>JAABUR0100000024.1_pt1 | contig 294852 bp, 268 predicted proteins | sample 5560091 | NCBI WGS metagenome assembly JAABUR01 (sample SAMN10711879, study PRJNA513375) | rock metagenome | isolation source: Antarctica rocks | place: Antarctica: Victoria Land, University Valley sud | reverse complement strand
ACAAGCCACCAATTACATCCGCGTGATCACTGACGGCTCGACCCGTCCGACCGCCAAACCGAGACACCGCCCAGCCCAGGCACGGCTGCGACACCCTGAAACAGGCGTTCGACACCAGCCACCTAGGCCCTCAGGACGACGTTGAACAGTGACGGATCTATGAGTTGAGTCCTGCAGAGTGGTGTACGACGACGATGTTGCCGGTGGGCGTCCTACTGAGCTGAGGTGGGCGCGGCACCGGGTGACCTTCGAGTGATCTGCGCAGCCCGACTCGAAGAAGTAGCGCGACGATGACCGCCGGGCGGCTGTCGCTGCGTGAGTGCAACAGATCGAACATGCCCCCCACAGCCAACGCAGAGAAGCTGGTCACTCTCGGCGTGTTGCTCGGCGTGTTGCTCGGAGAGCCGGTCAACATCCGTGGCAGCTCCAGGCGAACGGAAGTCTGAACTGGTTGTTCGATACTGATAGATTCAGTCAGCGTTTAGTGTGTCGTGCAGATCCGCTGACCGGATCGGCGAACAGTCACCATGAACCGTTGCTGCGTGATCTTGGTAGAAGAAACGTTGCGGGTGTTGCGTTCCGGACGGAAGGCGGGGTGCAGTGCCGCCCCATTCGAGTGAGAGGACGCGTGAGATGATGTTCGCAGCCGAGCGCAGGCAGGCCATTCTGGATCTGGTCCATAGCCGCAGGGTGGTGTCGCTGCATGACCTTGCTGTGGCGGTGAAGAGTTCCGAGGTTACGGTGCGCCGGGACATCCAGGCGTTGGAGAGCGACGGCTTGGTGGATCGTCGCCGCGGAGGAGCGGCGCTGCCGGGCGGGTTGTCCCATGAACAGAGTTACCGGCAGAAGAGCCAGGTCGCGGCGGCTGAGAAGGCGGATATCGCCGACGCCGCAGCGACGCTGGTGGAGGAGGGCGACGCGATCGTCATCGGGGCCGGCACGACGACCGAGGAGTTCGCGCGCCGGTTGGTGCGGATGAAGGACCTGACAGTGGTGACCAACTCCCTGCTGGTAGCGCAAGTTCTGGCGCGTACAGCCGCTGAGGTGGTGATGACGGGTGGTTCTCTTCGCGGGTCGACGTATGCGTTGGTGGGTGGGGCGGCTGAGCATTCGTTCGCGCAGTTGCGGGTGCGGCGGGCTTTTCTGTCGGGGAACGGGTTGACCGTCGAGCGGGGCCTCTCGACACCAAACATGCACGTGGCTGGGGTGGATCAGGCGATCGCCGCTGCCGCTCAGCAGGTCGTGGTGCTGGCCGATCACACGAAGCTTGGTGTGGACACCATGTTCCAGACGGTGCCGACGTCTCGGATCGCTCATCTGGTGACCGACGGAGGCGGCGAACCAGCTTTGCTCGCTGCTATCGGCGCTGCGGGGGTGCAGGTACACACCGCGCCCGCCGCGTGGAGCGGCCAGACCACCGGATAACGGTTGGACGGCGCAGCTACGTCGACCGGACAGGACCGACTGCGACCGTGGTCTTCGTGTCCGGTCGTGATCGGAGCTGATTCAGGTCTCCTTTCAGATGTGACTATCTGATAGGTATTGACCACGCTGGGTTGTATTGGTTTATTCATGGAGCGACGCTGACGTAGGTGCCACCCGGTCTGCCGGCGCCGACGCAATTTCTGCGCGCGGTTGCGTCGGCTCGCCGATTTCGATCGTTTTCATGCGACCCACAGATAGGTTGGTCCTCAATGACAGACCTACGCAAGAGGTGACTGGGCATCGCACTGGCTGCCGCCTGCAGCATCGGGCTGGTCGCGGCCCCGGGGAGCGCAGAGGCCGCCGCCTCCGGAACACCTGGAGTGTTAAGACGGTGCCGTTGCTAACCCCGTGGACGCCGCCGTGTCCCGGACAAACGCGCTGCCCGACCATCCGCGGCCCAGCGCGCGCGGACGTCGGTAGCAGCACCCAAATGGCGGAACCTCAACGGACTGTGGAGTACGCCGAGACCGACGGCCTCAGCCCGCCGCGGTTCGACATCGACCTGGCCGGCCAGATCCTCGTGCCGTACCCGGCCGAGTCCGCCGCCCTCTCCGGCGTGCAGAAGCATTGCGACTACATGCTCTACCGCCGCACGGTCGATGTGCCGCAACTTCACCAACGGCGGCCAGCACCTGCGACTCAACTTCGGAGCGGTCAACTACGACGCCACCGCCTATATGAACGCCGCGGAGCTCGCGCGCCACACCGGCGCTACAACGCCTTCAGCGTCGACATCACCAGTGCCCTCCGATCCAAGCGCCGCAAGAGATCGTGGTGGCGGTGCACTCTTCGGAGGACAGCGCCACCATCCCGGTTGGCAACCGGCGCTTCCGGCGGGCCGCAACGACTCGCTCACCACCGGCGACAAGGCCAACTTCCGCGCCGAGACCGCGCAGATCGTCACGCAACTGAAGGACGTGACGTCGATCATCGGCTGGATCCCGTTCAACGAAGGCTGGGGCCAGTGGAGCGTGCAGGCGGCACGGACGTCTGCGTCGCCAGGTGAAGTAGCAGGACCCGAGCCGACTCGTCGATGACCGCAGCGGTTCCAACTGCGGCGACACCCTGGCGATCCGGGAACCGGCGACGTGATCGACTGGCACCAGTACCAGGGCCGGCGCTTCCCGCGCCGGATGCGACCCGCGCGTCCATCGACGGCGAGCACGGCGGGCTTACCCTGTATGTCCCTGGTCACACCCGGCCCGGGAGCTCCGATCAACCCCTACGGTTCGGTGAAGGATGCCGCGGCACTCAACGATGCGTATGAAGCGAACAACGCCCTGCTACGCGACCAGGGAGCGCCTTACGGCCTTTCCGGATCCGTGTACACCCAGATCGCCGATGTCGAGGGTGAGCAGAACGGCTTCACCTACGACCGCCAGGTCGAGAAGGTGGCCCAGGTGCGCGTGCGTGCCTCGAGCCTCGGGGCGATCGCAGCAGGCTCCAAGCCCACCACCCCGCAGGCGCCTCCGGCACCCGGGGCTCGGAGGAGTCGACCGTTGGTCATTCGACGAGATGTCGGGGACGACTGCTAGCGGTCGGACAGGGCAGCCGGCCATAGAACAGAAATGGAACGCATCCGGCTGGGTCGGGCAAAGTCCATGTCCTTTCGTATGTCTGCACGCCTGTTCAGCAATTGACGAGTCGCAGCGCCTTGCCCCGTTTCCTCGCAGAGGACGGTGCACGAAATATCCGAGTCAGGTCATCCGTGCAAGCGGATCTGATGGGAACAGGCCTCAATTCAGTTCACACTCCGCTTCGGCAGAATCCGGTTCAGCAGACTGCTCAGTTTCTACCAAGAGAAGCGTCGTATACCTGATCGTTATGAAGCAACACCTGATCGGTCTTGACAGCCTGATGGCTTGACTGGCAACGTTGGACCGGCGCTGTGACTGTTTGCGCAATTTCGGCAGGCGAGCCCAGCCGATCACCGCGACCGCCCGACACCCGCACACGATCACAAGGATGTGACTGAATGACCGCACGCCTCCACCGCACGGGCCAGACGCTCGCTGTCGCCGTTGCCGTTGCCTTCAGCCTCGCGCTCGCTGGCTGCGGCAGCACGAGCACGCCGGCAGCCCCTGCTGGCTCGTCCTCGAGTTCGAGCTCCCAAACCTCGAGCTCCGCCTCCGCACCCGCCAGTTCGGCCAGCGCACCGTCTTCGATGGAGTCATCCTCGGCCTCGGACTCTGGCTCTTCGGGCTCCGGCTCCTCGGCCTCGGTCTCGGACTCTGGCTCGTCGGGTTCCGGCTCTTCTGGCTCTGCCACGGCTGGCGCGGGCTGCACAGCCGCGAAGCTGGGCTATCCGGCGATCACCGACTTCAAGGGCGTCAAGGTCGGTTTCTCGCAGTCCGAGCCTGACAACGCATCGTTCCGCGCCGCCGAGACGAAGTCGATGAAGGACGAAGCGGCCAAGCAGGGCGCGGATCTGCTCTACGCGAACGCCAACAAGGACCCGCAGAAGCAGATCGCCGACATCAAGGATCTGATCACCAAGGGCGCAAAGCTCCTCATCGTCGCGCCGCTGAACAGCGATGGTCTGCAGCCGGCGTGGGACGCAGCCGCCGCCGCGAAGGTGCCGGTGGTGACCGTTGACCGTCTCGTGTCACAGACGCCGTGCAAGGATTACCTGACCTTCATCGGCTCAAACTTCGTGAAGCAGGGCACGCGTGCTGCGGACGCCATGGGTGCAGCGCTCGGTGGCAAGGGCAACGTGGTCATCCTGCTCGGTTCTTCGGGCAACGGTGTGACCACCGATCGCACCAATGGATTCGTGGACCAGATGAAGGCCAAGTACCCCGGCGTCACGATCTCCAAGCAGCAAACCGGTGACTTCGACCGCGCCAAGGGACAGGCGGTAGCTTCGCAGCTGCTGCAGGCGGACCCGACCATCACCGGCGTCTACGCGGAGAACGACGAGATGGGCGTCGGCGCTTACAACGCCATCAAGGCGGCTGGCAAATCTCCTGGCAAGGACATCAAGATCGTCTCAATCGACGGCATCAAGGACGCCGTGTCGAAGATTGCCACCAGCGAGTACACCGCCGTGATCCAGTCCAACCCGCGCTTCGGTCCGCTGGCGTTCCAGGCCCTGATGGATTTCGAAAAGGGCACCGCGGTCCCCGCGAAGATCATCATCGAGGACGGCGATTACCTGGACCCGGCCGCTGCCAAGGCCAAGATTGATCAGGCTTTCTGAACGAAGACGCTCGCCTTCACCCTTAGCTCAACACGTGGAATTGAGTCGACGCCCACCGTGACGGACATGAACAGCCCTGAGGAAACCAACTCTGAGGCACTCGATGCTCAGGGAACACCGGTTCTGGAGGCCAGAGGAGTCAGCAAGACCTTCCCCGGTGTGAAGGCCCTGCAGGATGTGTCCGTCAGTCTGCGCGGTGGTGAAGTTCACGCCCTTGTCGGCGAGAATGGAGCCGGCAAGTCCACGCTCATCAAGCTGCTGACCGGCGTCTACCAGTTGGACGCCGGTCAGCTCCTGCACAGAGGTAAGTCAGTTTCCTTCGCCAACCCCCGGGCGGCGCAGGACGCGGGCATCAGCACCATCTATCAAGAGGTGAACCTGGTGCCGCTGCAAAGCGGCGCCAGGAACCTCTACATGGGCCGCGAGCCGCGTACCCCGCTACGACTGGTGGACTACAAGAAGATGAACCGCGACGCCAAGGCGTTGCTGGACGACTTCAACATCGACGCGGACCCGACGGTGCCGGTGGCCACGTTGGCTCTCGGTGCGCAACAGATGATCTGCGTGGCCAGGGCGATCTCGCTGGACGCCAACGTCGTCATCATGGACGAACCCACGTCGTCGCTGGAATCCCGCGAGGTGGAGACACTTTTCCGCCTCATCGAGCGGCTCAAGAACGATGGCATCGCCGTCGTCTACGTCAGCCACCGCCTCGACGAGCTCTACCGGATCTGCGATCAGGTGACGGTGCTGCGAGACGGTCGCCTGGTGCACACCGGCCCGATCAGCGAGCTGCCGCGCAAACAACTGGTCGCCACCATGCTGGGTCGCGAGCTGCTCGAACAGCACTCCCGCTCCTCCGCCGCCGCCACCCCAGGGGACGCCGAGCAGGTGCCGCCGGTACTGGTCGCCGAAGGTCTGGACCGTCGGGGCATGCTGCACGACGTCTCCCTGCAGATCCGCCCCGGTGAGGTGGTCGGTCTGGGCGGCCTGCTCGGCGCCGGCCGCAGCGAAACCGCAAAGGCCATCCTCGGCGCGCAGATCATCGATTCCGGCACCGTGACCGTCGACGGCGGATCGGTCCGCCTCGGCTCTCCGGCCCGGTCCATCCAGGCGGGCGTCGTACTGCTCCCCGAGGACCGCAAGGCGGACGGGATCCTGCCGAATCTGTCCATCCGGGACAACATCGTTCTTGCCGCGCTGCCGCAACTCTCCAAGCGGGGGGTCTTCTCCGACAAGGCCGCGAAGAAGCTGGTCGACACCTTCATGAACCGGCTCAACATCAAAGCGTTCGGGGCCGCCCAGAAGGTGGGGACGCTGTCCGGCGGCAACCAGCAGAAGGTGCTGCTCGCCCGCTGGCTGTGCCTGGAACCCAAGGTGCTGATGCTGGACGAGCCGACCCGCGGCATCGACGTCGGCGCCAAGGCAGAGGTCCGCCGGCTCATCGACGAACTCGCCGAGCAGGGGCTGGGCGTCCTGCTGATCTCCTCAGAAACCGAGGAACTCGTCGACGGCTCGCACCGAATCCTGGTGCTACGCGAAGGATCCATCGTTGACGAACTACGAGGTGACAGCCTGACCGAGGCGGAGCTGGTGCACGCGATCGCCGGGACCGGCGGCAACGAAACCGGCAGCGCTGAGACCGAGAACGAAACAGGGGCATCCACGCATGGCTGAGGCAGTTGCCGCCCCCAGGGCGGCGCGTGGGCTCGACCGCAAGAACGTCCTTTCGTTCCTGCAGGAGAACGGCGTCTATTTCGCGCTCGGTCTGCTCATCATTTACAACGCCATCTTCACCAAGTTCTGGGTGACGCCCAGCAACCTCAAGCTGCAACTGGTGCTCGTTGCTCCGATCCTGATCGTCGCGTTGGGCATGGCGCTGGTGATCGGCACCGAGGGGATCGACCTGTCCGTCGGCGCCACCATGGCGATCTCGGCGTCGGTCATCGGACAGGGCCTGGACGCCGGCCTGCCGGCCTACCTGATCGTGCCGCTGGTATTGATCGCCGGCATGGTCGTCGGCTCGATCGCCGGATCGCTGGTGGCCTTCTTCGAGGTGCAACCGATCGTGGCGACGCTCGCCCTGCTCGTCGCCGGGCGCGGTATCGCCGTGCTGCTGCAGGCGACTACGCTCAGCGTCTCCGACCCGACGCTGCTCAAGTTCGGATCCGGGTCTTTCCTGGGAATCCAGGCCCCCTTCTACGACGCCCTGGTGCCAGTGGTGATCATCGCCTTGGTGGTGCGGCGCACCATCTTCGGGCGGCGCATTGTCGCGATCGGCGACAACGTCCGCGCCTCCTATTTGTCCGGAATCCCTGTGCGCAAGACGCTGCTGGCGGTATACATCGTCAGCGGCCTGCTGGCCGCCTGGGCCGGCCTGGTGGTCACCACCTTCACCAGCACCAACGACCCCAGCACCAACGGCCTCGGTTACGAGCTGTACGCCATCACCGCGGTCGTCGTCGGCGGCACCGCGCTCACCGGCGGCCGGGTCCGCATCATCGGCACCATCGCCGGAGCCCTGGTCATGCAGGTGCTGCGCAGCACCCTGGCGTTCCATAACTTCAGCGACGCTGTGACCCAGATGGTCACCGCCGTCATCATCGTCATCGCGGTCCTGGTGCAACGGAAGAGAGCGCGTTCATGAGCAGCGGCGACAGCCAGGGTTTGTCCATCGACTCTGCGCGCGGCGCCGGCGTCGAGGCCTCGTTGCAGCCGGCCTCGACCAAGGCGCGCATCGCCCACCTGCTCCAACGTGATGGCGTCGGCGCCATGGTGGTGCTGGTGCTGTTCGTCATCTTCGCCTCCATCACCGTCCAAGGATTCGATTCGCTGGAAAATCTGCGGAATGTGCTGATCACTGTTTCGTTCCCGGCCATCATCGCGATCGGAATGACACTGGTGATAGTCACCGGTGGTATCGATCTGTCGGTCGGCTCGGTGTATGCGCTCTCGGCGATCCTGTCCACGAAGGTGCTCGACGTGTCGAAAGGGTATGGCGGCGGCGCATTGTCGGCGATCGCGCTGGCCCTCGGGGCGGCGCTGCTGATCGGACTGGTGCAGGGTGTGCTGATCGCCCGGGTGGGGCTGCCGCCTTTCATCGTCACGCTTGCCGGCCTGTACGGCGTCCGCGGCCTGGTGTTCTTCGTCAGTAACAACGGGAACGACGTCTATTCCGCTCCGCAATCCGGCGCGTTCTACAAGTTCGGCACCGGCTCCCTGTTCACCATCGGCTATCCGATACTGTTCGCGCTGATCCTCTACGTCATCGCCCACATCACGCTCTCGCGCACCTCGTTCGGGCTCACCACCTATGCACTCGGTGGCAGCGAGGACGCCTCTTCGCTGATGGGTCTGAAGGTGCGCAGCACCAAAATTTGGCTGTACGTCTTCTCCGCCGGGCTGGCGGGCCTCGCCGGGGTGCTGGCGGCCGGTTACAGCCAATCCGGAACTCCCGACTTGGGCCGCGGGTTCGAGCTCAATGCCATTGCGGCCGTTGTGATCGGCGGCACCCTGCTGACCGGCGGCGCCGGGTCGCTGATCGGCACGGCCGCGGGTGTGCTCCTGCTCGGAGCGGTGAGCAGCTACATCAACCTGGGCACCAGCCTGCCTCAGGCGGCTCAGGCTGTTGTCACCGGCGTCTTCGTGATCGCCGTTGTCATCGTGCAGCGCTACCTGAACAGGGTTCAACGGAAGTAGTGATGCGGTTCCCGGCCAGCTTGTGACGCGACGGCGTGTCCAGTGGCTCTGATGTGCCCCGGCGACGTTGTCACGGCCAGGAACGTGTTGCTCCCGGTTCTGGATTGGAGGGCGAATCTACTCGGCCTGCCAGACGTTCCGGCGGTCTGCAACTCGCGGACGGCGCCGCCCCTGGGGGAGCGGCGCGCCACTGATGCTCCCTGCCTGCCGCCTGCCGGAGAACGAAGCCCCATCCGGGACAGCAACATCCGGGGCAGCCTGCTCGGGTTCAACCTCGCGCACAGCCGCGCCGACATCGCGGGCGGCGCCGTCCTGTCTGCAGCACAGACCTCGGCGACCGAGGCAGCCTGTCAACAGCTCATCAGCAAGGCGGGACGCCCAGGAGCCACCTACCATTCGGGGCCCGAAGAAGCGTTCCGCCTGCATGGCGCCTACGACCGTTTCACGCTCCACCGGAGACCATGACGCTGTGCCGCCGAACGTACGCCGGGCTGCCCCGGTGAACCATCTCAAGCCCGACGACGTGTCAGCGTCGACAAGCTCCACATCGGTCCCCGCGTCCACGTGTCCACGTGTCCACGTGTCCACGTGTCCACCGAAAGGATCCACCCCATGCCGCCGCCGACATCCGACAATCCGCTGAAGCGACGCACAGTTCTGACCGCGGGCGGCGGCGTCGCCGTCGCGGCAGCGGTTGCTGCCTGTTCGTCGAGCCCGTCGGCCGGCTCAGGCACCTCCACCCCGGCAGCTGGTTCCGGCACAAACAGTTCCGGCACAGGCAGTTCCGGCACAGGCGGCGGTCCACTTGCCGCCGTCGCGGACATACCCGACGGCGGTTCGCTGGTCGTGGACGGAGTGCTGCTGGCCAGAACCGGCGACAAGGTCGTCGGGCATTCGGACGTCTGCACGCACAAGCAATGCAAGGTAGCGGCAGCCGGCGCCCAGGGCAAATGCCCGTGCCACGGGTCCGTCTACAACGCCAACACCGGAGAGGTGATCCAAGGGCCGGCTCCGTCACCGTTGCCGGAGGTCGCCGTGACGGTCAAGAACGGCAGCGTCTACAGAGCCTGACAGCAGGAACGGGGCGACGAGCGCTCGAGTACGCCCGCCGCCCCCGATTTCCCGCAGTCGTCCAGCCGGGAGAGGGTGAGACCGAATTTGATGCCCGCAGGGCCTCAGCTGGTTGTCGGAGCCGAGGAGCTTGTTGTCCCCTGTCCACCCGGATCCTGCTGCTGATCGTCTCCCGGCCGCGGCCCCTGCCAACCGCCGGGCAGTCGGTCACGGCCGCCGTGCGGCCCCCAGGCCGGGTCTGGATCGGTCCCCTTCTCCCTGATGCGTTGGAGGGTGACCTTCGAGCCGTTGACCGTAGCAACCACGGTCACCGTGTCCTTGACGGCGATGCCGGTGAGGGGCACGTCGCCGACCGCGTAGCTGGAGACGTAGCCGTCGGCGCTCTTGACGGTGAGAGACCCGCCGGCCATGGCCGTGACCGTGCCGGTCTGCAGCCGCCTGGTGACATATGTCCCTGTGGTGGTGCCGGCGACGACGAAGTCGCCGTGCAGCGCGCCGCCAAGGCCCTTCGGGCCGCGGCGATCGTGACCGGGAGCGCCCGGACCGGGCAGGGCACCCACTCCGGGGCCGGCGGGCGGGGCCGCCGCGGTGCCACTGGTGGGGGAGGCGGCGCTCGTGCCGGTGCCGGCACTGGAGCTGGCTGCGGAGCTGGCGGTCGTCGCACCGCCAGAGGTGCTGGAGGCGTTGGCCGCATTCACCGCAACGATGCCGCCGGTCGCCACGGCGGCGGCTATCGCCACCGCCCCGGCGGTCTTCTTCCACGACCGCGGTCGCCTTGGCGGCTGCGGTGCCGATTGGCCCCAATCCGGATGCTGCCGCGGATCTGGGTGTGCTCTCTCGTTCTGCTCAGTCATGAATGGCTTCCTCCCTGTCGGTTGGGCGAGGCCGGAATCCACACCGGCCACCATCCGAGCATCGCTCCGCCACCTGTCGGAAAGCTGTGCGCAACCCCCAGCATTCGCTGTGCACCGTCGGTCCAGCGACGCCGGCGCGCTGTCGCCCAGGGCAAGGCACTCGGCCGCCGCACAGGAAAAGCACAGCCGGGGCCTAGTCATGGCACACGCCGCCGGACAACCATTCAGTCATGACCACACGCCCCTCGCCGCATGGTTCCGTCGATGCCAGGATCGGCGCGGCCCGGAAGACGATGTCCGGCCCGGACGGCCGGCCGATCCGGGCACTGGTCGTGGACGACGAGCAGACCCTCGCCGAACTGGTCGGCCTGGCCCTGCGCTACGAGGGATGGGACGTGCGCACCGTGCACGACGGCGTTTCGGCGATCACCGCCGCACGGGACTTCCGGCCCGACCTGATCGTGCTCGACGTGATGCTGCCGGACATCGGGGGCTTCGAGGTGTTGCGCAGAATCCGCTCCGACTCCGGCGGCACGATCGCTGTTCCGGTACTGTTCCTCACCGCCCGGGACGCCGTCGAGGACCGGATTGCCGGCCTCACCGCCGGCGGCGACGACTACGTGACGAAGCCGTTCTCGATCGAGGAGCTGGTGCTGCGGCTGCGCGGGCTGTTGCGTCGGACCAACGCTGCTACCGAGGCCGACAGTTCCACCATCACCGTCGGCGATCTGACCCTCGACGAGGATTCCCGGGAAGTGCACCGGGCCGGGACGCTGATCCCGTTGACGGCCACCGAGTTCGAACTGCTGCGCTACCTGATGCGGAACGCCAAACGGGTGGTGAGTAAGGCACAGATCCTGGACCGGGTGTGGAATTACGACTTCGGTGGCCAGGCGAATATCGTCGAGCTGTACATCTCGTACTTGCGCAAGAAGATCGATGCGGGCAACGAGCCGATGATCCACACCATGCGCGGATTCGGGTATGTCCTCAAGCCGACCTGAACCGCCGACCGCGCCGGTTCCGGCTGTTGCCGGCGCATCCAGCTGGGCCGCTACCGGAGCCGCGTCCGGCGCCCAGACCCCGTCCGCGGTGAGTGGGGCACGCCCCGGACGTCGCCCATTCACGTTGCGCACCAAGCTGATCGTCGGATTCGTGGTGACGATCATCGCGCTGTCCGCGGTGATAGGCGTGGTGACGGAGGTGTTTCTGTCCGACTACCTGCTGCGGCAGCTGGACTCCAGGGTGGTATCGACCCAGGTGCGATTCGGCCCACCGCCGAACGGCCAACCGGGCGGCCAGGGCCAAGGCGGCTTCGGTGCGGAACGACTCAGGGTATTCCAGAGACAGCTGTGCTCCAACGGTTCCGACGGTGACCCGCGGGGGGCGCCGGAACAGCCGGACGACAGCCTGTTCGCGGTGCTGAGCGGCAATTCGGTGACCACTGCCACGGTCCGCGGACACTATCCGACCTGCACCGAACCCAGTGCGGCGCAGGCATTTCCGCTGAAAGGCATTCCGGTTTCGCAGAGCCCGACGACCGTATCGCTGGGAGACTACGGCGACTTCCGGGTGATCGCGACCCCGGCAGTGGGCGGCATGGTCATCGTCACCGGCCTCTCGATGAACGATGTGCACGACACCCAGGCCCGACTCGCGGTGATCATGGCCGTGGTCGCCGGATGCGCGGTACTGGCCGGCGGCGTGGTGGTCTGGCTGGTGGTCCGGCGATCGATGCGTCCGCTGGAACGGGTGGCCGCCACCGCGCGGCAGGTCACGACCCTTCCGTTGCACAGCGGGGAGGTCGACCTGGGAATCCGGGTTCCGGCCGAGGACACCGACCCGCGGACCGAGGTCGGCCAGATGGGTGCTGCGCTGAACCAGATGCTGGGCCACGTCTCCGGCGCGCTGTCGGCCAGACAGAAGTCTGAATCCAAAGTCCGGCGCTTCGTCGCCGACGCCTCGCACGAACTGCGCACGCCGCTGGCATCCATCCGCGGCTATGCGGAATTGGCCGGTCGGAACCCGGACGACACCCCCGCGGTCCGGCATGCCCTGCGCCGCGTCAGGTCCGAGTCGGAGCGGATGAGCACGCTGGTCGATGATCTGCTGCTGCTGGCCCGGATCGACGCCGGACGGCCATTGGCCCACGAATCGGTCGATCTGACTCTGCTGGCCATCGACGCGGTCTCGGACGCGCGCGCTGCGGGACCCGATCATCGTTGGCTGCTCGACCTTCCGGAGCAGCCGCTGTGCGTGGTCGGGGATGGCGCGCGGCTGCATCAGGTGGTCGCCAACCTGCTGGCCAACGCCCGCACGCACAACGCACCAGGATCCACGGTGGTGACCGGGCTGCGGGCGGAACGCGGCACCGTGGTGCTCACCGTCGCCGACGACGGTGAGGGTATAGCCGAGTCCCTGCAGGGGGAGATCTTCGGCCGGTTCGTGCGGGGAGAGAAGTCCCGATCCCGCGCCGCCGGTTCGACCGGCCTCGGCCTTGCCATCGTCTCCGCGGTGACCGCTGCTCACCAGGGAACCGTCGCGGTCAGCAGCCGCCCCGGAAGGACCGTATTCACCGTCTGCATCCCGATCGAACCGAAAGCCGTTACACGACAAGCGCAGTGACGCCATCCTGCGAACCCGGCTCCGGCCAACGCGGCGTACAGATCGCCACCGGCGCTGCGGATGTGGGGTGCCATCACGGCGTCGAATACGCTCTCGCAGGGCCGCAGAGGGGAATGCTTAGCAGCGGCGGGTGCGCTGCCCGGCGCAGCGGCATTTACCTCCAGCGTCGTGCGAGGAAGACGAATTCGCACCCTGGCCGATCCGGCGCCTGACGCACCTCCGTCACCGCGTACCCACACCCGACCAGGGAGGCCTCCACCTCCGCAGGCTCGCGGAAACGAAGCGTCGAGTCGGACGTCATGACGGTGCCGTCCGCGGCAAACACGTAGGTCGACCGGAACGTCACCAGGGCATCGCAAACCTCCAGGAGGTCGACCCAAGTCTCGACCGCGCCGACTCCGGGGATGTCCGTCGTCGAGTAGGTCGCCGCGCGATTCCACTGCTCCCACGCGCGGTTGGCCGGGTCGCGGGTCTCGAACACCAGGAAGCCACCGGGCCGCAGTGCTCCGCGGACGCCGTGCAGCGTGGCAGTCCAGTCGTCCGGGTCGGCAATGGCCTGTGCGACGTTACCCGTCATGGTGGCGAGGTCGACCTGCAGCGCCGGGAGAACGGTGGCGTCCCCATGGATCCAGCGCACGCGGTCGGCGCCAGGCTCGGCCCTGGCGACGTCGAGCGAGCTTGCCGCCGGGTCAACGCCGGTCACCTCCAGGCCTGCAGCGACGAGCATCATTGCGAAGGTCCCCGTCCCGCAGCCCACATCGAGCACGCTGCGGGCGGTCAGTTCGTCGGCGATCGCGACGTAGACGTCCAGGTCGCTCCGGTCGGGGTCGAGCGGGTCGTAGATGGCTGCCAGGCGCGGATGTTCGTAGTGTTCGTCGGCCATGGCGCCACTGTGGCAGCACGCCCGGTAACTGCGCACCGGATTTCCGTCGAAGTGCGCGACCGCGTACGACGTCACGCCGAACGAGAAGGGGATCGCAGGGCCGAAAGTGACGCTGGCGATCTGTACACCGCGCTGGAGAGATATCGCCAGCGCCGGGTACAGATTGCCAGCGCCGGCAGTCCGCCCGGCGGAGTGCCATCAGGGCGACGAGGTCCGCCATGGCAGGGCCGCAAGGAGCGCCGCGCGGCGTGCCAGCCTGCCTGTCCTGAGTCCCGGCGTTCAGGGTGCCTTCGGTCTGAACCTTCTGCGCTCCGCGCCGTCCCGGCGGCTCAGTATCAGAACTGCGGTGTCCACCCGCGGACGAGGCGAGAAGGCAGACCGGGGAACCACCAGGCCGCGGGAGGCAGAGAAACCCGTGGATGCCCAGTCCGGACTGGTGTACTTGCTCACCACTCCCTTCTGCAGCAGCAGATCGGCACGGCACAAGGCATTGCGGGGCTCCAGCAACGCCCGCAACAGGCTGGAGGTGATGCCGAAAGGCGGATTGGCCAGCACCCGGAACGGTCGCTGCGGCCACCGGAAGTCTCTGGCATCGCACTGGATCACCGTGACCGGAGCGTCGGCGAAGCGGCGACGTAGCTCGTCGGCCCGAGCGCTGTGCAGCTCGACCGCGAGAACCTCGGCGCCCGCGTCGAGGAGAGCCGCTGTCAACGCACCGGTGCCGGCACCGATCTCGATGACTTCCTCGCCCCGCCGGATGCCGGAACTTCGGACGATCTTGCGCGCCCACTCCGCATCAAGCCGATGCCAGCCCCATTGCTGCCGGGCCCGGTACCCGGACACGACGCACCATCGTGAACATGACCATGTGCCGACCATTGCAGGCTCACCCCGCATCGGCCACCGCTTTTCCGCAGATGCCACTCGGTGAATGCTGTTCAGCCGGCCCCGGACCGGTGGCCCAGGCCCCGCGGGAATGACGATCCGGTACGGATGCCGACATCAGCGCCGCGCGGGGGATCGCTCACAATAGTGATTGACCCTGACGTAACGTCAGGGTGGAGGGTGGCGACCGGCGTCAGAACGGGGCGCCGAGGCGAGGCATGCATGAGAACGTGAGAGGACAGGTCACGGTGACAACCACCGAGTACACGGTCGGCAAGGTTGCGGAACTGGCCGGTGTGACGATCCGGACGCTGCACCACTACGAGCACATCGGCCTGCTCGAACCGGAGCAGCGCAGCCGATCCGGATACCGCCAGTACTCGACCGCCGACCTCGATCGGCTGCACCACATCCTGTACTACCGCGAACTCGGATTCCCGTTGCCGGACATCGCGACCATTCTCGACGATCCGCGAGCCAATTCGACCAGACACCTGCGGCGGCAACGACAGTTGCTGCAGCACCGGCTCGATCGATTGGCGGGAATGGTCGCTGCCATCGACAAGGAACTGGAGGCCAGCACCATGGGCTCGGAATTGACACCGGAAGAGAAACTCGAGATCTTCGGCGAGGGTTACGACCCGAGCTGGGAGGACGAGGCGCAGGAACGTTGGGGCGAATCGGATGCCTGGAAACAATCGTCCGAGCGCACCAAGAAGTTCACCAAGGACCAGTGGAAGAAGATCAAGGCGGACGGCGACGCCTTCACGCGCAAGCTCGCGGACGCGAAGCGGCGTAGCGTCTCCCCGGGAAGCGACGAAGCGTTGGCGCTGGCCGAGGAACACCGCCGGGGCATCGAGGTCTTCTACGACTGCTCGTATGCCCAACAGCGCGGCCTGGCCGACATGTACCTGGCTGACGAGCGGTTCAGCAAGTCCTACGACGACATCGAACCCGGTCTGGCGCAATGGATCCATGATGCGATCCACGCCAACGCGGACCGGGTCGGCGCGCCGCAGAACAGTGCTGACGCCTGGCGGCAGGACGCTGACTGATCCCACGAGCATGCCGGCCGCCGGCCGTCCTCACGAGGGCGGGCTGCCACCGCCGGATCCCACGAGCACGCCGGACGCTGGCCGTCCTCCCCGAGGCTGGCTGCCGCCCGCCGGGTCCGTCGACCAGCAGGTCGACGTGCCCTGCGGGTCACCGACTGCGGTGGCCCACCAGCTTCAGCGCCAACACGGGGCAGGCCGCGGCCGCGGCCCTGGCCCGGCGCGCCAGGTGGTTCGGCACCGGACCTTCGGCCAGCAACGGATAGCCCCACTCGTCCAGGGCAATTCCCTCCGGCAGCTCTTCGGCGCACAGCCCGTGAGCCCGGCAGCTGATCGGATCCCATTGCAGCGCAACGCCTTCCGGTGACGCATTGGTCACGACCGGGCTCCGAGCGGCAGCACGGCCGGCGCGACGCAGCCGCCGCGACGCAGATGATCGTCCAGGTGCCCGCGCAGCGGCCCGGTGACCGCGGTCACCGCGCTGCGGGCCAGCGCGACCGCGCCGTCCGGATGTGCGCACCCGCCGCGCATCTGGATCATCGGGAACCGGCGATTCAGCCGAGCCAGAGCATCGGGATCACCGGCGCTCAGATCGGCCATGTCACCGGCGATCGCCGGCAGCCCGAACATGCAGGGGCCGCACCGGCCGGCGCCGGCCTCGGCCAGATAGGCCAGTGCCCGGCTGGTCTCGGCCAGCACACATCCCTCGCCCAGCACGGTGATCGACCCCACGCCGCGCGGCACACCGGCAGCCCGCAGGGCGGCCGTGGTGAACCTCGACCGGGCCAGCCGGTCCACTTCGATCCAGCCACCAGCGAGGCCACCGACCAGTGCCCAGCCGAATTCCGGCGCTCCGGCGGCGGCGAGCACGTCGGCCAGCCGGCTGCCGGTCGCCGTCTCGTACGCACCGGGGCGAGCCACCCGCCCACCGATGCTGATCAGTGCCGTCCCCGGCTCGCTCGGATCTCCGGCAGCCGCAAAGTTCCGGCTCCCGACCGCCGCCAGAACCGCCAACTGAGCGGCTGTCTCGGCATTCGTCACCAGGGTCGGCCGTCCGTCCACTCCGTGTTCCCAGATGGGCGCCAGCCGGCCGAGCGGACGCGCATCGTGATCGTTCACCAGCGACACCAGCGAACTCGCCTCCGAGGCGACGAACCGCCGCGGAACCGTCAGCAGCTCCAGCGCGGCCGCCTGCGGGCGCTCGACCACCGCCGCCGTCACCAGGCGCAGGATCGCTGATCCCTCGTGCGCGGCGACGATCAACCGCCGTGCCTGCAGCGCGCCGGCCATCGTCACGGCGCCGTCCAGCACCAGATGCGGTGAGCGCTCGGCCAGCGCAAGATCCTTGACCGATGTCGGATCACCCTCGCACCAATTGACCAGCAGCACTGCGCCTTTCCCGGCTGCCGCCACCGCCGACAGCTTGCGGGACAACGGGAATCCAGCACCGCCACGCCCCGCCATGCCGGCCTCTTCGGCCAACCGGACCAACTGACCCAACGGGATCGCCGGTGGTGGCCCGTACCGCGCACGGTGCTCGGAATAGTTGCCTACGGGTTCAGTCGGCAACAACCGGCCGGCGGTCGGCACCGGGTACTGCCGAGCGTGCCGAACCTGGGTGGCCGTGGTCATCGCGCGCTCCTGACCGGATGCCGGTGGTCGCCGGCCCGGCGGGCAGCGGTGTCCGGATGATCGGTCCGGCGCAACCGCCAGAGCAGAGCCGCCATCAGCACGGCCAGCACGTTCACGGCCAGCACCACCTGCAGCCAACCGGCCGATCCGTCGCCGCCGGGGTTGAACAGCCCGTGCAGCACCGCCAGCGGCCACATCGCGTACGCCGCCCAGTGGACACCCTTCCAGAGGCGGGCGGGCAGCCGGGTGCGGATGAGACTGGATACCCAGACGGCGATCAGCAGATCGACCGCCACCGTTCCCAACCCGACCCACAGCGGCGCATACCCGGCCAGGAACGGCACGAAAACGTCAAGCACATTGATGTCGACATAGCCGTCCAGGATCGCAGTGGCGATGTGCACGAGCAGGAACACCAACGCCACCAACGACATCTGCCGATGCAGACGCAGCACGGCCGCTCGTGACAGTCGCCGGCCGGGCGCGAATCCGGCCCGTGCCGCTGTCGCCATCCCCAGCACCATCACGGCGCTGAACAGTGTCACCACGACCACTCCGGTGGAGCGGCTGACGAACCACAGCCATCGGGTGTCCATCAGGCCGCCGCTGCGGCGTCTGTGGGCCAGCCGCCCAGGTAGTCGATCCGGCCGGACTCCCCGACCAGCCGGGCTGGAACCTGCCGGGCATCCAGCCACTGGATAGCCGGCACACCGAGCACGATCGCTGCGGTGCTGGCGGCGTTGGCGTCGACGGCCGATCCTGCAACGGCCGACACGGTCCGCCACACCGGGTCCGGATTGCTGCCCGTGCGCGGATCGATGATGTGGTGCTGCATCCCGGAAGCGGTGCGCCACCGCCGAACGGCGGTGGAGGAGGTCGCCAGAGCGCCCCGGACGATAGTCACTACCGCGCCGCCCTGCTCGGCAGTGCGGTGGTTCTCGCCCACCGCCACCCGCCAGCCACCGGCCGGTGCCGGGCCGGCGACTGCGACGTCACCCCCGATGCCGACCAGCACGCCGCAGCTGAGCGCGGTGTGGATCCGGGCGGCGGCGGTGTCGGCCGCCCATGCCTTGGCGGTGGCGCCGAGGTCCAGCGAGACACCGGCCGGCATTCGCAGCCGCCTGGTCGCAGGGTGGTGGCGGACAAGAGCAATCCCCGGCGCCGGCCGATTGCTGGTTGCGGCGATCGTGAGATCGGTGTGCTTGCGGCGCATGGCGGAAAAGTCGCGGTCGTATCCGGCGCCAATGACCGCGGCAGCCACCGTCGGGTCGACCAGGCCGCCGGTGATGCGGGCGATGCGTAGAGCCGCGTCCACCAGAGCGTTCAGCGTGCGCGACAGGGTCACCTCGCTGCCGGCGGATCGGTTCACCAGTGAGATCTCGGAATCCCGGTTGAACCGGCTGGCGGCGAGTTCGACGTCCATCAGCTCGATGTCCAGCAGGCGTCCCGCGGCGCTCAGTGCGCCGGCTTCCGTCACCGCCACAGTGGCAGTGGTGGACCAGATCTCGCGGTCGCGGCGGGCTCCGGAAGAGGCGGCCGGAATCGGATCGCCGGTGATCATCACGAGCCGCCGGACCCTGCGTGCGAATCGCCGCGACCCCCGGCCTGGGGCGGCGGGGTGACGGGGATTCCCTGATCCTGCGCCGTGCTGCTGCCGTCAACGGTGCTGCCGTCAACGGTGCTGCCATCGGGGCCGCCGCCGCCGGCGCTGGAGGGCGCAGTGGAAGTCGGGGCCGTGGTCCCTGAGTCGTCTCCGGCGCCGGCAGTGGGGGATCCGGTCGTACCGGTCATCGTGTTCGGCCCCGACGGGGCGGCGTGACCGGCGATGACCACCGTCAGGGCGACCGCCGCCGCGGCCGCCGCGCCGCTGCTGCCCAGGGTCAGCACCCTGACCTGCCGGGTCAGTCGGCGACGGCCGGCATTCTGATCGGTGGGCATGTGCCCTCGCTCTCGACAGGCGCCGGCGGATCCGGTTGGTCGAGTCCGACGGTCGTCGGCCGAGCTGTGCTTCGGCTGTGCGGGTCCCCTGGTATGGATGAGACTTCATTCAGCTCACGCAGGCGCCGCGAGGATCGGTTCGGCGAGGATCTAACTGTTGACGACTGCCACTCCCGTCCCACGCCCGCGGAAGGCGATCCTCGCAGCCGAAGTCGATCCTCGCGCCGGCGGACGTCGATCCTCGCAGGCGAAGTCGATCCTCGCAGGCGGCGCGGTCAGTGGTCGGCGTCGTAACCGACCGGTCCCTGCTTCTGCAGCGCGGCCAGCACCCCAGGGTCCTGCAGCTGCATCCAGGCGATGACGTCGGAGTAGGTGGCGCAGTAGGTCTGCGGCCGGCCGCAGTAGTTCTTCATGAATCGCAGCACCGCGGGATTGAACGAGTCGCCGTTCCAGGTGTTGAAGTGGTTGGCGATCAGCAACGGCGCCCGGTTCCCGGTGAACGTCGAGTCGTACAAGTGGGTGTAGGTCGCGTACACCTTCTCCCGCAGCTCGGGAGCGGTCTGCGGCTGGTTCTTGCCGCCGTTGAACTTGACCCACATGTTGTAGTCCATGTTCAACACCATGCCGCCGAACCCCGGCGAGTAGACGTACGGCATGGCGAACTCCCAGATCCCGTCTCTGCGCACCGGCCAGCTGACGCCGGAGGCGGGCGCGTTCATCGACGAGTCATAGGTCAATCCGTGCTTCTTCCATGCCGGCACCAGCTGATCCCACCGGCCCTCCAGACACGGGGTCCGGCCACCCTTGATCGACGACGCCGGCACCGTCAGCTCGGGCAGCTTCGCTCCGGGATTGTTCCTCCGGTAGCCGGTCAGGAACCCGAAGAACTGGTCGATCTCGGAGTTCCAGGCGGCGGTGTTCCAGACGGCCGCGCTCGGTTCGGCACCGGCGCAGAAATGCCCGTTGTAGTGGGTACCGATCTCGTGACCGGCCGCGTACGCCTGGTCCAGGTCGGTGATCCTGGCAGCCAGTTCGGCGGCCGTCCCGCCGAAGCCGACGGACGATTTCCCGGCCGAATGCCCTGGGCCGGCGTACTTTCCCGCGTTCGCATCGGTCAGTAGGTACAGCCCGGTGAGGAATCCGTTGAACCGCGAGTCGGTGGGTCTTGCGGCCGCCATGAACTGCTGCCACTTGGCGTGGTCACCGGCGCCGTCGAAGGAGAAGATGATGAACTGCGGCGCCTTGGCACCCGCGGCCAGCTTCTTCATCGGGACGTTGCTGGGCTTGCGGCTCTGCGCCGTCGCCGGCTCCGGCGATGCCGAGCCAGCTGCGGAACTTGCGGCGTGCGGCTGTCCCGCCGAACCCGGCGAACCCTGATCGACGCGCGCGATGGCCACCGTCGGCGGATGGTCGCCGTGGTAGACCAGCACGCCGGTGAGGACCGCGAGCACGACCACCACGGCCAGCGTCAGATACTTGCGCGTCATCCCCACCCGCCGTTCAAGTCCCGTGTACCGCCTCCACGGTCGCACGGCCGATCCGTCATCCCCGGCAAACGCGCCGAGCCGAGGGCGGCGCCGGGAATCAACCACCGCGGGCGGGTCCGGCGTTGTGCCCCACCGGATGACGAGCACCCTGGCGGCGGATGCGGCGCGGTCGGCGCCACTTACTCCCGCCACTTCCTCCGGCCAGTTCCTCCGGCGTCTTGCTCCCGACATTTCCACGGCCGGATGAGGGCAAGTTCACCCGCCCCGCCGCACAGCAGGGTCCGCTGGGCCAGTAGCCTCCAGATACCGATCGACGTCGTCGTCGCAGGCGGGCACTGCCCCGGACGTCGTCGGGCGGGCAGGGATCCGGAAGCACATCCGAGTGTCCCGACCGGCCGGAACGAAAGGGGCGATGAACGCTGATGACCGAAGCACCATCCACTTCGGATACCAAGACCCGAGACGCCGATGGCGCTGCCGAACCAGCAGCCGACGGCGGCACGGCCACCCTCGTCTACGGCGGCAAGGAACTAGACCTCAAGCTGGTTCCGGCCACCGAAGGAGCCAGCGGCGTCGAGATCGGCAAGCTGCTGTCCACCACCGGGGTGGTCACCCTTGATCCCGGCTACACCAACACCGGATCGACCACCTCTGCGATCACCTACATCGACGGTGACGCCGGGATTCTGCGCTACCGCGGGTATCCGATCGACCAGCTCGCCGAGAACAGCAGTTTCCTGGAGGTCAGTTACCTGCTGATCCATGGCGAGCTGCCGAACCGAAGTGAACTGGCCGAGTTCGAGGCGAAGATCAGCCGGCACACGATGCTGCACGAGGACCTGAAACGGTTCTTCGACGGCTTCCCGCGTGATGCGCACCCGATGCCGGTACTGAGCTCGGCTGTCTCCGCGTTGTCGACCTTCTACCAGGATTCACTGGATCCGTTCAATGCCGATCAGGTGGAACTCTCCACCATCCGTCTGCTGGCGAAGCTGCCGACCATCGCCGCCTACGCCTACAAGAAGTCGGTGGGCCAGCCGGCGCTCTATCCGGACAATTCGCTGAGCCTGGTGGAGAACTTCCTGCGGATGAGTTTCGGCTTCCCCGCCGAGCCGTACGTGGCCGATCCCAAGGTCGCCAAAGCCCTTGATCTGCTGTTCGTTCTGCACGCCGACCACGAGCAGAATTGTTCGACCTCGACGGTCCGGCTGGTCGGTTCCGCGCACACGAACCTGTTCGCGTCCATCTCTGCCGGTATCCACGCCCTGGCCGGGCCGCTGCACGGCGGGGCCAACTCGGCGGTGCTGGACATGCTGGATTCGATCCTGTCCGACGGCGGCGACATCGACTCGTTCGTCAAGCGGGTCAAGGCGAAAGAGCCCGGTGTCAAGCTGATGGGCTTCGGTCACCGGGTCTACAAGAACTACGATCCGCGGGCCGCGATCGTGAAGGCCACCGCTGACGAGATCCTGGCCGGGATGGGCACGAACGATCCCCGGCTGGATCTGGCCAAGGAGCTGGAGCAGGTGGCGCTCAGCGATGACTACTTCATCGAACGCAAGCTCTATCCGAACGTCGACTTCTACACCGGATTGATCTACAAGGCGCTCGGCTTCCCCACCAAGATGTTCACGGTGCTGTTCGCGATCGGCCGGCTGCCCGGCTGGATCGCCCAGTGGCGCGAGATGATCACTGACCCGAACACCAAGATCGGCCGACCGCGCCAGGTCTACACCGGCTACACCTCGCGCGACTACACCGGCATCGAGGATCGCTGATCGCTCCGTCCGGCACCCATCGATGTCCGCGAACGTGTTCGCCGGGTCGCGTGGCTGGAACCCTCGGCATCAACGGATCTGGCGGATTCTGCCGGCACTGCCCCAGGCGACGTCGGCTGTCCAGATGTCGGCATCCATCCGATGGCCGAGGGCAAGGCAGAGCCGGTCGCCCATCGACAGGCCTTCCCCGGGCTGCCACCGGGCTGCCGCCCATTCCGCATCCGGGGCGGTGACGGGTTCGACAACGAGGTGGTGGCCGAGCAACAGTGCCCGCGCCAAGGTCCAGTTCCGCCCGCGTGATCGAATCTTCTGTGCCACTTCGGACCAGTTCGCTGCGCTGCAAGCTCCGCCGTTTTCGAGCACCTGCTCCACAGCCAGTGCACCCGCCTCGCCCTTGAGATAGGCCAACAGCGCCGAGGCATCGAACACGTTCACGCGACGTCGGGTCGGTCCTCGGAGGCCGCTGTGGATCGACGTTCAGCCAGCAGCTCACCGACCAGATCGATGTCCGTGAGGTCCTCGCGCACCGCCCGCTGCAGTTGGCTTCTACTGAGCAGAACCACACCATGCGGCGTCTCGACGACAGTGAGTGATGTCCCTTCGACGAGTCCGTTGCGTTCCCGCAGCTGAGCCGGGATCACCAACCGACCGCGGTCTCCCATCACCACCTGGTAAGTCCCATTCATCAATCAACGGTACCACTCGCCGGTGTGTGACTGCGGCGGCCTACCGCCTCATGCATCAGAACGGCTGCCGGCCCTTGGCCCACTCCTTGGCCCAGTCACCACGAATACCGGTGGCGTTCAGGGTCCCGAGGTCGACGGTGGAGAAGGAGCGGCCAGATAACGCATCTCGGCCTCTCGGGTCCACCGTGACCAGCGCCAGTCGATACCGCGGGGGCAGATTTCCGGGCCACTGAGCTGACCGACCGGGCGGACGGCGCCGTCGCCGGCCGTGCATGCTCTCGGCGAAGGGGCCTTGCGCCCTGGCGTGGAGCCCTCACAGGGCGTAACCTCCCTGGAACCACAATGTCAACGTTGTCAGACGTGGCCGGCCTTCCTGTGTCGGGCGGGACTCGCGTCGGACTCAGAGGGAGATCGACATGAGCACTGTGCGCGCGGAGATCCGACCACGACTATTGCGGCAGCGCGGACTCCGAAGTTGGCTCGGCACGCTGTTGGTGGTCGCAGCCCTGCTCCTGGGTTCGGTTCCCGCAGTGGACGCGAGTTCGTCCGAGACGGCTGCCGGGGCGGTTGCTGCCGGCTCCGGCGGGCCGGCGGATGCTGCCGGGACGGACGCAGCCGGCTCCGGCAGGTGGCTGGCGACCTGGGGTATGGCTCCCTCCGGGAAGGTCGACAACGGGTGCGCCGACTGCACCATCCGCAACGTCGTGCATGTGACGTCGGGTGGTTCGTCGGTCCGGGTGCGCCTGTCCAACGAGTTCGGTACTGCCCCGCTCGTCATCGGCGACGCAACGGTCGCTCTGCCCGCGACCCAATCGACGGCTCAGGTGGCTCCGAACACCTTGCGGTCATTGCGTTTCGGCGGCCGGAGCAGGGTCACGATCCCGACCGGCGGTACGGTGACCAGCGACGCGGCCCGGCTGGCGGTACCGGACGATCACGATCTCCTCGTCACCACGTTCACCCCTGGCTATCCCACCCCGATGACCTTCCACCCGAGTGCGCAGCAGGACTCGTTCTTCGCCAGGGGTGCGGATGTCGCGCAGGCCACCAGCGCCGCCGCCTTCCCGGAGAAGACGACGTCATGGCACTTCGTCACCGAGGTGGACGTTTCGGGAAGCCACCAGCGCGGAGCCGTCGTGGCGTTCGGCGACTCGATCACCGACGGTTTCGGTTCCAGCTACAACGTCAACCACCGCTGGCCGAATTTCCTCGCCGGCAGGCTGGCACAGGAGCCGTCCAGGCACCAACTGTCCGTGGTGAACGCCGGCATCGGCGGCAACCGGGTGCTGTTGGACGGTGGCGACGGATTCGGTCCGGCCGCCCTGTCGCGGTTCCAGCGCGATGTGATCGACCGCACCGGGGTGCGCACCGCCGTCATCCTGGAAGGCATCAACGACATCCAGCAGACGCCGCACCAGCTCGACCCCAGGGCAATCATCGCCGGCCTGAAGGAGCTGGCCGCCCGGGCACACGCCAGGGGCATCCGGGTAGTCGGCGGGACCCTGACGCCGTTCGAGGGCTGGTACACCTACGACGCGAACGAGGAGGCTGCCCGCCAGGGGGTCAACAACTGGATCAGGACCAGCCGAGCCTTCGACGCGGTCGCCGACTTCGACGCGGCGCTCCGCGATCCTGCCGATCCGCATCGGATGCAGCCGCAGTTCGATTCCGGAGACCACCTGCATCCCAACGACATCGGGTACGCGGCGATGGCCGATGCGGTGCCTCTGGACCGCCTCTAGAGTATCGACGGGCCGGAACGCAGGGCAGTGACACGGCAACCGCGGTTCGCACTGCTCGCCGCTGGCCGGGCGTTCCGGTCATCGGCGGGTCACCGCAGGACTGCGGAGAAGTGCGAGAGCGCCCTGCCGAACTGCAGCAGTCGCTGCATCTGACCCCGGCCGCCGTCGGCCACCGACTTGGAGAACCGGTAGGTCTCCACGAACTGTGTGGTGCGGGTCTCGTTCGGATCCGACAGCTCGGTCATCGAACGCTCGGGGGTCTGCGTCGACAGGTAGAGCATCACCGCGTTGAGCGAACGGTTGCCGTTCTGCTCGGTCAGGAACCGGGTCCGCAGACCCTGATCGACGATCGCCGGCAACGGGATGGTGCGCACCGATGACGAGAACATGAGCTGGTCGGGACGATCCTCCTCGACCTCGTCGTCACCGTGCCAGAGGATCAACCGGCGGCCGTCGGTCACCGCGACCTCCTGCCAGAGGGACTCGCCCCACGGCTGCGGAGAGGCCACCCGCTCCAGGGTGAACGCCTGCACCTGCCCGAGATCGATCACACCGGCGAGCGACTCGATGGCGACGTCCGCGTCGCGAATATAGGCGCGAACACCCTCCTCGAGTCGCTGGTACGTTGCCCAGTCCTCGGGGCTGTGCGCATTGGTCATCGAGCGGTCTCCTTCTGGGATTCTGTGTCTGCGGCAGTCGTCCTCGAGCAACGCTACGGGTCAGGGCGGCGCGCGGCCCGATCGCCGGAGAACTCCGGCAGTGCGGGAAACTAGGAAGACGCTCCTGGCCCGCGGTCGACCCGCGCATCGTAACGCCACAGTGATCGGCCGATGCCGGCTGCGCACACCGTGCCGGCGATCACCAGCAGGCCGCCACCCAGCACCGCCCCCCTGGTGCTCGTCCAGTCGGCGGCCAGGCCGTGCACCAGGTCGGCGACGCGCGGGCCACCGGCCACCACCACGGTGAAGACGCCTTGCATCCGGCCGCGCATCCGGTCCTCGATCGCCGTCTGCAGGATCGTCGACCTGAAAGTGGCGCTGACCATGTCGGCCCACCCGCCGATGGCCAGCCAGCCCACCGCTACCCAGAGCACCGACGTGGCGCCGAGCAGCGCCATCGCCCCACCCCACAGGCAGATGGCCAGCAGGATCGCCACCCCCTGCCGGTGGATCTTGCTCAACCAGCCGCTGGTGAGACCGCCGGCCAGCACTCCGATCGCCATACCCGCATTGAGCAGTCCGAGCTGCGGGCCGCCGCCGATCGGTCCGCCGAAGGTGTGCTCGGCCATCTCCGGGAACAGTGCGCGTGGCATACCGAACACCATCGCGATGATGTCGACCACGAACGTCATCAGGATCAGCGGCTGGGAACGCAGGAACCTCAGGCCCTCGATTACCTTCGCCCGTTCCCGCAGGTCACCCAGCGGTGGAATCGGGGGCAGTCTGAACACCGGATAGAGCATGGCGACCAGCGCTCCCGCTTCGGCGAAGTACAGCCAGGCCAATCCGGTGAGAGGGATCAGCAGGCCGGCCAGCAACGGGCCGCCGAGCACTCCGAAGCCGAAGACGGTAAAGCCGAGCGCATTCGCCGACGGGATCAGCTCGGCCGGCACGATCCGCGGGATGATCGCCGATCTGGTCGGCTGGTTGACGGCGAAGAAACCCTGCTGCACGGCCAGCAGCGCCATCACCAGTACCACCGAGTCGAGCCCGGCCAGCGACTGCAGCCACAGACCCAGCGCAGAGGCGGCGATACCACTCGAGGTGATCATGAGCAGCTTGCGGCGGTCGTGGGTGTCGGCGATCGCGCCACCCAGCAGCCCGAAGAAGATCAGCGGAACCAGTGCCACCAGGGAGGCCAGGCCTACGTATGCGCTGCTGCCGGTGATATCGAAGATCTGCTGCTGCACGGCGACCGCGCTGAGCTGGGAGCCGATGGCAGTGGCCACGCCGCCGAGAAACAACCGGCGGTAGGCCGGATATGCCAACGGGCGCAGATCCGGTCCGAATCGGTTGCGCGGCGGGATGTTGCGCGGCGCCGGCTCGACGATCGGTTGATCCTCGCGATCCAGGTTCGAGGCTGCTGCTGATAATTCTGGACTGTCCCTTGCCGGACGACGATTCAAGGTGCCAGCCGTTCCACGATCCAGGAACCGGCATCCCTGGCCCCCGGGCTGTCCTCACCGTTCCTGCGGAACCGCAACCGATCGTGCATCCTGGATCGCCGGCCCTGCCAGAACTCGACGGTGTCCGGCACGATGCGCCAGCCGCCCCAGTGCGGAGGCACCGGGATCTCCCGCGTGGAATCGAGGCCGCCGAATCGCCGCTCCATCTCGGCCTGCATCTCATCCAGCGCCGGCCGATCGGGCACCACGGTGGACTGCGGGCTGGCCCAGGCGCCGAGCTGAGACCCCCGCGGCCGGGTCCGCCAATAGGCAAGAGTCGTTGCTGCGTCGACCTTCTCGACCCTGCCCCGGACATGCGCCTGGCGGTGCAGCGGCAGCCAGCAGAAGGTGGCGGAAGCCAGCGGGTTGGCGATCAGGTCGGCGCTCTTGGCCGAGTCGAAGTTGGTGTAGAACGCGACCCCGGCTGCGTCCACCTGTTTGGCCAGCACGTTCCGAGAGGCCGGCACCCCGTCGGGGGACGCGGTGGCCAACACCATCGCATTCGGCTCGGTGACCTCGGTGGCGACGGCATCGGTCAGCCATTGATCGAACTGGGTCCACCAGTCCGCGGCCAGGTCCTTGACGTCGAAGGGTGCTCCGCTGTAATCGATCCGCATAGCCGACAGGTCGCTCGGGTCGCTGCTCGTCACCCGGGGGAGGCTACGCCCGGGCCGCGACCCGAACGGACTCGGAGTGCTTCGACACCGCGCCGGCACCTTACCCTGATGTCCCTGCCGCCGATGGCCCTGCCCCTGACGGCCCTGAGCACCACGGCCGTGCTGACCGATGGAACAATGGGACTCCGCTGCCGTGGCCACTGTCGTCCGGTCGGCATCCCACCACCCTTGACGCACCGCGAGGAAGCAGCAAGATGACCAGCACCACAGCACCGATCGTGATCCCCGACGAGCTGAAACCGTCGGACGGCCGGTTCGGCTGCGGGCCGTCCAAGGTCCGCCCCGAGGCACTCGCGTCGCTGGCGGCATCCGGGTCGTCGGTGATGGGGACCTCGCACCGGCAGGCCCCGGTCAAGACTTTAATGCGCCGGGTACGGGAAGGAATGGCGGCGCTGTTCGAACTGCCGGCTGATTACCAGGTGATCCTGGGTAACGGTGGCACCACGGCGTTCTGGGATTCCGCGGCCCTCGGCCTCATCCGCAACCGCGCCCAACACCTGACCTTCGGCGAGTTCTCTGCCAAGTTCGCGACGGTCACGAAGAACGCACCGTTCCTCGGCGACCCATCGATCATCACCACTGACCCCGGCGACGCACCCTCGGCTCAGTTCGATCCGTCGGTGGACGCCTACGCCTGGGCCCACAACGAGACATCCACCGGTGTCGCTGTTCCGGTGCGACGTCCCACCGGCGCCGATGTTGATCAGTTGGTACTCATCGACGCCACCTCCGGCGCCGGTGGACTCCCGGTGTCGGTGGCCGAGACCGACGTCTACTACTTCGCACCCCAGAAGGTCTTCGGCTCCGACGGTGGCCTGTGGATCGCGCTGGCCTCCCCGCGGGCACTGGCCAGGGTCTCCGAGATCGCTGCCACCGATCGGTGGATCCCGGAGTTCCTGTCGATAGCGACGGCGCTGGACAACTCGGTCAAGGACCAGACACTGAACACTCCGGCCGTGGCGACCCTGTTCCTGCTGGCCGATCAGCTCGACTGGCTGAACGAACGCGGTGGGCTCGGCTGGGCGACCGCGCGGACCGCGGATTCCTCCACCCGGCTGTACTCCTGGGCGCAGGCGTCGGAGTTCGCCACCCCGTTCGTCCGGCGTCCGGAACTTCGATCCCCGGTGGTCGGCACCATCGATTTCGACGCATCGGTGGATGCTTCGAAGGTGGCCAAGACGTTGCGCGCCAACGGCATCGTCGATACCGAGCCGTACCGCAAGCTCGGCCGCAACCAGTTGCGGATCGGCATGTTCCCGGCTGTCGAACCAGACGACGTCTCCGCACTGACCGCCTGCGTCGACTTCGTCGTCGGCAAGCTGTAGCGGTCGGTTTCCGACGGCGCCGGCAAGTCTGCCCGGCACCCTGTCCTGGAGTCGCTTCAGCAATGGAGCGAATCTGGGTCCGGCACCCGGGAGTTGCCAGCCTCAGGCGCATCAGAAGAACGACCGTAGGACCGTCGCCAACGAGCCCTGTCGCCGTCCCGGTACCCGATGATGGGTTGCGGCCCCAGGGCAGTGGGTTGTCAGTCGTTGATGCAATCAACGCTCGGCGGGCAGCAGGTCCGGTTGGGCACCATGGTGCAAGACACATTCGGCCGCCGCTCGGGAAGCGGTGTTCATCGCCTGCTCGGCAGCGTCACCCAGCGCCAGCCGTGCGGCCAGAGTGCCGCAGTAGGCATCACCGGCGCCAGTGGTGTCCACGGGCACCAGGGTCACCGCAGTGACCTCATGCTCGCCCCACCGGGAGCCCGCTGCGCCGAGCGTCACCAGCAAGGAGCGAGCCGTCGTTCCCGATTCACTCAGTAGGTGCGCCTCGTGCTCGTTGGCGATCACCGGGTCGCAAAGCTCGAGCACGTCGGCCGGCAGCTCCGCATACGGAGCGAGGTTGATGATGACTCGCATGCCCTGGCGGGCTGCCGTGCGGGCCGCCGCTGCCACCACGTCCAACGGTAACTCCAGCGGCATGAGCAGCACGTCTCCGGCACCGTAGTCGGCGAGCTTCTCCAGGTCTTTGTGGTTCATCCGGTGGTTGGCTCCGGGCGCCACCACGATCATGTTCTCGCCGGCATCATCGACATAGATGATCGCGGTGCCAGTCGGCACTCCGGGGACGACTTCCATCTTCGAGGTGTCCACGCCGAACCGGCGGAGCCGGCTCACGTACTCCCTGCCTTGGGGATCATCGCCGACCTTGCCGATGAAGACGGAAGCCGCGCCGGCCCTCGCCGCGGCGACGGCCTGGTTCGCTCCCTTGCCGCCGAACCGATAGTCGATGTCACCCGACATCACCGTCTCACCGCTGCGTGGATACCGCGGCATGCGCAGGTGCATGTCCTGGCTGAGAGATCCGAATACCACAACGGTTCCGGCGACGATCCCCACGTCATGCCTCCTGGCGTCATCTGTGGACAGTGCGGCTCGATGGCAGCGGCGAAGCTCAGACGCTCATACCGGGTGCACCAGGGATGAGACCGGCGCGCCCTGCGCACGGGTCAGGTGTACCTCGAAGCGCGAGCGATCGGCGCGGTGGAAGGCGATGAACGTCTCGACCGGGGTGCCCTCGTCGTCGTAGCTGATGCTGGTCAGCTTGAGCGTTGCATCGCCTTCGGCGATCCGCAGCGCCTTGGCCAGTGCGGCGTCGGCCAGCCGGGCCTCCACGGCTCGGTCGCTGCTGGTCAGCGTGATGAGGTAGCGCTCCCGCAGTACCTGATACAGCGACTGTTCCCGCATGTCCAGCGTGATGAGGTCGGGTGCGAGGGCGACCGGCAGGTGACTGACGGTGAACACCCACGGTTCCTCGTCCACCATCCGCACCCGTTCCAATACCACCACGGGTGTGTGCGTCGGGATCTGCAGGCGCTCGGCGATCTCGGTGTCGGCCAGCTCGATGGTGAACCGGCGCACCTGGCTGCGCAGGGTGCGACCCATCGCCTTGATGTCGTCGTGCAAACCGCCCAGGTGCTGCACCAAGCCCTGGGCGAAGCGGTGATGGGAGACAAACGTGCCGCGGCCCTTGCGCCGTTCGATGACGTTCTCGAGGTCCAGATCGGCCAGTGCCTGGCGGACGACAGTGCGGGACACCCCGTAATGCTCGCAGAGCGCGTGCTCGCCGGGTAGCTGCTCGCCGGCATGCAACTGCCCGGACCGCACCTGTCCGCGAAGGATCTCCTTGAGCTGGTGGTACAGCGGCGAATCCGCATCGCGATCTATTGCGGAGATCCGACCGGCGTCCATCTCGCCGATTCCGGCCGACTTGGAGGTGGTCACCGCGCCAGCTCCGTCGCTCGGCGGGCGAGATCGATGATCGCCGCCCAGTCCCCGGCCGCCAGCAACGGCGCCGGCGTCAACCAGGATCCGCCGACGCAGGCCACATTCGGCAGGGCGAGGTAGTCCCGCGCGTTCTGCACGCTGATTCCGCCGGTGGCGCAGAACGTTCCAGCGGGTAGCGGCCCGCCCACGGCCTTGAGGAAAGCGGCCCCGCCGGACTGCTCCGCCGGGAAAAACTTGAGGGCACGGTGCCCGCGGTCGAGCAACGACATCATTTCGGTGAGCGTGCTCGCTCCGGCGAGCAGCGGCAGATGCCGCTCTTGGATCGCGTCGATCAGGGGAGGCGGACTTCCCGGGGTCACGACGAATTGCGCACCGGCATCGACGACCGCGTCGATCTGGTCGAGCCGGGTGAGCGTGCCGGCGCCGACCCGGATCTCCGGAACGGACTGCGCCACCCGCTCGATGGCGGGCAGACCCGCCGGGGTGCGCAGCGTGATCTCGATGATCCGGACACCACCGGCGACCAATGCGTTGGCCAGCGGGATCGCATGCTCTACGTCATCGATCACCACAACGGGGATGACGGGGCTGATCATCAGCAGATCGAGGCTGGAGTCGGTCCGGTTCATGGGTGTCCGTTCGGGGGTGGTTCCCACCGCAACCAACGCGACGGGTTGTCGATCATGATGCGGTCGGTGGCAGCATCGCCGACTGCGACCCGCACGCGGGGTAGAAACCGGTCGAAAAGGTAGGCCATTCCGGGCATGCCGCCGTATCCGACGTAGCGCCGGCGGCGAGCGACGTCGCCGCCCAGCAGCAGCCGGTCTCCATGGCCGGCGTCGACCACCGATCGCAGGCAGTCGATGAGCATCGAGTCGGGCCAATGCTGGTGCCGGGCCGCGCCGTCGTAACCGAGGTAGGCACCGCGGACAGCCAGGCCGGCGTGCAGCCCGGGGTCGGGGTTGCGGTCGACGTGGGCGAGCGCGACCCGATCGGTGGCACAGCCGCCAGCGGCCAGCACGTCGAGCACCTCGTGCGCAGCGCTGCCGCACTCCAGATGCACCATCACCGGTATGCCCCACTGCGCCCCGAGGTGCCCGGCCGCCTGCAGCGCCCGTCGTTCGAAGGAAGTGAACTCCCACAGGCTCACCCCCACCTTCACCGCTCCTGCCCGTACGGTGGTGCCGTCCATTCCACTGAGCAGATCCGTGCTGAATGCATCGATCAGTTCGTCCACGGACGCCGATGTGAGCGGATCCAGGCCAGGGTAGTGCGCCGAGCGGTGGACGCCGGTGACATGCACGACCGTCAGCCCGGTGGCCGCCGAGATCGCCGCGGTGGCAGTGGGTCGGCGGCCCAGACCGATCGGGGTGGCATCCACCATCGCCGCTGCGCCCGATCGGCGCAGCAGCTCGGCCTCGGTGCGGCTGGCCCCCTCGTCGTCGAGTTCGTCTCCAGGCAGCAGCGGAGTGGTCTGAAACAGGTGCTCGTGGTAGTCCGTTGCTCCCAGAGATGCCGGATCGACGTCGCCCAGGACGGTGCGGATGACGGCGGTCACCGGCGTTCCCTGGCGGCGCTCGCCAGCTCTTCCACCCGGCCGGGCGGCATCGGGACGTCGAATACGTCGGCGATCACCTGCGTCCAGCCGTGGATGAAGTAGCGCCAGCCGTCCACCACCGTGAGCCGGCGGTCCTGCTGCTGCGCGTGAGCTTCGGCCAGGAACTCCAGGCTGCCCCGATAGTTCAGCTCCCAGACCACGGCCTCATCCGGAAACCGCGCGTTGCTCGGCAGGGGCGAACCGGGTCGTTCCTTGCCCAGTCCGGTCCCGTTGATCACCAACGACCGCGGCGACAGCCCCGCCAGCACGGCGGCGATGTCGACCTCGGAGGGCGTCACCGTGACGAGTTCGGTACGGGTGGCGCGCGGTCCCACCACGCCGCGCAGGTGCCGTAGCCGCTCGGGCGCCGTGTCGACGAAAACGAGGCGCTGCGGGGCGTCGACGCGTTGCGCGAGGTACCAGCCGATCGCTGTGCCGGCGCCGCCCGCGCCCAGGCAGAGCACGTGCCCGCCCGAGCGGAAGTGGTTGTCGGCCAGGATTTCCCGTAACGACAGTCCCGCCGTGATCGGGTCCTTGGCCGCTCCGAGGATGCGTCCGTCACGGAAGGCGATCGAGGACACCTCTCCGCACTCGGCACCGAATGGGTCTATCTCGTCGAACATGTCGTGCGCCGCTTCGTACAGCGAAATCTTGTGCGTGGTGACCAGCGCCCCGGCGCATCGCTCGTCGGCCTGCATTGCAGCGACCGCATCGCGGAATGCCTGGGCCGGCGCGCCGATCGGGATGTCCAGGCCGGTCAGTTCCGCGTCCAGGCCCAGCATTGACGCCCATACCGGAAACAGCGTCAGGATCGACGACGACCCGGTGTTCGCCCCCACGAAGCGCATGCGCTGGCGCCCGAACGACATTCAGCTCTCCGTACCGGGTTCGGCAACGCCGGTTGCTCGGGAACGGACGGTATTTGCCGGCGGCCGGCCGCCCAGCACGGCCAGCACGTCCGCAACCACCATCGCGCCCATCGCGTCGACGGCCTGCACGGTCTGCGCACCGAGGTGAGGGGTGATCGTCACCCGATCGCGGAGCTGCGGATCCAGCAGTGGCGACCGCTGATCGGCGTTGCTCTCGGAGCCGAGATTATCTGCGGCATAAGCGAAAACCCGTCCGTCGCCGAGCGCTCTGGCCAGTTCGTGCTCGTCCACCAGGTCGGCGCGCGCGGTGTTGACGATCACCTGCCCTGCCCGGCAGTCGGCGAGCCAGGACGCGCCTACCAGCACCGCGCCGCCGGGTGCGTGCAGGGCGACGACGTCGGCACGGTGACGCAGATCGTGGACGCTCACCGGTTCGATGCCGGCCGAGCGCAGTGCCGCGCCGTCGACGAACGGGTCGTGGGCAAGCACTCGACAGCCAAGGCTCGTCAACCGCGCTGCGGTGCCGCGGCCGATCCGGCCGAAGCCGATCACCCCGGCAACAGATCCGCTGAGCTGGCGTCCGCGGCGGACGGTCCAGTCGCCGTGCCGGATCCGCTCGTCGCTCCCGGCGACGCCGCGCAGCGCCGCGAAGATCAGCGCCACTGTGTGCTCGCAGACGGCATCGCTGTTGGCGCCCGGAGTATTGGTCACGGCCACCCCGGCGCGGGCGGCGGCCTGCAGGTCGACCGACTCGACGCCGACGCCGTAGCGTGCTACCACGCGGAGTGCGGGCGCGGCCCGCAGGTGCTCACCGGTGACGGGCGCAGTACCGGCGATCCACGCAACCGCGGTGCGCAGTGCGGGCAGCAGGTCGGCTGCGTTGTGGTCCGGGGGGACTCGCACCGTCCGCAGGCCCGCCGCGGCCAGTTCGGCGGTGAAGTCGCGCTCACCGGTGGAGAAGGACCGGGAACTGACGACCACTGTCGGGGCGCCGGGTACCTGGTCAGCGGAAGGGACGTCCTGGCTCACGGGGCGTCTTCCTCGTCGCTGAGTTCACTCGGGTTGTGCTGGTGGTCGGCGGGAGTGCCATCGCTGTTGTCGCCTTCGAACCACGGCTCCAGTCGCCGGTAGGCATTGACGAACGATTGGTGCTGTGCTGCAACGTCATCGGCCTTGCGCGTGTCCGGATCGAACGTCGCCGCCAGGTGGGAGAGCGAGCGTGCGGCACCGAATCCGTCGACCAACCCGACGCCGACGGCGGCGGTGATCGCCGCGCCCAGGCTGTTGGCGTCGGCGACGATGCTGCGCCGGCGTACCGGTACCTGCCAGATGTCGGCACACACTTGCATCCAGGTGTCGCTGTGCGCACCCCCACCGATCACGTCCATCGCGCCCACCGCGATGCCGTTCTCGGTGAAGGCGTCCTTGCAGGTGCGCAGATTGAACGCGACGCCCTCCAGCACCGCACGCACCAGGTGCCCTGGACCGTGGTGGCGCTTCAGACCGATGAAACCGCCCGCGGCGGCAGGATTCCAGTACGGCGACCGCTCACCCAGCAGGTGCGGCAGGAAGTACAAACCTTCCTCGGCTGCGGTCACGTCCGCGGCCGCCGCCAGCAGCCGGGAGTACACCTGTTCAGTCCCGCCGAACAGATCCATCACCCACGACAGGCTCGCACCACCCGCCTGCATCGTCGCGGTCGGGACGTAGTGACCGGGTACGACGTGGTCGAAGGTCATCGAGCGCATCTGCGGGTCGTGAAGCGGAGCGGTGGTGGCACAAGAGATCCACGACGATGAGCCCATGCTCACATAAGGCGGATCCTGTGCACTGACGACGCCGGCGCCGGTCGCGGCCATTGGACCGTCGCCGCCGCCGATCACCACGGCGGTGCCCGGTAGTAATCCGAGGTGGCCGGCGGCGTCATCGGTGAGCGCGCCGACCACAGTGGTGGACGGGACAATCTCCGGAAAGAGCGCTGGGTCGAGTTCGGCCGCCTCCAGCAGCAAGGTGGACCAGGCGCCGGAGCGCTGCGCGTAGGCGTTGGTGCTGGACGCGTCCGACGGGTCGGTGACCAGAACGCCTGTCATCCGAGCTACTACGTAGTCCTTGGCCTGACAGACGTGTCGGGTGCGACGGAAGCTTGCGGATTCGCTGTCCCGCAGCCACATCACCTTGGTGAGGGAGTAGGTGGGGTCGATCCGGTGGCCGAGCTCGTGGTAACCGGCGTCGATGCCGACCCGGCGCTGCAATTCGCGAGCCTGGGCGACACTGCGATGGTCGGCCCAGATCATCGCCGGCCGAACGGGTTCGAGGTCGGCGTCCAGGCAGACCGCACCCATCATCTGCCCGGACATTCCGATGACAGAGATCTGTCCGGGGTCGGTCTTGGACTGATCGAGCAGCGACCGGGTCGCCTCGCCCACCGCGTACCACCACGAATGCGGGTCCTGTTCGGCGATGCCGCCGGCGCGGAAGTCGGTCGGGTACGCGGTCGTCACCGAATGCACAGGCGCGCCGTCGTCTCGATGCAGTGAGGCCTTGTTCCCGGTGGTACCAAGATCGTGGGCGACGATCATCGGCACTCCGCCTCGGGTGTGGCGACACTGGGCACACCGACACCATGCAGCTTGTAATGACAGCATGTCAAGGCTTGTCCTTACCTCTCCGGCCTGTCAGACTCATCCCGGCCGCGGAGTTCCGCGGATGCGCACAAAGGAGTCGCATGACCGGAGTGATCAGTGAGCCTGGAGCCCTGACACTGACCCGCGACGGTTCGATGCGTGGCCGTACCGCCGGCTACCAGAAGTCACTCGGCGACATGGCCGGTGTCTACCGCGACCAGCAGGACTACCGGCGGCAGCTCGCCGAGCGCGGGCGGCAGGATCTGGTGTACTCCGTCGCCGAACACCGCGCAGGTGCCGGCCCAGGAGCGCAGATCGTCGGCACCAGCACCCTTCTTCCCGGTGAGTACGGACAAGAATTCGCGGTGACACGCGGCCACCTGCATGCGATCGCGGATCGGGCGGAGCTCTACCACTGCCTGTCGGGCCACGGTGTGATGCTGCTCGAGACCCTCTCAGGTGACAGCCGAGTGGTGGAACTTGTTGCCGGACAAGCGGTTCACATTCCCGGGCATTGGGTGCACCGCAGCGTCAACGTCGGCAGTCGGGCGTTCGTGACCCTGTTCTGTTATGCCGCTGACGCGGGCCAGAACTACGACTTGATCTCCCGCGCGCGCGGGATGGCCAACCTGATCGTCCGGGACGGTGACAGCTGGAAGGCCGTGCCGAACCCGGATCACACCGGATACCAGCCGTGATCACCCTTTCGTTTGAGGCTTCGGGAGTCGCCGCGTGCTGAAGAACGTCAATCCACTGCTTACTGGCAGCCTGTTGCAGCTGCTGGACGAGATGGGCCACGGAGACGTCCTCGGCCTGGTCGACCGCAATTTTCCGGCATACCGCTACGGCGTCGACGTGATCGATGTGCGGGCCGCCGACACAGCGGCTGCCGCGACGGCCCTGCTGTCGATCTTCCCGCTCGACTCCTTCGTCGACGATCCGATACGGCGAATGGAGATCGACGGCAAGCCGGACGAGATAACCACGGCCACGACGGCTCTGGGCCAAGCGGCGAGTGCGGAAGAAGACCGCGAGATCCATATCGTCGGCGTCGAGCGGTTCGCCTTCTACGAGCGGGCAGCTGAGGCGATGCTGATCATCCAGACCGGCGAGACCGTCCCGTACAGCTGTTATCTGCTGAAGAAGGGTGTCGTATGAGCACTGCGAACGAACCGATGCCGCACGACGTCTCGCTGGACCAGCCGGCAGGCGACCACAAACGGGCCCCGGCAGAAAGACCCGATCTGGTTGCCACGCAAGCTCCGGCAGGCGAAGTGCCCCTGCTGGAGGTCACCAACGTTTCCAAGGCTTTCCCCGGTGTACAGGCGCTCAAGGACGTCAACTTGACCCTGCACAACGGCGAGGTGCTCGCCCTGGTCGGGGAGAACGGCGCAGGCAAGTCGACGTTGATGAAGATCCTCTCCGGGATCTACACCAAGGATTCCGGTTCCACCACGATCAACGGCAGCGCGGTCGAGATCAACGGACCCAGGCACGCGCACGAACTCGGGATCAGCATCATCCACCAGGAGATGCACCTGCTGCCGCACCTGACAGTGGCGCAGAACATCTTCATCGGCCGGGAACCCCGGACCGGGCCCTGGCTGCACGAGGGTGCGCTGCGCGAGAAGACGGTGGCGCTGCTGGATCGCCTCGGCATCCACCTTCGGCCGAATGCCCTGGTCGGCAATCTCACGGTGGCGCAGCAGCAGATGGTGGAGATTGCCAAGGCACTCTCGTACGACTCGACCAAGATCCTGATCATGGATGAGCCGACGTCAGCGATCAGTCTGGCCGAGACCGAGGTGCTGTTCAAGCTGATCCGAACTCTACGCAAGCAGGGCGTCGGCATCGTTTACATCTCCCACCGGATGGAGGAATTGCGACAGATCGCTGACCGGCTCACGGTGTTCCGGGACGGCCAGTACGTCGGCTCGCGTCGGCTGGCGAACGTCACCGACGACGAGGTGATCACGATGATGGTCGGCCGGAACATCGCAGCGAACCACCGTGCGGACGTGGTGCAGCCACCCGACTCAGGCGACGTACTGCTGTCGGTACGTGGCCTGAGCACGAAGCGGTTGCTGCGCAACGTGTCCTTCGATGTCCATCGTGGCGAGATCCTCGGATTCGCAGGCCTCATGGGGTCGGGTCGCACCGAGACCGCGCGCGCCGTGATCGGCGCCGACCCGATCACCGATGGCGCCGTCTTCGTCAAGGGTGAGCGGGTGCGGATCACTGGCCCGGACATCGCGGTACGTCACGGAATCGGATATCTGCCGGAGGATCGCAAGCGGCAAGGCCTGATGCTCGATCAGGACGTCATGTTCAACATCACCATGTCCTCGTTGCGCCGCTATCTGATACCGCTGGGCATCATCCTTCGCAGCAAAGCGATGCAGGTGGCGAAGGAGTACATCTCCGTACTCCGGATCAAGACACCCTCGGCCCGTACCAGGGTGAAGAACCTCTCCGGCGGCAACCAGCAAAAAGTCGTCATCGGAAAGTGGTTGGCCCGCAACTGTGACGTGCTGATTTTCGACGAGCCGACCCGCGGCATCGACGTCGGCGCCAAAGAAGAGATCTACCGGCTGCTGCAGCAACTGGCAGCCGACGGCAAGGCGGTGGTGGTGATCTCCTCGGAACTGCCCGAGGTGCTGCGGCTGGCACATCGCATCGTCGTCATGTCCAACGGGAACATCACGGGACGGTTGGAAGCCGCCGACGCCGATCAGGAGAAAGTCATGCAACTGGCCACGAAGCTCGTCGATCCGGAGGAGGCGGCATGACCGACTTGAGGAAGGGCGGCGAGTCCTCACCACCGGAGGCGTCATTCCAGGACCCCGGAGGCGACACCGCCGTGAGTACCGGCACGGCTCCCCGGGGTCGTCGACCGCAGCCGGCCATCTTCGCCCGCATGAGTCAAGGGCTGCAACAGCTCCTGGCATTCGGCACGCTGATCGTGCTGATGATCTTCTTCTCGATCGCCAGCCCGAATTTCTTCACCGAATCGAACATCACCTCGATCCTGCTGGCGACGGCCGTCATCGGCATTCTCGCGGTCGGCACCACCCTGGTGATCATCACCGGCGGTATCGACCTGTCGATCGGGACAGGGATGACGTTGAGCGCCGTCGTCACCGGGTTGTTGCTCATCAAAGCCGACGTGCCGGTGTTCGTCGGCATCCTCGGCGGGCTCGGTACCGGGGCACTGCTCGGTCTGATCAACGGTTTCAACGTCGCCTACCTCCGACTGCCCTCGTTCATCGCGACGCTGGCGATGATGCTCATCGCGCAGGGTCTGGCGCTGGTGTTCGCGAACGTCAGGCCGATCTACCTGGACAAGGTTCCCGGATTCCCCGACATCGCGCTGGGGAGCATCGCGTTCAAGATCCCCAACGCCGTCTACATCCTGTTCGGGCTGGCGATCGTCTTCGGGCTGATCCTGTCCAAGACGGTGCTCGGCCGGATGACGTACGCGATAGGGAGCAACGAGGAAGCGACCCGGTTGTCGGGCATCAACACCCGCAGGTGGACGCTCGCAATCTACTCCCTGGCCGGGCTCGCCACCGGGCTTGCCGGGGTGGTGATCGCGTCCCGGCTGTCGTCGGCGCAGCCACAGATCGGCCTCGGCTACGAGCTGCAGGCGATCGCTGCGGTGGTGATCGGTGGTACCTCGCTGCTGGGCGGCCGCGGCTCGATCCTCGGAACGCTCATCGGTGCGCTGATCATGAGCGTGCTGATCAACGGTCTGCGAATCCTGGCGATCCAGACCGAATGGCAGAACGTCGTGGTCGGCTTCGTCGTGCTGTTGGCCGTGTACTCCGACCAGCTCCGCAAGCGGCGCGCCGAGGGCGGCGGTGGCTGACCATCTGCCGGACCACCGTGTCGCGCATCCTGCTCCACGCCGCTGTGCGTCCGACGGGCCGGGCGTCGCCGCACAACGCATACCGCCCGGATCCACTGAACGTCATCCCATCCCCGAGAAAGGTTTCGACATCGTGAAGAGAAAAAAGTTCGCCCTGATGGCCGGAGGTCTGGTGGCCGTCCTGGCACTGGCCGGTTGTGGTAAGGCATCCGACGCCTCCACCTCCAACAGTGCCGCGCCTTCGACCGAGGTGTCGGCGGCAGCCGGCGATACCGGCAGCAGTTCCTCCGGTACCGCCAGCAGTTCCGCTGACACCGCCGGCAGTTCTGCCGACACCGCCGGTGCATCGGGTTCCGCCGGCAGCGGGAGTTCCGCGGCCTCCGGAAGCGGCGGCGCATTGACCAAGGCGAAGAAGAACTACAAGATCGCCCTGGTCTCCAAGGGCTTCCAACATCAGTTCTGGCAGGCGGTGAACTCCGGCGCGAAGGAGGAAGCCACCAAGCTCGGCGTCACCATCACCTTCGAGGGGCCCGCCGCCGAGACCGACATCGACGGGCAACTGCAGATGGTGCAGTCGGCGATCGACCGCAAGCCCGATGCCATCGGCTTCGCCGCGCTCGACCCGAAGGCGTGCGTCCCGCTGATGAACGCCGCGAAGGCTGCCAACATCCCGATCGTCCAGTTCGACGCCGGCTGCGACAGCGAGTACCCGAAGAACATCTCCAAGACCGATTCCCTGAAGGCCGGTGCGATCGCCGCCCAACACATGTCCAAGTTGATGGGCGACAAGGGCAAATTGGGCATCATCTCGCACAGCCAGATCAATTCGACCGGCGTCGAACGTCGAGACGGATTCGTCAACGAGATGAAGCAGAACCACCCGAACATCAAGATCGTCGACATCCAGTACGGCGACGGCGACCACCTGAAGTCCGCCGAAATCGCCAAGGCGATGATCGCCGCGAACCCGGATCTGGCGGGTCTGTACGGCACGAACGAGGGGTCAGCGATCGGCATCGTCAATGCGGTCAAGGAGCTCGGACTCCCGCCAGGCAAGGTCACAGTGGTCGGCTTCGATTCGGGCCAGACACAGATCGATGCCATCAAGTCCGGCGCCATGGCCGGCGCCATCACCCAGGATCCGATCGGCATCGGCCGGAGCACGGTCGAGTCGGCCGTCAGGGTCATCGAAGGGATGCCGGTGGAGAAGGTCATCGACACCGGTTCTTACTGGTACGACAAGAGCAACATCGACGACCCGAAGATCGCGGCGGTGCTTTACAAGTAACACGGCTGTACAGGTAGCGATGTCCCCAGTAGGCGGGGTTTCGGGGTAGAGCGCCCACCCCCCACGATGGTCCGGTGCGCCCCCGGGGTGCACCGGGCTGTCAACCGTCACCCCGCGGAGGACCCAGATGCCCGACAGCCCATCGGAGGCGGTTCAGCAGCCGGCGCCCGCCGGCGAGTTCGCCGGCCTGGTCGCGGTCGTCACCGGTGGGGCATCCGGTATCGGTGCCGCCGTGGTACGGCAGCTGCTGGCGGCCGGCGCCACGGTCGCCGCCCTGGACCTGGCGCCGGAAACCGCGCCAGCCGGTGCCACACCGATCGGCTGCGACGTCCGCGACGACCGATCGGTGCGGGCGGCCATCGACGCGGTGATCGACAGGTTCGGCCGGCTGGACATCGTGGTCAACAACGCGGGCATCGGGGCGCAGGGCACCGTCGAGGACAACGACGACGACGAATGGCGCCGGGTGCTCGACGTGAACGTGGTCGGCATGGCCAGGGTGTCCAGGGCGGCCCTGCCTCACCTGCGCAGGTCACCGTCGGCGGCGGTGGTGAACCTCGCATCCGTCGCCGCCACCGCAGGCTTGCCGCAGCGTGCCCTGTACTGCGCGTCCAAGGGGGCGGTGCTCTCCCTGACAATGGCGATGGCCGCCGATCACCTGCCGGAGGGCATCAGGGTCAACGCCGTGAATCCCGGCACCGCAGACACGCCCTGGGTGGGCCGGTTGCTCGAATCGGCGGACGATCCGGACGCGGAGCGAGCGGCGCTGAACGCCAGACAGCCGCACGGGAGGCTGGTGTCCGCCGACGAGGTGGCTGGCGCGGTGCTCTACCTGGCATCGCCCCGCTCCGGCTCCACCACCGGGGTCGGACTGCCGGTGGACGGCGGCATGCAGGCACTCCGATTGCGCCCGCACCGGTAGAGCTGCGGCACGCTGCTGTTGCCGGCTAGCATCTTGACGCGGTAATCGATTTCCGGCACTCTGATCGAGCGTCGAATCGTTCGACCTGCGATGAGCCGCCGTCATCGATCTGCTGGAACGCCGGCGAAGGGCGGCCCGCGCCGCCATGACCGACCGAAGCGCAGCGCCCAGGGCGCGGGCCATACCAGGCGAGGGAGCCGACACCATGACGCAGGGGACGACCGGGTACGCCCTCCCGCAGATCCGGCACCGCCCTCCGGCCGAGTCCGGTGTGGTGTACACAGTTGCCAGCGGCGATCTCCGGCTGTCGGCGAACCTCACCTGCTGGCCGACGCAGCAGAAGCTGGAAGCGGACGTCACGACGGCGGTCGGATCGTTGGGTCGCACGGTCCGCCGCGGACACCAGGTCGACCCGGTCAAGGGACACGGTTTCATCGACAGCCAGCGAGCGGGTATCGAGGTCTTCAAGAACATCCCTCGGGACGCGCCGTTGATCGTCGTCGACGCGGTCTGGCAGTACAGTCACCACGTTCTCGCCGGGCTGCGATCGCATCATGGACCGTTGTTGCTGGTGGCCAACTGGGCAGGCGAGTTCCCGGGCCTGGTCGGCATGCTGAACCTGGCCGGCTCGCTGACCAAGGCGGGTATCGCCTACTCCAGTCTGTGGAGCAAGGACTTCACGGACCAGTGGGCCCTCGATGGTCTGCGAACCTGGCTTCAGACCGGCAGGCTGGAGCACGACATCAGCCATGTCCGCGATCTTCCCGCGCTCGCCGAGTCGCCGGAAACTGAACTGGGACAAGCACTTGGCAGGCAGCTCCAGCAGGACAAGGCGATCATCGGCGTCTTCGACGAGGGTTGCATGGGGATGTACAACGCGATCATCGACGACGAACTGCTGAACCCGCTCGGCATCTACAAGGAGCGACTGAGCCAATCTGCTCTGGTCGCCGAGATGAAGCAGGTACCGGACGCCGAAGCCGATGCGGTCCGGGCCTGGCTCGACGAACGCGGGATGGACTTCCGCACCGGCAGCGACGAGGCATCGGAACTGACGGATGCGCAGTTGCACAGTCAGTTCAAGATGTACATCGCCGCGCTGCGGATCGCCGATGACTACGGCCTGGACGCGGTCGGCATCCAGTACCAGCAGGGACTCAAGGACACCGTCCCGGCATCCGATCTCGCCGAGGGCCTGCTGAACAACGTCGAGCGCCCGCCGGTGCTCAGCCGGGATGGCAGCCGGGAGCTGTACGCCGGAAAACCGCTGCCGCACTTCAACGAGGTGGATGAGGGCGTTGCGGTGGATTCCCTTGTCACCAACAGGATATGGACGGCGATGGGGCTGGATCCGGCCACCACCCTGCACGACGTCCGGTGGGGGGAGGACTTCGACGGCCAGTTCGTCTGGGTGTTCGAGATCTCCGGTTCGGTGCCGGCGTCCCACAACGGCGGCTATCACAGGTCGTACTCGATGCGGCAGCCGCCGATGTTCTTCCCACTGGGCGGCGGCACCCTGTCCGGTGTCTCCCGGCCCGGCGAGATCGTCTGGTCGCGGGTGTTCATCGACGGCGGCGCACTGCACGTCGACCTCGGCCGGGGCACCGCCCTGGAGCTGCCGGCCGAAGAGACGGAGCGCCGGCTCAAGATGACCACCCCGGAATGGCCGATCATGCACATCGTGCTGCACGGGGTGGGCCGCGACCAATTGATGGCGCGGCACAAGGCGAACCACGCCAACGTCGTCTATACGCCCGATGCCGAGACGGCCGACAAGGCTTTGCTCGCCAAGGCTGCGATGTTCGCCGAACTCGGTGTCCAGGTCCACCTGGCCGGCCAGGTCAACATCTGACCTTCTCCCTCACCGCGCACGCCAGCCACTGCGCATGACACCCACTGCGCATGCCACCCACTGCGCATGCCACCGACCCGGCGCGGCGCGCCTGGCGATCCGGCGCGGAGACCATCGATAACATCGGGTGCACAACGTGTGGGAGGAGATGGCGCATGCGCGCACTCGAAGTGCTCGGCCTGGCCGAAGACGGTGCCCACCTGGTGTGCCACGACCCGGCCACCGGCGAGAAGTTCACCCTGCCCTCCGACGAACGGCTGACCTCAGCGGTCCGCGGCGACATCAGCCGCCTCGGTCAGCTGGAGATCGAGCTGGAGTCCCAGCTGCGGCCCCGCGACATCCAGGCCCGGATCCGGGCCGGCGCCAGCGTTTCCGAGGTTGCCGCGGCCGCCGGGACCAGCCCGGCTCGCATCGAACGGTTCGCCTACCCGGTGCTGATGGAGCGTTCCAGCATCGCGGCATGCTCGGCCACCGCCCGGCCGGTCGGGCCGGGCGGACCCGCCGCAGTGTCGATCCGCGACGCGGTCGCCGACACCCTGACCGCCCGCGGCCACGCCGGCCCGGTGGAGTGGGACGCCTTCAAAGACGCCGATGGATGGGTCATGGCCGTGAGCTGGAAGGCGGGTCGCAGCGAGAACACCGCGCTGTTCGCGTTCCATCCGGGATCGGGCGGTGGCACCGTCAGCCCGAGGAACGACGCCGCGTCCGATCTGCTCGACCCCGCTCGTAAGCCGCTGCGCACCGTTCGGCCCATGGCGCAGCTGGACACCGGGGAGGCAGAGCGCAACCCCAGGATCGTCGGTCAGTCGGACGATCGCGGCCGGTCGGCAGGGGTCCAGCCGCAGGTCGCATCGCCTCACCACTACCACTCTTCGACCACCGATCCGGCTGCCGCCCCGGACAAGGCAGCCGCCCCGGACAAGGCAGCCGCCCCGGACCAGAACGTCGTCGATGACGCCGAGGCCGCCTCGGACGAGCAGTTGGTCGCCGACACCGTCGAGGACGAACGGGCGGGCGCCCGCCCGGCAACGGCAGCCCAGGAGCAGGTCGCCAGGACCGGCACCGACAACGCGTCACCTCGCTCGACGAAGAGATCCGGCAGGTCCGCAAAGCCGGCCATGCCGACTTGGGACGACGTGCTGCTGGGCGGCGGCCTCCGTCCGCGCTGACCCGCTATCGGGCTCCAGCGATCGTCCCGCTTGAGTTCAACCGCACCTGAACTCGTATGGTCGGCGGGTGCCTTCTGGTCGCCGTCCCCAGCAGAAAACCATGACGCCGGCGTCGGCGCTCGACCGTAACCTGAAGTCCTCATGACACATCCCGCACCGCGAACAACGGATAGAGCCATGCCGGAAACGGCGCGGACAGATCCGTCGACCACGCCCACCGAGACCTGGCTCACCCAGACCACTCCGGCCCGGACCGGGTCGAGCACGACTGGACCCGCCACAACCGGCAGCACCCCCGGGCCCGGCGGGACCAGCCCGGACCTGCCCGGCAGCACCCCGACCGGCGCCGGGCGTCCCGCGTCGGGCAGCCACTCGGTGTACCGGTCACTGCGGCGCCTCTATCCCTACCTGCGGCCGGCGATGCCGTACCTGATCGGGTCGGCGGCGGTGGCCGCCGTCGCGACACTGTGCGGCCTGGCGTTTCCCCTGGTGCTGCGAAAGATCATCGACGGCCCGATCGCCGATCGGAACACCAACGGCCTGTGGCTGCCGGCCCTGCTGCTGGTTCTCCTCGGCATCGGCGAGGCGGTGCTGTTCAACGTCCGCCGGCTGCTCGCGGGCCGGCCGATCGTCCGGGTCGAGCAGGCGATGCGGAACGCCCTGTACTCCAGGCTGCAGGCGCTGCCGGTCGCCTTCCACGATCGGTGGCCGGCCGGGCAGCTGATTTCCAGGGCCGCCTCCGATCTCGGCATCATCCGGCGCTTCATGGCCTTCGGCGCCGTGTTCCTGGTGGTCAACATCGGTACCTTCGTCGTCGGCGTCGCGATCCTGATGAGCCTGTCGTTGTCGCTCGGGCTGATCGTGGCCGCACTGGCCGTTCCACTGGTCGGCCTGTCCTGGTTCTACGAGAGCCGCTACCAGACGCTGGCCCGCCGCTCCCAGGACCAGGGCGGCGACCTGACTACCACCGTCGAGGAATCGGTGCTCGGCATCCGGATCATCAAGGCATTCGGTCGCAGCGCCCACCTGGGCCGGCGCTTCCTGGACCAGGCGCGCGCACTGCGCGGCACCGAACTGAGCAAGGCCAAGGTGATCTCCATGCTCTGGGCGGTGATCATCCTGCTGCCGGAGATCTCCCTCGGCCTTGCCCTGATCTTCGGGGTCCAGCAGGTGGCCAGTGGGGAGATGACGGCGGGCGAGTTGGTGGCATTCTTCGGTGTCGCCATGGGGCTGCGCTGGCCGATCGACTCCATCGGCTGGCTGCTCGCGCTCGCCAACGACACCGCCGCCGCGACGGATCGGTTCTTCGAGGTGATGGACTCCGAGATCACCATCGCATCATCCGGGCGGCCGGTCTCGCCGGCCGGCCGAGCCGGACGCCTCAGGTTCTCCGACGTCTCCTACCGCTTCCCGGACGCCTCCGCGAACAGCCAACCGCTGCTGTCCGGGCTGAATCTGGATGTGGCGGCCGGCGAGACGGTCGCCGTGGTCGGTTCCACCGGCTCCGGCAAGACGACTCTGACGGCGCTGGTGGAGCGGCTCTACGACGTCAGCGGCGGATCCATCACCCTGGACGGGGTGGATCTGCGCGACTACGACCTGGCGGATCTGCGAGAACGCGTCGGAATCGCGTTCGAGGAACCGACGCTGTTCTCGGCGTCGGTCCGGGAGAACGTGTTGCTGGGCAAGCCGGAGGGCACCGACGACGAGGTGCGCGAGGCCCTGCGGATCGCCCAGGCCGGATTCGTCGACGAACTGCCGTGGGGGCTGGACACCAGGATCGGCGAGCAGGGCATGTCTCTGTCCGGCGGGCAACGGCAGCGGCTGGCGCTGGCAAGGGCAGTGGTCGGCCGGCCCTCGGTGCTGGTGCTGGACGACCCGTTGTCGGCACTGGACATCCACACCGAGGCGCAGGTGGAATCGGCTCTCAGGTCGGTGCTCGGCTCCACCACGGCACTGGTGATCGCTCACCGGGCGTCCACCGTGATGCTCGCCGATCGGGTGGCGCTGCTGGCCGACGGCAGGATCATCGCGATCGGCAGCCACTCGGAACTGATGGCCACCGTACCGGAGTACCGCTATCTGCTGTCCAGCGACGAGACCGAGGACAGCATGCTGAAAGACCTTGCAGCCAGAGGGATGTCACGATGAGCGGGCAAACGCCGGCGCCGGCGCCGGACCGGGTGGCCCAGGCCGACGACGGCTGGCGGGACCCCGCCCCCGCGCAGCAGGAGCGGGAAGGTGCGGCGGACGACTCGTGGCGCGGCGTCGCTTCGGAGGACGAGGTCGTCTCCGCCGAGGTCGGGCTCAACCTGCAGGCCCGTTCCCGCAGGCTGCTGGGCAGCCTGCTGCGCCCGCACACCGCCAGGATGCTGGTGCTGTTGGCGATCACCATCGTCGAGCAGGCGTCCTACCTCGCCGGTCCCCTGCTCGTCGCCTACGGCATCAACAGCGCCATCCCGGCGCTGGCCAGGGGGGACGGCAGGCCGTTGGTGCTGACGGCGATCGGCTACCTGACGTGCGGGGTGCTGAACGGGCTGACCAGGGCCATGTTCACCAGGGTCGGCGCTCTGCTGACCCAGGCGGTCCTGCTGGAACTGCGGACCAGGGCGTTCCAGCACTCACAGTCGTTGAGCCTTGACTTCCACGAGAAGTACACCTCCGGCCAGGTGATCTCCCGGCTCTCCAGCGACGTGGAGACCCTTCAGGAGCTGGCCGGCGAGGGCCTAGACCAACTGGCCAGCTCGGTGCTGTCGATCGTGGTCATCACGGTGACGCTGATCGTCTACGACCCGCAACTGGGACTGGTGGCGTTGGCTGCGTCCATCCCGATCGGCCTGCTGACCCGTTGGTACCAAAAGCGTTCGCAGGCGATCTACCGCCGGACCAGAAGCTCGATCGCGGCGCTCATCGTGCAGTTCGCCGAGACGATGAACGGCCTGCGTGCCGTGCAGGCGTTCCGCCGCGAACCCAAGAACACGGCCATCTTCGGGTCGCTGAACGGTGAGTACAGCAAGGCCACCGGGGACAGCCTGATGGCGCTGGCGATCTACACGCCCGCCCTTCGACTGATCGGCAACATCACTCTGACGGTGGTGATGCTGCTCGGTGCCTTGCGGGTGATCGACGGAACCTTCGGCATCGGCGACCTGGCGGCCTTCCTGCTCTACGTGCGGCGGATGTACGACCCGCTGGAGGAACTCGCGTACTTCTACAACGGGCTGCAGTCGGCGACCGCGGCGATGGAGAAGATCTCCGGCCTGCTCGAGGAGAAGCCGGGCGTGCCGGAGCCGGCCGGCCCGACACCGCTGGGCGAGAAGATCGACGGCACGGTGGGTTTCGACGGCGTGAGCTTCAGCTACGACCCGAAGGTTCCGGTGCTGCCGAGCATCGAGCTCCAGATCCCGGCCGGGCAGACCATCGCAGTGGTCGGTGCGACGGGTGCCGGGAAGTCCACGCTGGCCAAGTTGCTGGCCCGCTTCTACGACCCGACCGCCGGCACGGTGTCGCTGGACGGGATCCCGCTGGCCGACCTGTCGACGGCAGACCTGCGTCGGGGTGTGGTGATGGTGACGCAGGAATCGTTCCTGTTCTCCGGATCGGTGGCCGACAACATCGCACTGGGCAGGCCGGCGGCCAGCCGATCCGAGATCGAAGCGGCGGCCGATGCGATCGGGGCCGGGGTCTTCATCCGCCGGTTACCCGACGGCTTCGACACCGACGTGCGCAAGCGCGGCGGCCGGTTGTCGGCCGGTCAGCGGCAGCTGGTGGCGTTCGCCAGGGCATTCCTGGCCGATCCGGCGGTGCTGATCCTCGACGAGGCTACCGCTTCGCTCGATATTCCCGGTGAGCGAGCGGTGCAGCGTGCTCTGAAGTCGATCCTGAACGGGCGCACGTCGGTGATCATCGCCCACCGGCTGTCGACAGTGCTGATCGCCGATCGGGTACTGGTGATGGAGGCCGGGAAGATCGTCGAGGACGGCACACCCGAGGACCTGATCGCCGACGACGGGCACTTCGCCGGCCTGCATGCGGCCTGGCGGGAATCGCTGGTCTGACCCGGTGCCGGTCATGGCAACCGTCACTCAGCGGGTGGTCGCCAGGCCGATCGTCTGCTGACGACGAAACCCGCCCGGCGCAGGTTTCGTGCGCTCGCCGAATCCGGCACCATGGTGGAAACCGCTGTGACGCACCCCTTCTCGGCGGCTACCCGGAGTCGATGGCGTAACAGCCGGGACTGCGCCCCGCTGCCGCGGCGATCCGGCAGGGTGGCCGCTCCGCCGAGCATCGCGACGTCGCCGTGGATGGACATGGCGCCGGCGGCGATCGGCCCCTGGCTGTCGATGACGAAGAAGCTCAGCATGTCGGGGTGCCTGTGCTCGGCGGCGATGAAGGCGGAGACCTCGGCATCGACGGGGTTCGTCAGCCGATAGCCAGCCAGCAGCACCCGGACGAATTCTTCCGGCGATCCGGCCGGCACCACATCGCTGCTTCCCAGCTGTTCCGGTTCTCCGGATACGTCTCGGACCGCCAACCCGCGGTCGGAGACCTGGGTGAATCCGGCGGCCGTCAACGTCGATGCGGCTTCCTGCGGGGGGCCGACGATCGTCGGCCGAACGTCGTGCTGCTGGGTTGCGAGATCGATGGCGGCAGTGAGGTTTTCCGCGTCGACGCCGGTGATGGTCGACAGGAAGCCGAGAGCCGGTGATGTTACCGATACGGCCAGCAACCCGGACTCACGCCAGACCCGGAACCGCCCCGGCAGTCCGGCGTTCCGGGCGGCAGCGCAGGCGAGATCCATCCGTCGGTGAACGGCCATCTCTGCGGCACTCGGCACCGGACGAGTATGGCGACGCCCACTTCCCGGACCGAATCCCGCCGGCGACCTCCGTTCGCTGGGGCAACTATTGACCGGCTGTTCACCCAGCCGTTGGTCTCGCGGCGCCGACTGGGCACCGAATCCCTGAACCGTCATGGTGCCGGATCGGGTGGTCCGGTACGCCGATTCGGAGGAAATTCCATGCGGGTAAAATCGGTCCTCGTCCCGGTCGCTGCTGGGTTGCTGGTGCTGCTGGCGGCCTGCGGCGGATCGACCCAGGTGACCACCGGGGCTGGCGGCGCGTCGACCTCGGCGCCCGGATCCGCCGCCGGCGTCACGTCCCCCACCACCGATTCGGCGGCGAGTTCCGCCGATGCCGGTAGTTCCGGGTCAGCACCCGCCGGGGACACCGGTTGGACCTGCCCGGCCGCTGCCGACTCCTTCACCTTCGCCTCCGGGGGTGACGTGAACATTCAGGACCTGTGGCAGAAGACGTTGCTGCCTGCCTGGTCCAAGGCCTGCCCCGGTATCAAGATCAACTTCGTGTTCGACACCCACAGCGCCAACGGCAACCTCGATGTGGCGAAGGTCGGCGCCGCCATCAAGGCCGGACAGCCGGTGCCGGCCGATCTCACCGAGAGCTACTCGGACCCGGCGGCGCAGGCTGGTCTCACCGAGACACTGACCCCTGCCGACATCCCGGCGATCGTCAACGTGAGCAAGGACGCCCTGGCGCAGGTGAAGAACGCGGCGGTTCCCTACCGCGGTTCCTCGGTGCTGTTGGCCTACAACTCGACCAAGGTCAGCACCCCGCCCAAGACGCTCGCCGATCTGCTGAAGTGGATCACCGACCACCCCGGCAAGTTCACCTACAACAGTCCGGACTCCGGCGGGTCGGGCGAATCGTTCGTGCAGACGGTGGTCGCATCGAAGATCCCCGACGATGTGCTGAGCAAGATGACGACGACCTATGACCCTGCCCTGGGCTCGAACTTCGCAGCCGGCCTGCAGGTTCTGAAGGGGCTGACCCCATCGGTCTATCAAAAGGTGTACCCGAACGGCAACCAGGCAGTGCTCGATCTGCTCGGTAAGGGCGAGATCGATATGGCCCCGGTCTGGTCGGACCAGTTCCTGTCGGCCCAGAAGAACGGCCAACTCGGCAAGGACTTCAAGGTTGCCCAGATCAGCGACCCGTCGTTCACCGGCGGGACCACCAACTTTGCGATCATCAAGACCAGCACGCACAAGGCGGCCGTTGCCTCGTTCGTCAACTGGGTTCTGCAGCCGGAACAGCAGGCGAAGATCGTCACCACCATCGCCGGGTTCCCGGCCATTCCGATCGACAAGCTGCCGGCCAACGCCCAGGGCGCCTTCGCCGATGTCGACACCCAGAACCTGCGGGTGGGGCTGGAATCCAAGACCGACAGCGACCTCAAACAGCAGTGGGCGTCAACGGTTCCGGGCTGACCAGCCGATGACCGTCACCGAGGCACCCGCGGTCACACCCAGCGGCCCGCAGGGGCCTGTCACCACCGGCGCTGCCGGGCGGACAGCTCGCAGGATCGGGGCCGGTTGGCTTTCGGTGTCGCCGCCGGTGCTGGTAGTGCTGGTCTTCGTCGGCATTCCCGTCGTCACCGGCATCGGCTTCGCTGTCGGGTACACCGGCGGGCCGAACGAGATGGCGACACTGCTGTCCACCAGCGTGCTGCGCAACGACGGTTCGCCGACCTTCGACGTCTTCGCCGCCCTGTTCGCGGACACCCAGTTCCTGGCCGACCTGTGGGTGACGATCATCGTCACCGTGGTCACGATTGTGGTGATCACCCTGTTGGCGTGGGGGATCGCTCTGTACGCCAGGCTCTCCGGCTCGCGGTGGGGCAGGTTCGTCACCGGAGTGGCGATCGTGCCGTTGTTCATCCCGGTCGTCATCGGCGCCTACGCCATTCGCAAGTTCTACCTGAACACCGGCTTCTGGGGCAGCTCGGGTCGACTGCTCGGACTCGACCTGCCACCGCTCAGCTACCACACGGCCGGCATCATCGTCGGGCAGATCTGGACGTCGCTGCCGTTCGCGGTGTTGCTGATCTCCTCCGGGCTGGCGGCCGTACCGGATGCCTTGATCGACGCCGCCCGGGACGCGGGCGCCGGGATGGTCCGCACCGTCTGGTCGGTGATGGTGCCGATGACGACGGTGCCGACGGTGATCGTGGCGACCTTCACCGGTGTCGGGGTGCTCGGATCATTCACCGTGCCGTTCATGATCGGTCCGTCCAGCCCGACCATGCTCGGGGTACAGCTGGTCAGCACGTACAACTCCTACGGCCGTCCGCAGCAGGCACAGGCGATGGCCGTGGTGCTGTTCGCGATGGCGATCCTGATCGGCTGGGGCTACGTCTGGGCGAACGCCAGGCAGGCCCGCTCCTCGGCGGTGATGAGATGACACCCGCACCGCCACTCGGCGGCGGCAACGGCCCGAGCTCGGAGGTCGATCACCGCCCGCCGAGCGGCATCGGCGCGGTCGACGCATCCGCGGTCGCGATCCTGGAACCGGCGACGTCACGGACGGCGCCGGTCGGCGGTCCGACCCGGCCGACAACACCGGGCCGGGTCATCGGGCGGATCCTCGGCGCCCTGGCCTCGATCGTGCTGATGGTCTTCGTCCTCGGCCCGCTGGTGTGGCTGGCGCTGGCCGCGTTCTCCTCCGAGTGGCGCGCGCCGTCGCTGTTGCCGCGGGCCTGGACCCTGTCCTGGTGGCCTAGGGTGTTCGAGCAGCCACAGCTCGGACATTCGTTCTACCTCAGCCTCAAATTCGCGGTCAGCGCCACCGCACTCTCGGCGCTGATCTGCCTGCCCGCCGCATATGCGTTGGGCCGCAGACGATTCCCCGGGCGACGGGTGGTACTGGTCGGCCTGTTCGCCACCAACGCCTTCCCGAAGATGGGCCTGTACACCTCGATCGCCACCCTGTTCTACTCGCTGCGTCTGATGGGCACGGGCGTGGGTGTGGTGATCGTCCAGCTGCTCGGCACCATCGTCACCATGGTGTGGATCCCGGCAGCCGCCTTCGCCTCGGTGTCGCCGAGCCTGCTGGACGCAGCCCGCGACGCGGGATCCGGCGCCTTCCGCACCTTCCGGACCATCACCCTGCCGCTGGCGCTACCCGGAATCGGGGTCGCGACGATCCTGGCCTTCCTGGCCTGCTTCGACGAGGCGCAGGGCACCTATCTGGTCGGCTCCCCCAACTACCTCACCATGCCGACCCAGATGTACACCCTCGTCGACAACTACCCCGAGCAGGCAGCCGCGGTGTTCGCGATCGTGCTGACGATCCCCAGCGTGCTGCTGCTGGTCATCGTCCGCCGGTACATTCTCGGCGGCCACCTCGCGGAAGGATTCCAGATCAAATGACCGCCGGATCCCCGGTACCGGCCACCACCGACAGAAAACCGTCCGGTGGCGTCGCCGGGTCCGCCACCGCCGATCCGGCCGACGCCGGCGTCGGACTCCGGCTGGACGGAGTCTTTAAGGTGCTCGGCGGCCGCACCATCGTCGACAACCTGGACCTGGACGTCGGCCGCGGCGAGCTGGTCTGCCTGCTCGGACCGTCGGGGTGCGGCAAGACCACCACGCTGCGGATCATCGGCGGGTTCCTGGAGCCCGACCGCGGCCGGCTCACCATCAACGGCGTCGATCACACGCACTCCCGCCCCGAACGCCGGCCGACCGCGATGGTGTTCCAGAACTACGCGCTGTGGCCACACATGTCGGTCACCAAGAACATCGCCTTCGGTCTCAAGGTCCGCGGTCTGACCGGCGCTCAGATCAGGGAAAAGGTCGGCTGGGCGCTGGATCTGCTCGGATTGCAGCACCACCGGGACTCGATGCCGGCCCGGATCTCCGGCGGTGAACAACAGCGGGTCGCTTTGGCCAGGGCTCTGGTGCTGGAGCCGGACGTGCTGCTGATGGACGAACCGCTGTCCAACCTGGACGCGAAACTGCGGGTCCAGGTCCGGGAGACGATCAAGGAGATCCAGCAGCGGCTGGGCATCACCACGGTGTTCGTGACCCACGACCAGGAAGAGGCATTGTCGATCGCCGATCGGGTCGCGGTGATGAACGACGGCCGGATCGAGCAGCTGGCTCCGCCGGCCGACCTGTACCGGCTGCCTCGCACCACCTTCGTCGCCGGGTTCGTCGGCAGCATGAACATCGTGCCCACACCGCCTGCCGCCGGTGGCATCCCACTGGACGACGGTGCGCTGCTGCCCTGCCGGAACTTCAGTGGGGCGGACGGCGACACCTGCTGGGTGCGACCGGAGGACCTGCAGGTCACCGAACCGGATGCGCCGGGCACCGCCCGAGGCGTTGTCCTGCGGGTGATCCCCCGCGGGCACTATCGGGAAGTACTCGTGCAGTCGCACGGCACCCGACTGCGGGCCTATACCAGCGCTGATCCGGGGAGCGAGCAGCTGATCGGCCTGCGGGCCGAACGCGCGCTGGTGTATTCCGACGGCGTGCTGGTCGAAGACCGGGCGGAACCGCGGCGATGACCGTCCTTGCCGTCGCTCACCGCGGTGAACCGGTCGGTCAACGCGAGAACACCACCCCGGCGGTGGAGGCGGCGCTGCGGGCGGGCGCCGACATGGTGGAGATCGATGTCCGGTTGACCAGGGATGGAGCGCCGGTGCTGCTGCACGACGCCGACCTCGGCCGGCTCTGGGGTGTCGACCGTCCGCTCGCCGACCTCTACCTCACCGAGGTGCTCGCACTCACCGGCTCCTCGGGACAGCAGATCCCGCGGCTGGAGGAGGTCGCGCGGTTGGCCGCCGAGCATCGTCGGCAGCTGATGGTCGACCTGCCGTCGGCTGACGCCGGTACGGTCGCCTACGACGCTCTCGATCGGCTGGGCGTGCTGGATTCGATGCTGTTCGCCGGGGAGACCGGACCGCTGCGGGAACACTCCGCGATCGCCCGGATCGCGCTGAGCTGGGATCGGCTCCAACTGCCCGACGATCAGCTGCTGGCCGAACGACGGCCCGAGTACTTCAACCCGCACTTCCGGTTGCCCACGGCCGAGATCGTCGACCGGATGCACGCTCGCGGGATGAAGGTCTCGGTGTGGACCGTCGATCACCCGGCGGACATGGCGGCGGCGATCGCCCAGGGCGTCGATGCCATCATCAGCAACCGGATCGCGGACCTGACCGCCGTCATCCACCGGGAGGCAGCCCGTGATCGGATCGGCACGGCCGTCTGACCCGCACCCGGTCACGCCCGCCGCAGCTCCTGGTTCAGCGGGAGCAATCCCGCTGCCGGCGGGGGCGGAATCGCTGGCCATGGAACTGGCCTGCTCGGCGGCCGCGTCCATCGCCAACACCCCGGCGAGGTCGGTGACCACCAAGGCGCACTCGGCGGACCTGCTGACCGAGTTGGACACCGCCATCGAGTCGACCGTCCGCGGCCGGCTGCGGCAAGCGTTCCCGGCGCACCGCATCGTCGGCGAGGAGTTCGGCTCCAGCGGCAACCCTTCGGCCGAGCACACCTGGTTCTGCGATCCGGTCGACGGCACCACGAACTACGCCAATGATCTCGGCTGGAGTTCGTTCTCCTTGTGCTGCACCGATTCTGCCGGTCCCGTGCTGGGAGTCGTGGCGCACCCGGCGCGCCGCGAGCTGGTGCTGGCCCGGCGCGGTGGCGGCGCCCTGCGATGGCGGCTGGACGAGGACTTCCAGCCGGCCGGTGAGCCACAACGGCTGGCGGCGTCGACCACCGCGACCCTGGCCGGCACCATCTTCGCCACCGAACTGCGCGCCCATCTACCGTGGCCGGGGATGTACCCGATGATGGACGCCCTGGCCGCGCGTTCCTGCACCGCCCGCATCCTCGGCTCCTCGGCGCTCACCCTGTTGCAGGTGGCCGCCGGTCGCGCGGCCGGCGCGCTGATCTCGCGGTTCTCGCCGATCGACAACCTGGCCTCCATGCTTGCCGGCACAGAGTCGGGCGGCGTGTGCCTGGACCGGACCGGGGCGCCGACCGTCGGACCGGCCGAGGGCGGCGTGCTGCTGGCCGCACCGGCTGTCGCTGAGCAGCTGTTCGACATCTGGCGGGAGGCCACGGCGGGGGTGGACGAGGACGCCGGGCCGGCGGCGCAGGCTGCTGGCACTCCGGAGGGGTGACCCGCTCTTCCTCAACGTCTCCCGCGGCGTCATCGCCGGATGAACAACCCGGCGTCACCGTCGCGCAGGAGTGCCGGTCGGTTTCGAGCGACATCACCGGAGGGGACGCCAGGCAACCTCGGACGCCCCCGACTGGGAGAGTTACCTAGGCAGCTGCGAAGTAGGGTGTGAAATAGGTTGTGAACTGCTCCTACGTTGAGGCATCATGGAGCAATGACGACAGCGACCCCACAACGTCCTGGTCTGCATGCACACGCCCAGGCGATCCGGCTGGATACGCCGGCGCTGGTCAAGGCGCTGCGTGACCTGCTCGGGGCCAAGTTGGTCGCCTACCTCGGCGGGGTGCGGGAGACTCGAGCCGTGCGCCAGTGGGCGGAAGGCACCCGGAAGGTGCAGGACAAGACCGACGAGCGTCGGCTGCGCCTAGTCTACCAGGTCGCGACCCTGATCGCGGAGCGACACAGCGCAGGTGTGGCGCAGGCCTGGTTCCAAGGGTTGAATCCGCAGCTGGAGGACCGCTCACCGGCTCGGCTGCTACGGGAGGGCGACCTTGACGAGGTCGGCCCCCTGGTCTTGGCCGCAGCCCGCGCGTTCCCCGCCACCGGCTGACCCGCGGCGGATGATTCAACGAACCGTCGCCACGCCGACCGGAAGCCTGGCTGCCTCGGTCGACCCCGGTCGCGCGTGGCGGGTCGGGTACCGCCCGGACCCGTGGGCGTGGACGCCCTGGCAATGGGAGCGGCCGCTGGGAGACCCCACGCCACAGTTGTTGTCGGTAATCGACCGTTACAAGTTGGGCAACCATCATCAGATTCTTGCCATCCTCGACCCAATGAAGCGGACTTCCACCTCGAGAAGGTGAAGGTGCTCCGCAACGGCTGCACCCTGCCCTACTCCGACATGTTCGAGTCGGTGCAGCCCGAGATGCCGCGCAGGGAGAGCCGCCTTGTCGACGAGCTGACGCAGGTCAAGGCCGCCTGGCCGTAACCGACGACTTGACGTGCGCAGTGGTCTGCTATCTGGCGCCTCATTCCGACTCGCAGGCGGCCGAGGGGCGTTTCACCTGATTTCAGCCCGCAGATGTAGGAGTCTCTCGACCTGTGGCAACTGCTGAGGAGTGGAGGACGCTGGCGGCCGAGCAAATCGTCGCGCTCTTGAAGTCCGAGCACGCGGTCACGCAGCCCGAGATGGAGGCGAAGATCTCTGATCCGCTGCCCGTACGCGGGCCCCGCGGTGCGCGCAACCTCACCACCTCACGACCGCGCGCCAGCGGCTCTTAGCCGCAGGTCAGATCGCGTCTGGCGGCGAGGTGACCCGCGGCGGCCGGTCAGTCCGGACCTACCACTTGGCCGGTGGACCGGTGAAGGTCAGGGACCGCGCAGCAGCTAGGAAACGGCTCTTACACACTCGTTTCTTGAGCTGGACCGCCACCGACGGGGAGATCAAGCCCTCGCCGATCTCGGCGCTCGAGAAGGTGGTCCAGGAGTCCCTCTCTGCTAGCGCGCCCTACGGATACAGGCTTCTGAGGCCGGCCGGCGGCGGCGAAGTGATCACCCTGCTCGGTGAGAGTGTTTCCGGTGGTGGGCTGGACAACGCCGCCTTCTACACACCGGTCAGCGACCGAGGTATTCCGATGGATCCGATTACCACGGTGATCGAGGTCAAGAACGTCCGGCAGTGGATCTATCCCTCGACTCAAGAGCTGTACCAGCTGCTGGACAAGGCCGCCCAACTGCAGCTCCTCCACCCCGACAGCAGGTTTCAACCTGTCCTAGTCTGCCGCCGGGTGCACTCCTGGACGGGGCAGATGGCCAAGCAGATGGGCTTCTACGTCGTCGGTACATGGCGTCAATACCTGCGCCCGATCGTTGGTGGCGATCCCGACGAGCCCGACAGCGTCGAGCGCCGGTTGTTCGACGAGGTCAACGAGGAACTGGCGTATAACTTGGAGCTGCATGAGGCCGCCGTCGATCCGCTGATCAACCATTTCACGACCCTCATTCCCGAACGAATGCCGGAAGGCCCGGACCGCTGGAAACTGATGGCCGAGCACTTGTCGATTCCAACTCTGCTCCGCACGTTGCGTGACGACGCAATCAGTGGCGACGATCGAAAAGCTGCCCTCACCGCGCTCGCGGAAGCAGCCGATGAGGTCACTGGAGAAACAGGCAAGTGGGGACCCAAACACAACTGGTGAGTGCACTCAGGTGAGACCTGATGCCCTGATGCCCTGGTTAACGTTTGAGAGCGTTCGATGAGTTGATCGAGCCGGCGATGGAAGTCCTCGCGCTCCGTTTTGTCCCAGCCGTGGGTGAGCTGGCGGAACGCCGACTCCTGCCAGGCGTGCGCATCGGCGAGGACATCTCGGCCGGCGGCGGTCAGTGAGACAGTTCGGTGCCGCCGATCACCGCTTGCTGAGGTGATGTCGACAAGCCCGGCGTGCGCGGCTTCAGTGAGCGTTCGCGAAATCCCCGATTGGTCGACGGCGACCTCGCTCGCAATAGCGTTCACGGTGACATCGCCGTGTTGCGCGAGCGTGTTGACGGCTTCAAGAACCACCACCAACCGCCCCTGGAGGGCCAGGTCGTTGCTGGTGCTTCTACGCGACCAATGGCGGACGAATCGGAAAAGGGCCTCCCCGGGCCGCCGGCCGGTTCAGGGCCTCGCTCAGCGGCCATCATTCGGTTGCTGCCAGCTCAACGTACAGGTACGCGAAGTCCAGAGCCGTCCGCAGGTCCGGAAACCTCAGCGCGGCGGACACCTTGTTGCCCGTGACTCGGAAGACGGTGGTTACCTTCTCCCATTCCGGAGTGTGAGGCCATCGAGCCTGCTGCTCTACCACCATCACGCGGGTGGAGATCGGTGAAACGAGCGTGCTCGCAGCTCGATGCCCGACCTGTCGATCAACTCGACGAAACCTTTCGCACTGATCGGCCCAGCACCCTTCGGCCCATTCACGATGATCGGATCCGAGACGGCCTCGCTCGCGGCGAGGCGGTCCCTGGTGTTGACGATCTCGCGCCACCTCGCGATGGCTCGCTCAGTGGCTGGGGGCATCTGTCATTCGAACAGTCTATGCCTTTCGCATACATCGCCCTGGCCGATCGGGTCCCAGCAGGGGAATCCTTGCCTGGCACTCGTCGACGGTTGACAACTCTTGGTCAGCGAATCCCTGTTCGGGCGTCCATCTCAGTGCCCGGTCGGTGCATGGTCCGGATCGGGGAGCTTAGGTGCATGACGATGGTGAGGGCTACGGCGAGGACGGCGAACAGGAGGAATGTCGGCGCTTGCCCAAGGTGGTCGTGCAGCAGTCCTGCCAGCGGCGGCCCGGCGGGCGCGGCGATCCCGGCCGCGAGCATCGCCGTGCTGACGACCCGGCCCTGTAGTTCAGGTGGCGTGACATTGATCCGCGCTGCGAAGAGCGTCGCGTTCGCCGGAGTCGCGACGAAGAACGTCAGGTCTTACTCCCGTGTCGACCACCCTGCCGCCGCTGCACCCCACCGGCCACCATCGCTGCTGCCAGCGGATCCGCTGTGAGCAGACACCGCCGACGATCTCGCTGCCACCGCCCCGGACACCGGGCAATCGTTGACGGTGCAGCGTCTGCGCCTGAGCCCGAGCGACTATCGATACATCAGCGACCGGATCGCTGAGCTCGTGCTCGAAATGCAGCATCGCGAAGAACTGGACGGTGACTGGACCAACATCACTGTTGCGCTGTTCCGGTCAGCGACGGCGACGGCGACGCGGATTCGTCGGCCTCGTGAGCGCTTCGGCCGATCGATCCGACCCCCCCAAACGTGCACTCGGACCAGCGTTCGGCGAGGCGTTCGGCCGGTTCGGTGGGCCACCGCAGCCGATTTCCGACCCCACCGGGCCGGCACGTGCGCCGGCTGCCACCTCACCGCTCTCAGCAGCTGGCCCGATGCCGTCACCAAAGAGGCCATTCCTGCGCTGCTCGCAGTAGCCGCAGAACGAAGTCGACCCATCGCGCCGACGCGCCGTGTCCGAACCCCTGGACGACTGTGCCTCCCTCGTACACGTGTTCGAGGCGGTTGCGATGACGCGCCGAGTTGGCCCGTCGCAGCTCAAGAGCATCATTCCCCATGCTGAGGCGAGCGAATGCGCGTGACGGTCGCCTGGCAAGAACCGCGGCCGTCGGTACGGTCCCTACGTCCCGGTTCCGGTGCCCCGAGCCGCCGACAGCTCACAATCACGTGGGCGCTCGGTCACGGCGAACACAAACCCGTGCCTCAATGTGTTGCGATCCGGGCCCATCGAGCGCTCTATAGAGGACGAGTCATACGAAGAAACCACAAGCGTGCCAGGAGGCAATGATGGACCATGGCGATCCGGAGGTGTTCCTCCACGAACACCTGCCGCGCCTGGCCAGGTATGCCGCCGTCCTCACCGGCAACCGTGAGCAAGCACACGATGTCCTCACCGATGCGCTCGCCTATGCACTCGGCCGCTGGTCACGCATCCGGACCATGCAGTATCCCGATGCCTACCTACGCCGATGCGTGACGAGCGCCTTCCTCGACAGCACACGACGACGAAGACACGAGACGACCGATTTCAGCGCCGAGGACGTCGACGGCCCCGACCCATCGGCCGACGCCGCCTACCAACGGGTGCTGGACAATGCTGAGATCGCCGGCGCACTCCATCAGCTGCCCCCGCTTCCAACCAGCATCCTGGTCTTGCGGCACTATCTCGGGCTCAGCACAGCCGAGATCGCCGCAGAACTCGGTCTGATGCCGAACGCCGTCCGCAGCTACGAATCGCGAGCACGCCGGACACTGCAGGGCAACCTCACAGCAACCAACGAGGGACACCACCATGACCGATGACCAAACACTCCGCAATCTTCTGGTCGAACGCGAAAAACTCGCTCCGGATTCGAATCGCGCGCTCACGGAAGCACGACGGCGCCACCACCGTCGCCAGTGGCGACTGCCGCTCGTCATCGCCGCATGCACCGCCGTCCTGCTCGCCGCAGTGACGCTCTTCGTCACGACCCGACACGATATCCCCACCGCGACGGCGACAAACCACATCCCGGACCTGCAGGGGAACTGGACTCTTGAATCCGCAGGGAGCCCGGACACCCTCGCGGTGCCCCATCCGAGCTCCTGGACACTCAGGATAGGACCGGGCGATCAGATCACGATCGGCCTTGCCTGCGATTCGATCACCGGTAAGTACAGGATCGACGGCACGACGCTCCGACTCGAAAACGCCGTCGACGGTCTCCTCGCCTGCGGATACTCGAAATCTGTGCCGCAGACAGAAATCGCGGCCATCCATGCCATCGATCGAATCATATCCAGTCTCACCCAAGGTAAAATGACGCTCACTGCCACGCCACAGAGCCAGCTCCGGCTCAACAACTCGACTGTCTGGGCGATCTTCACCAAGAACTGAGAGCACACCTTCGCCAGATCTGGGTGCGGACTGCGATCCACATGACTGAGTTGTGATCGACGCCAACTGGCTCCTCGCCCCCCGAGCCGGCGTGATCCGCGCGTAGAGCCAGAGACTACCAGGAAAATGAATATTGTTCGAAAGGACAATATCCTGCGCCAGTGCTATCACACCTGCGGTGTAACAGGTCGTCGGTATCCAACTCGGACAAGAAACCACACGCGCGCGGTCTCCTGCGGAAACCATCCCGTAAGCAGACACATTGCTTTGGTTGTTGTTATATCTAAAGACCGGACCGCCGCTGTCGCCCTTAGCCGAAATCCACGCTCCATCCGTCGAGGCCACAGAAGAACCGTTTACTCCATGCCCCTGTCCCGTATAGGCATTATTTACTCCCCAGCCAGCCGCGGTGCCGACTCTGACGTTGCATCGAGCATACGAGAACGATCCGGAGGTGCACACTAGATCTCCCGCACGTGCCCCCTGCCAGCCCGCGACCCAACGTGATGTTGACTGATCCGGGTAAGTGCCAGTAAATATGAATGGCGATGAATCCGTTCTGATAAACACCGTATCCGAGTATGTGGCAGTAGCCGTGACACTACCTATCAACACGTTGTTGGTATCAATGTTTGTCCAGACACGCGGGTCGGCTGGCTTGTATGCGTGCCATGCCGTAGTCAGGTACTCTGATCCAGAGGGTGATCGTACCGGCCAGCCGGATGATGCGAACTCGAACCCTGGCTTCGTATCAAAGTTAGGAAAGTGAACCCTCGACCCGCCGTAGTACTGCTTGATATCAGCGAGTCGACTGAGCTCGTCGACATCATTCCGCGTGAATTTCACCTTGGCCAGGAGCTGGTCGCTTACATGCGGTCGATCACTCACACCTTGGGTCCGATTGTTTCGGAGGTTCAGAGCGAACTTTTTATACTGTGAATCGGGTAGGTTTCCAGCATAAGAAACAGTGAAGTTTCCGCCGATGTGGTCGAGGCCCCAGTAAGTGAGTCGCGAACTCGAATCCAACGCAGAGACAGCACTGGCGGTAAGATCCATGAGTGCTTGTACTTCGGTCTTGGTCAGAGTAGCCGGGGAGAACTCAACTTTGATACCGGGGGGAATCGTGGCCGCGTACAGATCCTTGATACCACCCTCGTGATCGACCGGATAGCCGCCGACTCTATGCACAATGAGCTGGTTCTGAACTGCATCGACCTCAATATCGCCGAAGCCCGGGTCGGACGACCGCAATGGGACCCCCGGCCCTCGGCGGCACTGCTGGACCGGCACCATGGCCAGCCACTTACCAGGTCCACCGCGACAAGAGGCGCGCGCCTCGCGACCCGAGTGGACAGACCTGTGCCTTTGGTACGCCGTGCGCACAGTCGCTGGCCCGGACGGCTGGGACCGGTGCCGGACCGGGCACCCACATCGCCGAGATCAGGAGCTGCCACTTCCGTCGGAGAGCAGCAACCCTAGCCGCGCGCTCGGCTGCACGTTGACCAGGCTTCGGCCGACAGAATCCGGTACAGGAGCTCGCATCTGGTCATCTCCAGGTTGAACACGAAGACCGACAGATGCTGGCGGATCGTGGCCTGCCGGGCGATCATTCATGGCGGTGGTGGTCTTCCACGCCTGGCCCTGCTGCGACTCAGCGCTACCGGAGTTCGGCAGCGGCGGCGACTTCCGGATTTCAGCCCCGTCGAGCTCTTGCTCGCGGTTGTCGGCGGTTGCTCGCGCATCGACGTCGACCTGATCACCATACGCAGTGAGCCGGAGGTGTTCGAGATCCCCGTTGACGCCCGTAAGCACCGCGAGAGCAACTGCAATCACCTGTCCGATGTCATGATGACCTTCCGTGCGACCTTCCCGGACGGCGATGCGGGTGATGCCGCACGGGCGGTACTGCCCGAAGCGGTGCGGAAATCGCATGACCGGCCGTGCACGGTCCGCAGAGCGGTCGAATTGCCCACGTCGGTGGGGTTTCGGTACGCACCGGGAACTGGTCGATCACCGAACACTGGATGGCCGGGTGCTCCTCGTGGAGTACCGACCGACTGGCAAAGACATCCCGCGGGCCTGAGCCCGAACACTGGCACCCGCCGACCACCTCATACACCTGGCCCGCCACCGCCCTCGGGCCCGAGCCGATCAGGACCAGTGGGGGAAGGTCGCGAGCATGCCCAGCCAGCCGAGGACCAACCCGCCAGCAGCGCCGGCGGCCAGGAAACGCAGCACCGGCAGCGCGCGGGACAGCCAGAGCGCCGGGGCCATCCCGGTGCCCACCACCAGATTGACCGAGATCGCCAGCCACGCAGTGTCGGCCAGTCCCGAGGTCAGCACGATCAGGGCGACCGCCACCAGCACGCCGACGAACACCGCCATGGCGACCCCCGGCCCCCAGGCCGGCTTCTCGCCCTGCGCCCGCCATTGCTCCACCCAACGCCAGTCCCGGTAGCGCATCTGCTCGTCCCGGAGCCGGGTGGTCCGGTCGGCATCTCCCATGCCGATCAGTGTGTCACCGCCGCGGAGTCTGTCCCGGTCCGAACCTCAGCGTCAGCCGAGTGTGACGGCGTAGACCTCCATGTTCTGGTTGTCGGGAAGCCGGACGGAGACGATGGTCCTGGCCGGATCGAGCGTGGCCTTCGCGGCGAAGATCTGCACCGGCGGCCCGTCGATCCCGGAGCCGGCCTTGATCCGGTGCGGCATGCTGATCGCCACGGTGTTCCCCCCGTGACCCGTACCCGCTGCCCAGTCGGTGAACGTCACCGGAAGCTGCCCCGTCGTGCCGTCTGAGTAGCTGACCGTCAGCTGAGTGTTGACGTCGCCGCCGTGGGCGGCGCCCAGCAGGTGCAGGGCGCCGTACTTTCCTGCCGGCACCAGGAAGGTCTGGCCGGTCGCCTGGATGAAGTTCTTCGCGGTTCCGCTCGGGTCCGGCAAGTGGTAGCCGACACCACCCAAGGTGGCCGGCCCGGCGGCCGGGAGCAGGGCGGCGTCGTAACTCCAGCCGGAACCGTCGAAGTTGCCCTCGGTCGATGCCGCCGTGGTGGCGGTGCCGTCGTGGTTGTATTCGCCAGTCAGGTCGACGCCGCAGGTCGCCCCGGCCGTGCTGCCACATTTCGCCGGCTCGCGCACCTGCACCGTCACCTTTCTGGTGATCGTCTCCAGCCGAGGTGCGGATACCCTGACCGTCAGTTCATAGCTTCCGGGCTTCACGCCCTTCGGCAAGGTGACGGCCAGGGGGATGTCCTTGCTGGCGGGAATCCCGTTGCTGCGCAACACCGTTGCGGTGGCTGCCGGCCTGACGGTCCAGCCGCGGGGGGCCTCGGACCTCACCGTTACCGGGAGGCTGCCCGGCGCCTGCGCCAGCAACGAGACCGTCAGCCTCGCCGAGCCGAGGGTCGTGGGCAGCACCACCGGGTTGGGGGACACCGTCGCCGCCAGCGACCGCCGGTCGTCCCTGGCATGCGAGTCGACCGATGGCGGCACGTCGCCGCGACCGGTGCCCCACCGACTCGGGGTCGCGGACACGGTGTACGCCAGTGATCCGCCGTGGCGCACCGAGTCCCAGTCCACCCAACTGGCGCTGGTCCGATGGCCGTTCACCCGCAGTGAGTCGACGTAGCGGTGGGTGTCCGTCACGCCGGGGGCGGTGATCTGCAAGGTGCCGCCCTGCCTTGCACCCCCTTTGGCCGGGTGCCGGTCGGCGCCCTGGCTGGTGGCCGGGGTGCCGATCCGAACGGTCGCCGACGGGAACTGCGGGCTGGAGAGCACGAAGAAGTTCGAGCCGCTCATCGTCGGATACAGGCCCAGGGACGAGAACACGTACCAGGCGGACATGGTGCCCAGATCGTCGTTCCCGGTCATGCCGTCCGGCCCGGTGGTGAACAGGTTGAACGCCGCGCGGACCACCGTCGCGGTCTTGGCCGGCTCCCGCACGTAGGCATACATGTAGGGCGCCAGCAGATCCGGCTCGTTGTTCGGGTTGTACGTCGGCTTCGCATAGTAGTCGTAGGGTGCGCTGATCCAATCGCCCCTGGCGGTGCCGACCGGGTCGGTGAGCAGCTTGTCGTAGACGAAGAAGTCGTCGAGCCGCTGTTCGGCCTTCTCGGGGCCGCCGAGCAACTTCACCATGCCGGCCGGATCCTGCGGCACCAGCCACTGGTACTGGTAGGCGCCGCCCTCGTGGAAGGCGTGCGCGGCCTCGACCGGATCGTATGGGGTGAGCCATGATCCGTCGGCCAGTCGCGGCCGGAAGGTACCCGCGCGAGAGTCCCACAGGTTGCGGTACCAGCGACCCCGCTCGGCGAACATGGCTGCGTCCTTGCGCTGGCCAAGACCCTTGGCCATCAACGACAACGCCGCGTCGGCCGCCGAGTACTCCAGGGTCGCCGACGCCGGATGCACACAGTCGTTGTCCCCGCCGTGGCTCACGCAGTCGGTCCCGACGTCGAGGCCGAACGGGATGTATCCCAGATCGGAGTAGTACTGCACACCGCTCCGCCCGTTGTACTGGCTGTCGGCGGGTGGCCGCTCGGTGGCGTTGCGGCGCATCAGACTGTAGGCCTGCTGCTCGTGCCCGGCCAGGAAGCCCTTGGACCAGCCCTCGACCAGGAACGGAGTCACCGGATCGCCCGTCATGATGTTCGTCTCGCTGTTCACCAGGGCCCAGCGCGGCAACCAGCCGCCCTCCTTGCCGATGGACAACAGGGACAGATAGGTGTCTCGGGCCACGTCGGGCTCCAGCATTTCCAGCAACTGGTTCTGCGGGCGGTAGGTGTCCCACAGGGAGAAGTTCTGCCGCGGCGTGTAGTCCGTTGCGGTATACCGCTTCCCGTCCCAACCGAGGTAGCTGCCGTCGACGTCGCCGGCCAGGTTCGGGTGCAGAAGCGAGTGGTAGAGGGAGGTGTAGTACGCGGTACGGCGTTCGTCGGTGCCGCCGGTGACGGTGGCCTTGTGCAGTTCGGTGTTCCACCGGGCCTGAAGCGCTGCCCGGGTGGCGTCGAAGTCGAACGCGTCCTTGGTTTCGGCGACCAGGTTCTTGCGAGCGCCCTCCAACCCGGTATAGCTCAGGCCGATCTTGACAGTCGCCGCTGTCGTACCGGCTGGGAAGCTGACGTAGGCGCCGTTGCCGCCGGCCGTGGTGGCGGCGTCACGCCGTCCTGGGCTGATCGTCGATCCGGACCAGCTGCCGAAGGTGCTGAACGGCTTGTCGAATGTTGCGGTGAAGTAGGTAGTGTGCTGGTCCTTGCCGGCGCAGAAGTTCCCGCTGCGGATCCGCCCTTCGATGGTCCGGTCGCCGACCACGTGGACCTCGGAATCGAAGACCGTCATGTTGGCCTTGGCCGTGTTGAACAGCACGTTCGCCTGCTCCCCCGCGGGGAACTCATAGCGCTGCCAGCCGGTGCGATCGGTGGCCGTCAGCTCGGCCTCGATGCCGTACCTGGACAGCCCGACCCGGTAGTAGCCGGGCGTGGCCTGCTCGTCGGCGTGCGAGTATTCGGAGCCGTACTGTCCGGTGTCGACGCTGGAGACCGCGCCGGTGGTCGGCATCACCGGCAGCTCGCCCAGGACGCCGCAGCCGACACCGGACAGGTGCGTCTGGCTGAATCCGTAGATCTTGTTCTGCAGATAGTCGTACCCGCCCTGGCCGCCGGTGTCCGGGCTGACCTGGACCATCCCGAAGGGCGCGCTGGCACCCGGAAAGGTGTTGCCGAAGTTCTGGGTGCCGACGAACGGGTTCACCCATCTGGTCAGGCCGTCGGCCTGCACCGATGATGCCGCCGGGGTCACCCCTGGCAGCCGGGTGGCCGATGCGGACGCGGTCGGCGCCACCAGCAGGCCGGCAACCAGCGTCAGGCCGGTGATGGCCGCCCCGGCACGCCCGGGTCGGCCGAGGGCCGGCCGGCTACCGCCGTTGCGACGTCGAGATGACGCCCGAGCGGAGCAATCCCACAGTGATCTCGCCATGATGGACCTCTCTACCTGACAACGATGTCAGCACAAACCATCGCATCCGGGGGGCGCCCCGTCAACCCTGCCTTTCGCCCCCTTCCCCCGGGATGCGGCCCGCGCACACGCCGGATCAGCGGCGCCTGGCCGGCCGCCGAACCACCCTCCGGCCGGCTCGGGAGGCCCGCCGGGCCGCCCGCACCGCCGGCCGGACCGTCTTGCGGGCTCCGCCGCCGATTCGGTGCAAGGAGTCGGCCAGCGTCTCGGACATGTGCTCGTCGTCATCGTCGGTGACCGGATTCTGCAGATGCACGTGCAACACCGGCGACACCCGGACCTGCAGATGCACATGCGATGTCCGCATCAGCCAGCCGCCCAGCACCACCGCGGACAGCGCCGACACCACTCCACCGAACACCAGGGGCGCGCCCCCGCCGAAGTGGTCGGCGAGCACCCCGAGCACCGGGGAGAAGAACGGCGTGCCACCGAGGAAGGCCACGATGTAGATGCCCATCACCCGCCCACGCATCGACGGCGTCGTGGTCATCTGCACCATCGCATTGGCGGCGTTGACGAACGCCAGCATCAGCACACCCTGCGGGATGAGCAGGATGGCCAGCTGCTGGTAGGAGTCGAGGAGTCCGAGGATCGCCTCGAGCACGCCGAAGCCGAACGCGGTGCCGATCAGCAGCCGCTGGCGGGGTGCTCGGGTCCGGCGGGCGGACAGCAGGGCGCCCAGCAGCGCGCCGACCGCGATCGCGGTGGACAACAGCCCGTAGGAAGCGGCGTCCCGGTCGAACACGATCCGCGCCATGATCGCGAGCGTCACCTGGAAGTTCATCCCGAAGGTCGCCACCAGGAACAGCAAGGTCAGCACCAGGACGAGGTCGGGCCGGGCACGGACGTATCGCAGGCCCTCTCGGGCCTGGCCCTTCTTCCGCTCGACCGGCTTCGACATGCGGAGCCGGGCCGGGTCGATCAGCGTCAGGCTGACGATCACCGCGATGTAGGACAGGCCGGAGAACGTCATCACCGGTCCGGTGTCGACCGCGGAGATCAGCACGCCGGCGACGGCCGGGCCGACGATCCGGGCGCCGTTGAAACCGAGTGCGTTGAGCGCGACCGCGTTGGTCAGCTCGGACGGCCCGACGAGTTCGGATACGAACGCCTGCCGTACCGGACCGTCCAGCGAGGCCGCCGATCCGACAACCAGGCAGGCCAGGTAGACGTGCCAGATCTGTGCCACGCCGACCCAGGCGAGAATCCCGAGCGCGGCTCCGGCCAGCCCGAGCACCAACTGGATCCAGCGCAACAACCGGCGTTTGTCGTAACGGTCGGCGAGCGTGCCGGCCCAGACCGACAACAGCAGGGTGGGACCGAACTGCAGCGCGGTGGCCACGCCGAGCGCCACCGGATCGTTGTCGGTCAGCTGCAGCACCAGCCAGTCCTGGGCCACCCTGTTCATCCAGGTGCCGGTCTGGCAGATCACGTTGCCGGTGAAGTACAGCCGGTAGTTGCGGATCTTCAACGAGCGGAACGTACCGCCGGCGACGACCGGCTCGGCGGGTGGCACCGGCGACTTACTGGAATCCGACACCTCCTGTGGCGCAGCGGATTCCGGCGCAGGGTCGTCGGCGGAGCGCTGTAACGCTGCCCGATCGTCGCGGTGACTGTCCCGGCGGCCGGCCACCTGTTGTCCGGGCCCGCGTCGAGCGCGATTGTGCTGTGCGCGAGCTGGTGGTGCCGACTGTGATGGTGCCGATGGCTGTGGTGGGGATTCCGAGTCGGGCTGACTCGTGTGACTCACCACCCGCATCTGACCTCGTCCTGAACGAGTGTCAGGTTACGCCGGCCACCCGGACCGCCGGGGGCCGGGGGACCCCACGGCCGGCGGGCGCGGCTACGCTGGCCGTCGTGAACGCGCCGCTGCCGCAGCCACCCAGCGGCACCGGCTCGCCGCCCCCGCTGCCGGCGGTCAACGCCGGATTGGCACATATCGTCGTCCCAGCGACGGGGATCTGGTTCATCGGATTCGTCGTGTTGCTCTTCTTCGTCGGTGATCTCCGCGCGCACGACGCGATGATCTGGCTGTGGACATTCCTGGCCGGGTGGGTTCTCGGGTTCATCGGCCTGTCGGTCTATGCCTGGCAGCGGCACGCCGCGCGGCGCGGCGCCCGCGGGTCGAGTTCGATGGCGCTCGACGAGAAGTTCTGACTGGGCGGCCCGGGGTTCGCTACCGGCGGTTTCCCTGATTGGCGCCGGTGAAGGCTGCCTCGGTGATCGCCCGCCCCGCATCGCCGCGGACGGCAGCCCTGGCCAGCTCCCGATCTCCGTACCGACCAGCCATCCAGGCCAGCGCATCGGCGACCGACTCCGGGCGCCCGTCGACCAGCATGGATCCGTCAGGGGCCGGCCACCAGCCCACCGGAAGCGGGTCGCCGGCGTCCAGTCGCACCGACAGATCGGCGCGCTGCACGACCGACGGCAAGCCCGACTCGATCCGGAGCAGACCGCGCACCGCGTCGATCCAGACGCGGAGTTGTTGCGGGTCAGCGCATTCACTCGAGGCGAGTGAGGTGCCGACGCTGACCTCCCAGCGTTCGTGGGCCAGATCGAGCTGCCAGACCTCGGCGGTGGCCGAAGGATCCGGTCCGGGCGCGGCGAGGCGATCCGGACCCAGCACCCCGGCCCACCACGGACCGTCGGGTACCACCACCTCGCCCGCGTCGATCGCTGCGCCGGACAGCGTCCGGACGGTGGACGGCAACTCGAGGTCGGCGCGCGCGGTCAGCGCCGTCACCAGCTGCGTGGTGATAGCGGGAACCAGGGAGGGATGGATCCGCCGCCCCGGGTCGCAGAAGTGGGACAGCGCCGTCTGCGGATCTCTCTCGATCGCCGACCCGAGATCGGTCAGCACCCCGATCGCTGCCGCTACCTGATTGTCCAGCGCGATCGGCAACGGGTCGAACAGTCCAGCCAGCTCCTGGGCTTCCGGCAGGTGGTAGCAGGACGGCCGGACGCCGTCGATCCGGACGTGACGCCGCAGCCACCATGCCGTGTAGGACGGCTCGTCGAGCAACGCGGTACGTCCTTGTGGGTCCACTGCCAGCAGCGCCAGGAACGCCGGCCAGTCGGTGATCAGATCCAGATCCCCGACAGCGAAACTGTTGTCGAGTTGCGGGTGCGACCCGCCCGATAGCCCCGTGAGCCAGTCGTCGATGTCGGGCAGCGAGACGTCGGCACGTGGATCGGTGACGGCGATCACCAGCAGTCCGTTCCTGACGCCCGCCGCTGTCAGCACCTCGGCGCCCCAGCGATCAATCCACAGCGGGTGCACGGTGGGCAGGTCCTGCTCGGACATCAACGATCGCAGTGCTGAATCCGGCAGCATCAGGCCGCCGGACGGCCAAGGCTCGCCCGTCGAATCGGAGAGCACCAGCTCGCCCAGCACCGTAGGGTCACCGCGGCCGCCCGCCGCGATCAGATCCAGCACCAACAGTGCGATCGCCGCCGGGCCTGCCGCCGCCGGGTCGCCGGCCACCTGTCCGGCGAACGGCCGATCGGAACCCGAATCGGAAGGTTGCCCGGCAGCGGTCGGAATGGTCAGAGCGGCTTCGTCCAATTCCGACGGAGCGATGCGACCGTCCTGGAGATCCTGCGCACAGCGGGAGATCTGATCGCGCAGCTCGGTCCCGGCCAGTAGCGTGTCCGCGTCCGCGGGCTCGGCTCCCAGTCTTCGCAGAAGGGGATGTGCGGCCGCCGGATGCACCATCCGCAGGCCAGGCAGCACGGCGCTCGCTCTGGCCGCCAGCGGCGCGGTGCCGGCGTCCGGCAGCAACGACCCGCGCGCCCCGAGCACTTGCCGACCGTCCGCCAACGGCACCGGAATTCCGGCCAACGACTCGCTGTCGAAGCTCGCCAGCCCCTCGTAGACCTGGTACCAGAACGCAGCGGGCCGACTGATCGATGCCAGCGCATCCACCGCTTCGCTGATCCGGACTTCTTCGACCCCCACCGCGCGCAACGCTTCCGATTCGGCCGCAGTTGTCGGCGCGGGGAGGAGCCCGGGCATCGCCTCGGCGAGCAGCCGCGTGGTCCGGCCATCCACACCACGGACCGTGACGGCGGCACCGGGGGTCACCGGCTCACCCAACGCCGTGTGCAACACCGGCGTCTGGCGCAGTTCACGCACGACGGCGGCACGCAGCCGCGCGTCGATGCCGCCCGCCGGAAATCCGGAAGGGGGCACCAGCAACCACCGGCGATCGGCGCCCACTGCCATCACCAGGTCGAGGTAACCGGTCACGGCCCGTTCCAGCAGGAAGTCGTCGACGGAGTCGCCGATCAGATGTCTGCGGGTGTCGTCGACGCCGAAGGTGCCCACCAGACGTGCCGGGAAGCTGAGCAACTCGTCGGTGGGGGTCGGCGCACACAACGGCAGCGGGCCGGGAGCCGGCGCAGTGGGCAGTACCCAGCTGATCCGCCACCCGGAGCGGTTCCGCTCTTCGACCGGCCTGCCGGCCAGTAAGGACTCCGGCAGCTCACCGGCGGCGGTGACCACCACGAACTCCGACGAGCGCTCGACGTGATCCGTCGGGAGGTGATCTGTCGAGACTTGTGTTGTCCTGACGTGGGCTGTCGAGACTGGTGTTGTCGACACCTCTGCTGTCCGGACATCTGGTGCTGATGGTTCTGTTCCCTGGGTGTGGTGCGGGTCGTTGGTCCTGACAGCGGGGCCGGCCAGTTCGACGAGTTGCACCCGATGGTCCGGCAGTGATCGCCGGTAGATCGTCCCGTCGTGGAACTCGACTGCCCGCAGCTCGGGTAACGCCCAGAACACATGGTCGATGGCGGCCCGGCGCCAGTCGGCCATCAGCGCGGCACCGTCGATCCCGTCACGCAGCGGCAGCCGGACCTCGGTCGTGAAGCCCTCGGGCAGCGGGTCCTCGTCCTTCGCCGGCCAGCAGAGTCGCAGGGTGGGCAGCACGCCGCTGCGAGCAGTCAGCTCGGCAGTCAGGCCGGGAAGGTCCAGCGCGGTAACACAATCCGCGGTGCGGTCCGCCGAGAACTCGATGCCGCCGGACGTCGAGATGACCCGTGGGGCAGCAGATATCGCCAGTACCGCGGTGAATCCGACACCGAAGTGTCCGACTGCGGCGGCCCGGTCGCGTTTCGCAGATGCCCGAAGACTGGCCAGCGCCCAGACTCCGGCGCGGGTCAGTGGCTCACCAGTGTTGGCGAGGCGGATCTCGTTGCCGCGCAAGCTGATCCGGATCCGCGCCGGCACGCCGGCATCGCGCGCCGCGTCCACGGAGTTCGAGGCGAGCTCCACCAGTGCCCGGTCGGTGTATCCGCGGGACAGCGACTCCTCGGCGTTGGCGTCCTCACGGAATCGGTCCGGCGATGCCGACCAAGCAGACAGCACGGCCGATCGCAGCGTGGCGGTGCTGAACGGATCGGCTGATTCGGCGTCGGCCATCGTGATCGGGTCAGGCCGGGTCGGCACCGGCGGGAGGCTCATCGGCCGCCGGGGCGGCATCATATCCGGGCATCCGGGCCGCGTCGGCGGAGGCCTCGGAGTGGACCGGGGCGGGCTCGATGGCCGTCATGGTGGGCGCCGGCTGCAACGCGGCGATCGGCTGCCGACCCGGTTCCAGGGCGAGCATCACCGGCACCAGATCGCCGGAGCTCGTGGGCGGGTCTTCCGGCGCCGCCGGGGCTTGATCGGTGTTCGGCGGGTCGACGTCATCGTCGGCGGTGTTCGGCCCGTCGTCGGTCGGCCGGTGGTGAACGTCCATCATCAGCTCGTCGATGACCGTAGTGGCGGCCGATTCCGACCACAGCGCCGCGGAAGCTGCCTCCGAGTGCGCGCCGCACCCGTATTCGAGGTCGACCACCCTGCCGTCCGCGGGGGCGATCTCGTTGCCGCAGGCACCGAACATTCGGCCGAGCGAGCCGGCGAGCGGGAGGTAGAAGGCACAGGTGGCGCAGCGCCCAGGGGCTTGCACAGCCATGTCGTCCCCCGGCCCGAACGCCCCGCCGTGCCAGCGTTCGGCGGTCTCGGTCCGGCCATCGCGGCTCATCACCCGCACACGGCCGAGTCCCAGTTCCTGGGCTACGGCTGCTACCTCCGCTACCTCTGCTTCGTCTTCGATCGCCGGATCGTCGGACTGCAGGTAGGCCGGCACCAGCCGGTAGTCGTCCTCGGTGGCCGGGAGCAGGTCGCCGACCCCCAGATCGCCATGGCGCACACGCTGGTCCCACGGGACCCACTGCGGAGCGATCAGCGCATCGGGGCCGGGCAACAGCACCACTTCGCTGACGGTCCACGGTGCATCCTCATCGGGCAGGTGAGCCATGGTCACCGACCAGCGCCAGCCGGCATAGCCGGTCAGCACGGCCCGGAAGTACCCCGTCATCGCCGTCCCGTCCTCGGCCACGGCGCCGGCGTACCCGCCCACCGCAGCCTCGGCTCCGGCTTCCTCGATCGCCGCCGCCCTGGCCAGCCCGACGACCTCGTCGGTCAACCGGACCTGCGGCTGCGATTCGATGGACCTCACGCACGCCATGATGCCGCACCGCGCCCGCGGCAGGAAACTCAGCGAGTCCGCCGAGGGGGATGTTCGGGAGGCCCCGGTGCGGCAGGATGGTGTGGTGGACGCGGGTGGCGAGTTCGACGAGGGCGGCGAGAACTTCGCACCCGACGACCAGGCTCGGCGCCGTCCGCCTCTCGGCCCACCGGAAGACTGGCCCACCAACCGATTACCCCGCGACAACGCCGGCGGCGAGCAGTATCGGCAGCCGGCTCGCCGGCCGCGATCGGAGCGGCCGACCGGCGCCGCTGATCGATACTCCGCAGGCAGGTATCGCCGGCCATCCGGGCGACGGGACCAGGACGATCCGCGCAGCGGCCGGATCGATCCGCGGGGCCGTGGTGACGATCGGCGGGCCGGTTTAGGCGCATACCGCGACCCGGCTCGCCAACAACCGGATGATCGGCGTCCGGATGATCGCGGTCCCGATGATTCTTCGGCGCAGCAGCGGCCACCGGCACGCCGCCGGTCGCCTGAGCAGTGGGATGACGCCCGCCGGTTCGAAGGCAGCGAGCCTTACCCGGACCAGGGCAGGTACGACGGCGACGCGCACGACAGCGACAGGTACGACAGCGACAGGTACGACAGCGACAGGTACGACAGCGACAGTCCTGACAGCGACGAGTACAACGACGTGGGGTACGCCGGAACGCGGTACGGCGGCGGCGGCGACAGCGCCGACGACGAGAGCCGCGCGGCCCGCGGGTACCCCGATCGCCGTCCATCCCCCGACACTCCCCCCGCACGACGCGCCCCCGAGCGACGCGGCCCCGAGCGACGCGGCCCCGAGCCCGGCTACCCCGAGCGCCGCCCCCCCGACCGCGGCGACGCCAACCGCAGCTACCCCGATCACGGCTCGCCCGCAGGTACCCGAACGCCCGGGCCGGTGCGGAGACCCGGCGGCCGAGTTCCCCAGGACCGCGGGCGCCATCTGCCGCCCTACAGCGAACCCGAGCTGAACGAAGGGAGCAGTGCCCCAGGTCCGCGCAAGTTGACCGTCACCCGGATCGCAGCGCTGCGCAGCAAGGAGCTGACGACGCGGGGGGTAGAGCTGTTCCGCAGGGCCGCGTCCGCCGATGGTGCCGATCAGTCGGGGCTGACCCATCTCACCTATGCGGTGATGGCCAACTACGCCGTCGATGCCGCTCTGACGGTGGCGCTGGCCAACACTCTGTTCTTCGCCGCCGCGGCCGGGGAATCCACCGCCAAGGTGCTGCTGTACCTGCTGATCACGGTCGCGCCGTTCGCGGTGATCGCACCGTTCATCGGTCCGCTTCTCGACCGGGTGCAGAACGGCCGGCGGATCGCCCTGGCGGTCTGCAGTTTCGGCCGGAGCCTGCTGGCGATCATCATGGCCTTCAACTTCGACTCCTGGCTGCTGTATCCGTGCGCGCTCGGCATGATGGTGCTGTCCAAGTCGTTCGGTGTGCTGAAGGCTGCGCTCACGCCCCGGGTGCTCCCCCGCCAGATCACCCTGGTCAAGACCAATTCCCGGCTCACCGTTTTCGGGCTGATGGCCGGCGCCGTCGCCGGCGCCATCGCGGCCGCATTCGCGGCCATGTCCGGTTCTTCCGGTGCACTGATCTGGACCGCGCTCTGCGGCATCGCCGGTGGCATCCTGTGTCTGCGCATCCCGGCCTGGGTGGAATCGACAGCCGGTGAGGTGCCGGTGCAGCACAGCGAGATCCTGCAGCGTGGCAAGGTGCGTCGGTTCCCGCCGACCGTCTCGGCAACCCTATGGGTGAACCTGGCAAATCGGATCGAGACCGGGTTCCTCGCCCTGTTCATCGCCTTCGTGGTCAAGACCGAATACGCCCATGCCTCCGGTCTCAACCAGCTGTTGCTGCTCGGCATCGTCGGTGCCGCCGCGGGCATCGGCGGGTTTCTCGGGAACGGCCTGGGAGCCAAGATGTCGTTGCAGAAGCCGGACTTGGTCGCCGGCGTCGCCGTCGGCTGCGTCGCTCTCACCACGTTCGTCACCATGCTGGTACCGGGACTGGCGATGGGCGCCGTGGTCGGCCTCGTCGGCTCGACGGCGTCCTCGCTGGCCAAGGTCTGCCTGGATTCGGTGATCCAGGACGAACTGCCGGAGGCCAGCCGTGCATCCGCATTCGGCGTGAGTGAATCCGCACTGCAGCTCGCCTGGGTGTTCGGCGGCGTGGTCGGGCTGCTCCTCGGCGGAGTCCTGCATCTGCGCGGAAACCCCGTCTACACCCTCGGTTTCGGTGTGGTGACCGCTCTGGTGGTGCTCGCCCTGGTGCAGGCATGGCTGGCCCGCAGCGGGCGCAGCCTGCTGCCGATGGTGGACGCGCTGCTGACGCGTCGCCGCGCGCGTTCTCCGGCAGATCCCGCTGGGGTATCCGGTGAATCGGCGCGGCCGGCGGTGACTCGCGGTTCCCACGATCCGCGGCAGCATCCGCCGACGATCCCGCTGTCCGACCACTCGAGCGCTGCCGCCGCTTCTCCGCAACGGCCGAGATCGGCGGCGGCATCGCCGCGGCGAGGAATAGGGATCCGCAAGGCCGGCGGCCCTCGGTGAACTGGTACTTCCCGCCGGCCAACGCGTTCCGCCTGACTGCCGCTGTGCTGGCGCTGGCATCCAGCCTGCTGATCGCCGGCTGCAGCGCCCCGCTGCCCGACGTCAGCTTCTACGGGGACCGGGCAACGATCGCGGTCCCGCCGAGCCTCTGGTGCGCGGCGGATGCCAGCGTCTCGACGGTTGACTGCCGGGTCGACAGGGGTGACGCCGATGCCCCGCGGTTGCGGCTGGGCACGGGCATGGCAGTGTCGGTGAACCTACCGGCCAGGGTAGGTGCGGCGCCGTGGGTGGTCCTGTTCCGGTACCGTGACGCCGCCGGCGCGACCCAGCAGGCCCGAGGCCCGCTGTTCGCAGCCGGCGCTGCCGGGCACTGGATCCTCAGAACGCCGAACGCCACGGATCAACTGCTGCGTGTCGAGGTGCAGAGCGGGCTCACTCCGGTGTCCACCGCGACCGGGACGGGGGTCGACTACGCCGCGCTGCACACCTGGGTGCTGATCATCGACCCGGCAGCCTGAGCCTGGTGGTCAGGCGCTCAGCTCCGCGGCGACGGCGCGCATCACATCGGCGATCCGGCCGCTGATCGCCCGATCCGGGTATCGCCCGCGACGCAGGTCGGGCAGCGCCTTGGACTCCAGCAACTTGATCATGTCGTCGACCAGGCCGTGCAGCTCCTCGGCCGGCCGCCTGGTGGCGGCCACCACCGACGGCGGCGCCTCGAGCAGTGTCACCTGCAGTGCCTGCGGACCCTTGCGGCCGTCGGCCACCCCGAAGTCCACCTTCTGCCCCGGCTTCAGGTCCACCACACCGGACGGAAGGGCGGACGACCGGACATGCACGTCCTGACCGCCCTCCTGGGCGATGAAGCCGAAGCCCTTCTCTGCGTCGTACCACTTCACGCGACCGCTCGGCATGATGCCCACCTGTTTCTCGAGTTCATGGAGCCTGACGCACTTCGACCGGACGAGCCCACGGGGGAGTAACCCGGAAGCCGTGCCGCGAATGCTGCTGCAGGAACCGGCGGGCTGCTCGGTCGGCAACCTCCGCCACCGGCGCTACCGGCGCGCCGGATCTGTATCCCAGGGTAGCGGGAGACCACCTGGTTCAGCCGTCGGCAGTGCCTGATGCACTGTGAGCCACCTATTGTGGCCGGATGACCAGCCACCCGCCGAGCGCCGAACCCGCGGATCGGGCCGCCGATCGTCCGACCGCACCGGACCGCCCCGGGGCCGGCGAGGGCTCGGCGGACACGCTCGGCGTGCGCCCGCGGGCGAGGCCCGCAGGTATTCGTCGGTCCCCACTGCTGTTCCGGGTGGCGATGATCCTGTTCTTCATCGGCGGTCTTGCGCTGCTGGCGGTACTGGTGACGTTCGCATCCGGCACCCGCGACTTCCCGTTGTGGCTGTGGCTGACGGTCGCGCTCGCGCCGATCGGATTGATCGTCGGCTCGTTCGGCGTCGGCAGAGCCGGATCTTCACTCGGCTGACCTGCGGCCGAACGGCGACCTCGGTGGCCGCGCACCCTCGGTCCTGTTCGGTTCACATGGTCAGTGCACGGTTGCCAACAGGTAGTTCTCCAGCCAGGCAGGGAACGCCGTCAGATCGGCCAGCACGACGTCGGCGCCGGCGGCGGCGAGCTGCTCGGCCTCGATCGGTCCGGTGGCGACACCGACCGCGAGCGCATCGGCAGTTCGGGCACCCGTGATGTCGCCGAGGTGGTCGCCGACGAAGATCTCGGCACCCTGCTCGATGAGCGCGCCAGCCTTGGCGCTGCTCCACAGGTCACCGGAAACCGTCGACACTGCCATCTCCAGGCACTCCAGGTGCCGCTCCGCATGTGCCCCGTGCTTCGCGGTGACAACGATCGACCTTCCCCCGTGCGCGGTGACGGAGTTCAGGGCAGCCGCCGCGCCCGGCATCGCCCGAGTAGCGGGGATGACGATCTCGACATACAGCTCCCGGTATCGGGCAACCAGACGTTCGATGGTGGCCGCATCGAGTCCGTAACGCGCGAACTCGTTCTGCAACGGCGGCCCGAGCCGGCTGACGAACCCGTGACCGTTCAGCGGCAGTCCGGTCTCTGAAGCCAGTACGTCGAACAGGGAGATCATTCCCTGCCGCGGGTCGATCAGCGTCATATCGAGGTCGAAGCCGACGGTGAAGGTCACCCAGTGAACGGTACGGAGGCCGAACCCGGCAAGAAGCCCGGGAGGGTGTCCGATGCACAGTGGCGTCCGTACAGTGACCGGGCCGTGACCATCGTTGTCGCGGCGATCACACTGGGGGATGTACCGCCGGCCACATGACCGAGTGCCGTTCCGCCGAACGGGTGATTTTGCTGGCGTCGGCAACGATCGTGTCCGTTCGAACCCGTCTCCGCTTCGGCAGGCGTGACCTGCACAAACCTCGTTGATATCGGTTCGATCACGAAAGTTACCGTTCCGTGATTACGCACTTCGCGATTTTCTCTCCGGGATGGCCGACCGTATCGTCGGTCGCGGCCGTAGGGATCCGCCCTGAGGCCGAACCCCTGGGACGGCGCCGAGCGCTGTCCACGTCCCAGGGCCCGACACAGCAGAATCGCACGGACAGCGGCGGAGGACCCAAGAAGTAAGGCTGCGCACGTGTGGCCTTTGGGGTGAAGCCGGTGACAACCGGCCGGGCACTACCCCGGTGTGGACCTGAGCGATCCGGTCCCACACCGCCCGAACCCGACAGCTTACTTCGCAGGCGCGAGCACATGGGGAGATCTCAATGACCATGACCCGATACAAGGGCCGTCACCGCAAGTCCTCGACCATGCGCACCGTCGCGGTGCGCACCGCCACCGCCGGCCTGTTCGTGGGCGCACCCGCTGTCGCGCTGGCAGCTCCGGCCGCAGCTGCTCCGGATTCGGTCTGGAACGACGTCGCACAGTGCGAGTCGACCAACAACTGGAGCATCAACACCGGTAACGGCTACTACGGCGGCCTGCAGTTCTCGCAGTCCACCTGGGATGCGTTCGGCGGCAGCTCATACGCGCCGCGAGCCGACCTCGCCACCAAGTCGCAGCAGATCGCGATCGCCGAGAAGACTCTCGCCGGCCAGGGCTGGGGCGCTTGGGCGTGCGCCGACAACGTCGGCGCCCATGGCTCGCCCACCATCCGCGACGGTGGCTCCAGCAGCAGCTCATCGTCCTCCAGAGGCAGCAGCTCGTCCTCGCGCAAGTCGTCCTCGAGCGATTCCTCGTCCAGCGACAGCGGCTCATCCTCGCGCAGGTCGTCCTCGAGCGATTCCTCGTCCAGCGACAGCGGCTCGTCCTCGCGCAGGTCGTCCTCGAGCGATTCCTCGTCCAGCGACAGCGGCTCATCCTCGCGCAAGTCGTCCTCGAGCGATTCCTCGTCCAGCAGCAGCGGCTCATCCAGCAGCAGCGGCTCATCCAGCAGCAGCGGCTCATCGAGCGACAGCGGCTCGTCCAACAGCGGCAGCTCGTCCAGCCGCAGCTACTCGGTCAAGAGCCAGTCGGCTTCGGACGGCACGTACACGGTGAAATCGGGCGACACCCTGTTCAAGATCGCCAACCGCAACGGCATCTCCGGTGGCTGGCATTCGTTGTACAAGGCGAACAAGGACATCATCGCCAACCCGGATCTGATCTTCGTCGGACAGCAGATCCGCCTCGGCTGATCCGGCTCCGTCCCCGGTTCCAGCGAAGAGCCTTGCACCTCGCACCCCACACCGTCGTCTCGGATGCGGGGTGCGAGGCTTTTCGCTGTCCAGCCAGCAGGGACCGCGGCGCACGTTGCCGCGCGCCGCAGCCCACCACCGATCGCAGCGATGCTCCGGCCAGCCGCGGCACGGGGCCGCCAGCGAAAGTCCCGCAAAGGTCATCCAGTCGTAGAGATCGGCGAGCCGGGCGGTGCCGGGATGGTGCTCGTTCCCGGCGCCTGGCGTTGCCGCCCGTGTGCGCCGGATCGCTCTCAGCGGAAAAAACGTCGGCGAAACATTTCTCGGCGCTCTGCGAGCCGTTGGGCCTCCCACAGGTCGGGTGGTGTCGAACACCGGCGGGATGCCGGATGATCCGACGAGCGGGTCCAGATCGGTCGTCAAACCCGGGGTCTGCCAGACACGTGCATCGTCGGACACGCTCAGCACCTGGTATCCGTCGTCGACGCACCTTCGGAGCAAGCAGTCGCGGGGGTCCAGGATGTCGGCTCCGCGCCACCAGAGCGGTTGCCCAGATATCTGCCCACATCAGGCTCGGACCCACGACGGTCACCTGGGTGATGGGCAGCGCCAGCCCGACTCCGAGGTAGGCATAAAGGTGAATGAGATGCCAGGAGGCGTAGCGCAGTCTGCGACGGGAACGTCGGATCGAGGTCACCACCACCGCTATCAGGGCGAGCGTGCCGGCCGCGGCCAACAGCATGCCCGGCGACTGGATGATCAGGTTCCACCCTTCGGCGATCAGGTTGCGATGTGCCGCCTGGGCGTATCCCACGGTGATCAGCAGGATGTGAACCCACATGAGCCAGAAGGACGTGAAGCCCACCAGCCGATGGCGCTTGGTCAGCTGGTCTTGGCCCCACACCCGTTCCACCCAGGGACTGCGGGCCATCAACAGAACCTGGATCAGGGCTATCCGGTCCTATGGAGCTATCCGGTCCTACAGTCGATGGTCGCGATGGATTCTCAGAACCGTCTCAGTCCGGTCTGTGTCACCATCGAGGCATGGTGCGACCGGGACCCGAAGACGCTGACTCCGGCCTCGTCCCGGCGAACCGCCCCCGCCTGCTGTTAGTCGAAGACGATCGGGCACTGACGCCACTACTGATGGAGCTGCTGAGCGCCGACCACGACGTCGAGCACGCAGCGGACGGTCACGTCGGGCTGCATCTCGGACTGACACACACCTACGACGTGATCGTGCTCGATCGTGGGCTGCCGGTGATCGAAGGACTCGATCTCCTCGCCCGGTTCCGGACCAGGGGCATCGTGACGCCGGTGTTGATCCTGACCGCCAGGGGAATGCTGGCAGACCGGGTGGAGGGGCTGGATGCGGGAGCGGAGGACTATCTGGGCAAGCCCTTCGAGATCGACGAACTCCTCGCCAGGCTGCGCGCACTGCTGCGTCGGCACGCCGACCGATCGCCCACCCTGGCGGTGGGAACCCGGCACATGGATGTGCAGAGCCGCACGGTCAGCGGCGCCGGACGTACCGTCGAGCTGTCCGGTCGCGAAGCGGAGCTGCTGGCAGTGTTGGCTCGACGCCCGGCGAAAGTCTTCACCAGGCCCGAGCTGCTGAGCGCAGTTTTCGCCCCCGAAGACAGCCACGGCACCGTCGACACCTACGTGTACTACCTGCGAAAGAAACTGGGCCGCAACGTCATTCGAACCGTCCATGGCTCGGGGTACCGGATCGGCAGCGAATGATCTCCAGATCCGGCGAACGCGGACGCTCGGCCGACGATCTGCTACTGATCGCGGCAGCACGCAGAATCGGCGTGCAGATCGCCGTCGCCTGCGCGCTGGCCGTCGCCGTGGTCGCTGTCGTGACGTTCGTCCTGCTGCGCCACCACGGCGAACCGAGTCGCGCCGTTCCGGACCGCTCCACCGACCATGACGATCTGGTCCGCGATGCCCTGCTCATCGCCGGTGTGGTCGGCATCCTCATCGCCGGAGCGGTCGGCTACCTGGCCGCCAAGAGAGCCATCGGCCCGCTCGGCGAAGCTCTGACGCTGCAACGTCGATTCGTTGCCGACGCTGGCCACGAATTGCGGACACCGTTGACCGTCCTGCACACTCGGGCCCAGCTACTCGCCAGGCGGATCCCGGCGGGCGATCCGGCTCAGCAGACGGCAGAGCAACTGCTCGACGACAGCCGGATGCTGGGAGAGATCATCGATGAACTGCTGGTCAGCGCGCAACTCTCGAGCGATCCACAGCTCGGCGAATCGATCCATCTACGCGAGATCGCCGCCGATGCCGTTGCCACCATGGACGTCTTGGCGCGGGAGTCGAACGTCTCACTGCGTTGCGCCGGCCCGGACAGCGCCGATACGACGCTGGTCAACGGGTCCCGTTCGGCGTTGCGGCGAGCAGCTGTCGGCCTCGTTGACAACGCGATCACTCACGTGCGGCCCGGCGGTGAGGTGCTGGTTCGCGTCGCCGTCTACACGGACTGGACAGAACTCACGGTCACCGACAACGGCCCGGGATTCGACACAGCCGACCCGATGCAGTTGACCCGGCGATTCGCTCAGGGCAACCTCAGACATCCGATCGACCACCAGCGGCCGATGGGTAATCAACGTTATGGCCTGGGACTTGCCCTGATCCGCGAGATCGCCGTCGCTCACGGTGGAACCTTCGCCGTGAAGAACGGCGAACCGACCGGAGCGACAGCAACCATTCGACTTCCGTTGGTCGAACGCATTGAGCCGCAACGTCGCCAGAGGTAGCACAACGGCTGCGAAGCACATCAGATCCGTCTGCTGCTGGGGAGCTCCAGCCGATAGCCATGCCGCCTGAGGGTGGTGATCGTCGGTGCCTGTGCCGAGAGATGATGGTCCGCCGCTTGGGTCAACCGTTTTCGGAGTGCTGCCATGGTGACGTCCAGCGTTTTCGTCGACCCGAACCAGTTCTCGTCCCACACCTGATCCATCAGTTGTTCACGGCTCACCGCGATCCCGGGCCGACTCGCCAGGACGACGAGCAACTCGAACTCCTTGGGGCGCAACGCGACCTCGACGCCGCCGAGCAGGCATCGCCGTGCGGCGACATCGAGGACCAGATCGCCGATAACGATCGGGTCGGTCGCGGCCGATGTCGATGTGCTACGTCGGCGAAGATGGGCCCGCAGGCGGGCCAGCAGCACCGTCACGGTGAACGGCTTGACCAGATAGTCGTCGGCACCGGCGTCGAGGCCGACGACGATGTCGATCTCCTCACTGCGGGCAGTCAGGATGACCAACAGCAGCTGGGGATGTTCGGCGCGCAGGGTTCTGACGATTTCCACCCCGTCGATGTCGGGGAGCCCGAGGTCGACCAATGCCACCGACGGTGGCGTCGCACCGGCCATCGCCAGTGCTGAACCACCGGTGCGCGCCCAGGAAACGTGGTAGCCGTGACCGATCAGGCCGATCTCCAGATGCCGTCCGATCGTCCGGTCATCCTCGACCAGCAGCAACGAGACCTGGCCGGGTGCCGGGGCTTCGGTGCCCATGGCTGCAATGCTATGCAGCACCGGTGGGTGGCCTTGGACAGGGTCGAGAAGTGTCACAGGTCTCGCAACTCCTCGACCGGAGGCCTGGTGGACGAACGGGCACTGAACAGCGCCGCGGCCGTCAACGCGATCACGACGGCGCAGACGGTGGCCACCAGGTATCCCCACGGAACCGCGATAGCCGAAGGCGGCGGGTCGAAGACGCCGGTCAGCACCTTGACCAGCATTCTCGCCAGTGCCCACGACATCAGCGCCCCGCCGAGCACTCCCACCACGGTGATCAACGCGGCTTCGCCCAGCACCAGGCCACGTAGGTTGCGGCGCCGAGCACCCAGTACCGACATGATCGCCTGGCTCCGGCGTCGCTCGGCCAGCCCGACGGCCAGCACGATCCCCCCGGCGGCCGCCGCCAGCAACACCGCGAACACCAACTCGAGCCTGGTCAGCCCCGACAGGTTCACCGAAGTCAGGCTGGAACCCACCTGCGACCGCACCTGGCTGATGTCGGTCACCGTGGCCGAAGTCCCGAGTCGGGCCCGCAGCGCGCCGGCAACCGAAGCCTGCCCGGCGCCGCCGGTGTCCACCAGGAACGCCCCGACCGCGTTGGAGCCGGTCGCCTTCGCCACGTAGTCGGCGTTCGCCACGAAGAAGCTGTCCTTGGGTGCCGTGGGGAACTCGGTGACGATGCCGGCATAGTGGAACGGGACCGTTCGCAGCTGCTTGGTCTTGCTGTCCTGCAGCCGCAGCTTGATCAGATCCCCGGGAGCCAGCTGGAAATCCTTCACCGTCTCGTCGCTCACCAGAATCGAATCCGGTTGGGACTGCAAACGGCCCATCAGTTCTCGTGCGGTACCGCCGATGAAATACGCATCCTGCAGTGCGGTGGCGCTGGTGATGTTTCCGGGATGCACCCCGTACAGGTCCTGCAGATCCGCGCCCACATAGGCGAATCTGTGCTGCAACGGTTCGACATGACGCACCCCGGCGACCTGGGCCAGCGCCGCGCCGGCAGCGGGTCCGACGTTCGTACCCGGAGCTTCGGTGACGGCGACATCGGCGCCGTTGGTGAGTAGCGCATCGGCCTCGGCCTGCTGCCGATAGGTGGCGTTGAATGTCGCGGTCGACGCCGCGAACGAGACGGCAAGGGCAAGCAGCACGATGGCTCTGGCCAGCGGCCGACGCTGCCGTGACATGCCGGCCGCGCCCACCGACGACAGCCGGCCGGTGATCGGGCGGATCAGCCGGGCCAGCGGCGTACGACCGTGAGCCAGGCCGAGGATCGTCAGCCGCCACAGCAACATCGACGTTCCCGACCACAGCAAGGCCGGACCCAGGAACGCCCAGTAGGACACCGAAATGCTGGCGACTCCCTCCGGCGCCAGCACCAGCGAGTAGTTGTTGCCGGACGAAGCCCGGAACACCAGCAGCGAGCCGGCGATCAGGATCAGGTCCACCCCGAACTTGGCCCACCACGGCGAACCCGGCCGACCGACGACATGACGGGTCTGCGCCACCGTTCGGCTCCGCAGGTCGGCCAGCGCGGGGATCAACACCGTCATCGCGGCGATGGCCAGTCCGCAGGCGAATGCCACCGCCGCCCACACCGGCGTGGGAGCGCCGGTGGAGCCAACCCGCAGGGAGCCGAACGCCCACCGGCCGGCCAACAACGCTCCGGCCAACCCGACGACGCCTCCGACCACGCCGATCACCATGGCCTCCACCATCGCCAGCCGGGCGATGGCGGCCGGCCGCAATCCCCTGGTCCGCAACAGTGCCTGCTCCGATCGCCGACGCTGTGCGCCGGCACCAACCAGGGTGGCGGTGAGCAGCGCCGCCAGGATCACGCCCGGCAACCCGAGGAACAGGAAGAGCATCTGTGCGTACAAGGCGTCGCTGCGGGCAGCGTCCAGAGCCGCGCCGGCGTTGTTACCGACCTGTCCCGCACCGGCGAGTGTGGCCTCCAGGTTGTGCGCGGCCGCCACCACCGAGGTGTAGGCGGCGGCCGGATCCTGAGCAGCAGGCGTGGCGCGCGCGACGTGGAACTGTGTGGTCACGCCGGTGATTCCGTTCGCCGACCCACTGCCGATCAGTGACGCGAACACGTTCTGCGGCAACAGCACCACGTTGTCCGGCGGTGCAGACGGCTGAGACTGCGGCGGTGCGCCGACCCGCTGGAACAGCGAGTTCGCCTGCGGTAGGTCGATCACCCCGGCAACGGTGACGGTCACCGTTTTCCCGCCGGGCAGACGGATGCGGATGTCGTCACCGGGTCGCGTATGCAGGTTGGCTGCCGTCTGCTGTGCGATGAGAACCCCTGCGGGCGACCCGGTGAGCTGGCGGATCTCGCCGGGAAAGACGGACCGATAATTCGGTCCGAGGCCGAGAACCATTCCGGGACCGGTGGTCTGGGTGCTGCCGCCGGCGGTGGCCTCGAACCCGAGGGTGCGCGTGCTGCTCACCCGCTCGACGGACTTCACCTGTCCGGCTGACCTGACAAGTTTCTCGACGGTCGACGGATCGGCGCCGGGTTCCACCTGGACCTGCCAATCGACGGCCACCGAGTTCAATGCTCGTGCCGTCATGGTGGCCTTGGACGCCGTCAGGAAGGTTCCGAGCGCGGCGATCAGCGCAACTGCCAGTGCGACGCCGATGGCAGTGGCGATCAGTCGCCCGAGTCGGCGCCTGAGCAGCCCGGCGAGCCAGGTGAAGGTCACCATTGCGGATCCATGGTTTCCAGCCGCCCCTCGTGCATCGTCCAGTGGGTGGTCAACCGTGTGGAGACGGCAGTGTCATGGGTGGCCACCACCAGTGCCGCGCCTAGCCGGGAAGCGGTGGCGAGCAACACGTCGATGACGCGCTGTCCGCTGTCGTGATCGAGCTGTCCGGTGGGCTCATCCGCCAGGATCAGCAGCGGCCGTTGGGCCAGCACCCGGGCGACAGCTACCCGTTGCGCCTGTCCACCGGACAACTCCTCGGGTAGCTTCCCCGCGAGATCCTCCACCCCGACAGCCTCCAGTGCCTCATCGAGCCGGGGGCCGACCGACCCGCTTCCCGACCCGGCCAGCACCATCGGAAGGCCGACATTCTCCGTGACGTCCAGCGCTGGTACCAGGCTTGGGCTCTGAAAGATGATGCCGATCTCCTCGGCGCGTTGGTAGAAGTCGCTGCTCAGGCCGGGCCAGCTGACCTGGCCGCTGGTCGGGATCTCCAAACCTGCCATCACGTGCAACAGCGTGGACTTGCCCGATCCGGACGGGCCGGCGATGGCGATGCGAGCACCGGCCGGCACCTCGCAGCTGCTGCCGTGCACGGCGACCACGGCGTTCGTCCCGCTACCGAAGGTCCGCGACACGTCGGTGCAGCGGACCAGGAGCTGGTCGGCGTTCATGCGGCCACTTCCCCGTCCAGCAGCGACACGACACGGTCGGCGATGGCCACCACCGCGGCGCTGTGGGTGACGACGAGCAGTGCGGCGCCGCGCCCCGCACGGTCTCGCAGCAGGGCCAGTATCTGTTGTTCGGCCTGGCCGTCCAGCTCGCCGGTCGGTTCGTCGGCCAGCACGATGTCCGGACTGTTGCACAGCGCGACCGCCAGCCCGGCCCTTGCCAGTTCTCCACCGGACAGCTGCGCGGGAAGCGCCCGCCGCCGGTTGCCGAGGCCGACCTGCTCCAGCAGTTCGTCGGGGCTCAACGCGCCCGTGGATCGCCGATCGGCCCGCTGCGCCAGTCGGACGTTCGACCGCACGTCCAAGTGCGGCAACAGGTTGCGCGACTGCAGCAGCACGCCGATGCGTCGAGCCCTTACCCGGGCCCGCTCCGCCTCCGGTCGGTGGCTGAGCTGCTCGCCGCCGACGGTGACCATCCCGCCGGCCGGTTCGTCCAGGCCGGCCAGGCAGCCCAGCAGGGTGGACTTCCCGGATCCGGACGGCCCCACCACCGCGACCGTCTCGCCACGCTGGACAGCGAGTGACACCCCGCGCAGGGCAAGGGTTTCCTCGGCTCCGGTACGGAAGAACCGGTACAGTCCGTCGGCTCGGATCGCCGTGTTCATCGGAGCCACTTCACCGAGTCGGAGACGTTGCGCCACGGGTCGACGTTGTCGGCATTGGTGGGGCCGGACAGAGTCAGATCAACGCGGGTCCGGCCGCGCGTGAAGATGTACCGTTCGAAGGCATCACGGACCACCTTGCCGGTGACCTCGTCGGGCGCCGAATCACCTTGGTAGGTCACGAGAATGGCCGTTTGCCCAGCCCGAGACACGGTGCTGATTGTGCCCATGGTGAACTTCGACACCTGTGACGAGAGTGCCGCGACGTCCTTGGCCTGGACGGAAGCGGGCGTCGGCGTCGACGGCGCGTCGGTCACCGATACCTCGACCCGATTGAGTTTGTCGGAGAAGCTGGTGGTGCGGCCCTTGGCCACCCGAGCCCATCCCTCAGGGATCTTGACCGACACCAACCCGCCGGCCGGCGTGAAGGGCACGTATGCCTGGTTGTCGGGGATGTCGCCCGGCGGGTTCGACTCGGTGGCCACCGGCCCGGACGGAGACGTCGGCTTCGGTTGTGTGGTCGACCCGGCCGTCGAGGTGTCGGCAGACGGCGCCGTCGACATGGCAACGGACGAGGACGACGACCGCACGGTCGAACCGGGTGAGGGCGCCGACGACGCAGATCTGCCGGGCGCATTCTTTCTGGATGACCCACCGGCCGGCGACGAGGTGGATCCCATGGTCGGGCCGGCTTTCGCTGTCACCGTTCCGGAATCGACTGCAGAGTTGGTCGACCCCGATCCAGCAGGCGGATTTGGGGTTGCGGGCGTTCCAGAGCACCCAGCCAGCGCTACGGTGACCGCGGCCGCTGCCGCGGCGACGATAGCTCTCTTGGGTATGTCCATGACGCCTCCAACGTGAGTGATGTCCTACGTCATCGACGCTAGGGACGGACCGGCAACGGCTCCGCCAACTTCCGGCAAGAGGAGGGCAAGAATTCCAGGAGACCGCCCGGGTCACCGGCACCGGGTCAGCGGCGAAGTCATGATGGGCTGATGCGCCGTCGCGTGGTTCGAACCGCCCTGATCGTCGTGACGTTGGCGCTGCTCATCTTCGCGATACCGCTGGCGGTTGCCGCAAGGTTCTGGTTCTTCGGCGACGAACGGGGCGAACTGGAACGCGAGGCGCTGGCTGCGGCCGTGAGGGTCGGTCCGCAGTTCGCCCGCGGCGACCCGGTTGAGCTTCCTGTTACCGAGTCCGACAGCAGTGTCGGCGTGTACGACGTGCACGCCCGATTGCAGTCCGGCCGGGGCCCTGCCGATCCGGAACGCCTCGTCGCCGACGCCACGACCGGTGGATCGGTGGTCGACGGCCAGCAGGGCGGTCAACTGATCGTCGCTGTTCCCGTCACGTCGGCCGAAACGGTGGTCGCCGTGATTCGGGCGTCCGTGCCGGTCGGCGTCGTCTGGAGACGCATCGCGCTGACCTGGCTCGCCGAAACGGGACTGGCCTGCGGCGCTCTGCTGGTGGCCTTGCTGGTGGCACGGCGACAGGCGAGAACGCTCAGCGCTCCGCTGGAGTCCCTGTCCGCCACCTCCAAACGCATCGCCGACGGCGACATGAGCGCCCGCGCGGGAACCAGCGTCATCCCGGAGATCTCCCGGGTTGCCCAGACACACAACGCAATGGTCGAGAGACTCACCTTCCTGGTGGCCAGTGGGCTGCACTTCACCGCCGACGCCTCACACCAACTGCGGACCCCGCTGACCGGACTTCAATTGGGTCTGGAGGCAGCCCTGGACGATCAGGACGCCGATGTCGCCCAGCACAGATCCATGCTGATCAAGAGCAAGGAGTTGGTCGAGGACCTGCACCGGCGCCTGGATGATGTGCTGCGTCTGGCACAAGCAGGTCGCGGCGAGTGGCCGATCGCCGTGGAGCGTGCCTGCTGCGATGTGGTCGACGATCTCGAACGACGATGGCACTCCCGATTCGCCGAGCAGGGGCGCCGGATCAGCGTCCGGACCGAGCAGAACGCCGAACGCCGCGCAGTGCCGGCAAGTCTGATCGGCCAGGTGCTGGATGTGCTGGCGGACAATGCCTTTCGGCACGGTCGAGGCGCGCTGACAGTGACCGTCCGGGAGATCGGCGATGCGTTGGCCATCGATGTCACCGACGAGGGCCGCCTCACCCTCGACCGGGAAACGCTCTTCGAGCGTGGAGCCTCCACCGGCGGCGGATCCGGTATCGGACTCTCACTGGCGCGCCAGCTGATGCAGGCGGTCGGCGGGAGGCTGGTGCTCGCCGCCCGGTCACCCACGACGTTCACCCTGCTGATGACACCGCGGGAGCACCCCGGTCCGGTGCCCTGACGGCTCAGCATCCGGTCGGTCCCGTCAGCGAGTCATCCGACGACTGCGCCGGTTGCCAGCAGTCCCTGGCGCCGGTCAGGCGCCCCCGGCGGTGACGACCGCGTCGGTGATGAACCCGGCGAGCAGGCCGAGCAACAATCCACAGCCGACCAGATCCACCCGCTTGGCGCGGGCCGCGACGCCGAGCAATTGAGCAATGACGAAGACGATGGAACCGGCGGCAACGGTCAGGAAGGCGACGCTCAACGGCTCGGAGGTGAAGCTGTAACCGACGGCCGTGCCGATGAACGTCGGGGCGCCGCCGATGGCGGCCATCGCGAGCAGGAATCCCCAGCTCGGCCGGCTGTCGACACCGTGAAGGTCCTTGTCGGCTGCCAACGGCGCGACGATCCCGAAGCCTTCGGTGGCGTTGTGCAGCGCGAAGCCGATGACCAGCACGGTGGCCAGCGCTATCGCGCCGCTGACGGCTGCCTGGCCGATGGCCAGTCCCTCGGCGAAATTGTGCAGGCCGATACCCACTGCGATCATCATCGACAGCCGGTGCGCCGGGGACAGAGTCGCGGATCGGTGGGCCAGTTCGCCGGCGGCCATCGCTCCCGGTCCTGCCGTGCGGGGCGCGCGGTGCATCGAATACCGGTCGTATGCAACCAGTCCGAGCAGGCCTATCGTCAGTCCGCCGGCGAACAGCAGGCCGTATCCGAAGACCGGTGCGAGCGTGCCGTCACCGTCGTGCACTGCGCCCAGGGCAGCGTCGATCGGTTCCCATGCGGCTGCCAGCATGTCCCAGAACAGGAACAGCAACACCCCGACCGCGGTCGCATTGAGGAACACCCGCAGGCCGGGTGCCGGGCGACGCATCCGCCCGACCGGAATCCCGATCAGGATGGTCGCGCCGGCTATCAGGCCGAGCAGCAGAGTCGTAGACATCGTCATCGGCACATCATTGCACGCTAGGTTAGCCAACCCTAATGACCCCCCCACGGAGTATGTCTCGTCGCAGCGGATGGGAGGCGTATGCCGACCGTCCTCGAGATACAACTACAGAACCGGTAGTAGGATCGGGCAGGTGCATCTGGTCAACGCCCGAACGGGTGGACAGCAGGGCCTCCTCCCCCGCGGCGGACCGCGGCCGGCGCGGCCGTCCAGGCCCAGGACGGCCGCGTTCGTCCTGCTGGCGGTCTTACTCACCGGCTGCACTGCGTCGGCCACGTCGACACCGCCCAACGTGGTCCGGTCCAGCGCCGGCGCCGCACCAACCACCAGCTCCGGAACTTCCGGACAGCCGTCACGGCCGGGCGACCCGGTCATCCGCGGGCCGGTGACCGGGCCCGAGTCGATGCCACCGCGGGCGCCGGCGCGGCGACCAGCCCGGAGCGGCACTGCTCCCGGCACGAAGGCCGGCCCCTCGCCGCTCAACATCTACCTGCATGCCGGCCCGAACATGTTGTCCGAGCAGGTGAAGCACTTTCCCGCCTATGCCTACGTTCCGCACAACAAGTCCGGCGACGTCTGGGTTATCGATCAGCGCAGTCACCGCGTCGTCCGCAAGTGCTCCGTCGGCACGGAGTTACAGCACGTCGTCCCGTCATTTGACCTGCGCACCCTGTACGCGACCAGCGACCAGGGCAACAGGGTCCTGCTCATCGACCCCGCGACCGGGAAGTGCGGTCGGACGATCCCCGTACTCGACCCGTACAACATGTACTTCACCCCCGACGGCCGCTCGGCGATCTCGGTCGCCGAGGCGCGGCGCGAGCTGGTGTGGTACACCCCGACGACTTTCAGGAAGACGGACAGCACCGCCCTTCCCGGATGTGCCGGAGTCGACCACGCCGACTTCAGCGCCGACGGCAGAACGGCGGTCTTCACCTGCGAGTTCGCCGGCCGGGTGGCGGTGGTGGACGTGCGAAGTCATCGGCTCCTGCGGATGGTGGACATGCCCGTCAGGAACCTGATGATGGGGCCGCAGGACATCAAGCTGGCGCCCGACGCGCACTTGTTTTACATCGCCGACTCCGAGGCGAACGGCGTCTGGGTACTCAACGGCGCGGCCACCAGCGTGGTGCGCTTCATCCCAACCGGTCGCGGCGCACATGGGCTGTACCTGAGCCGCGACTCCCGCCGGCTGTTCGTCACCAACCGGTTGGAGGGCAGCATCAGCGTGCTGGACGCCGCCAACGGCACCGTTGAGACGAAGTGGCGGATACCTGGCGGCGGAAGCCCGGACATGGGCAACGTCAGTGCGGACGGCAGTCAGCTGTGGGTGTCCGGCCGTTACCACAAGGTGGTGTACGTGCTGTCCACCAGCAACGGCCGGCTGCTGGCCAAGATCCCCGTCGGGGACGGCCCGCATGGGATGGCATTGATGCCGATTCCCGGGCGATACAGCTTGGGGCATACCGGAATCACTCGCTGAGCAACTGCCTAGCCGGCTAGCAGCCGGCTGACCGTGACCGGATGCAGGCCGCGCGCCGCGAGGTCGTCCATGATGCCCGGCAACGCCTCGACGGTGCCGCGATGTCCCAGATGCAGACTGACGATGGACCCCGCCGCGGCTGCTCGAAGATTGGTCCGGACCACCGCCGGCCCGGGATCGGTCCAGTCCATCGAGTCCAGGTCGTAGGACAGGCAGGTCCGGTAACCGGCCGCGCCGGCCACGGTGCGCATCCGTTCGGTGGCGTTCTGCGACTGCGACTGCCGGAAGTAGGCGCCGGGCACACCCGCGTGCCGCAACAGGGCGTCGCGGCAGCGGACCACCTCCTGCCGCATCTGCTCCTCGGGCAAGGCATTGATGTCCAGGTGCGACCAGGTGTGGTTCCCCAGCTCGTGGGCGCCGGCCAGGATAGTCCTGGCAATGCCGGGATTGAGGTCCAGCCAGGTTCCGACCGCCATCACGGTGATCCGAGCTCGCTTCGCGGCGGCGATCCGCAGGATCTGCCGGGCCATGTCGATGTCCCCGGCGCCGTGGAAGGTCAGTGCCACCATCGAACCGTGGGACGGGCCGCGGTCGACCTGGGTAGCCGGTCCGAACGGGCGGACGGCCGCAGTCGGCCGGGGCGGCGCCGTCGTTCGGGGCGGGGCGGGCGTTCGGGTTGCCGCGATCGGCGGAGGGCCAGGTGAGGACACCGCTGGCCGAGCCGGTGCGGTGCCGACCGCGCCCGTGGGGCTCGGTCCGCGCGCCGGGTTCGACGGAACTGCGTTCGTCGGCTGCTCACTGTTTGCGGACAGACCTGCCGACGTCCGGATCGCCGATGTTCGGATCGCCGGCGATGTGGGGGCGCCGGCTGACGAATCCGGCCTTCTGGTACATCCCGCGATGGCCGCCGCCGCCGCCGCCAGCGCAGCTCCCAATACCGCGCGGCGCGGGATCGCGATTCGCATCCCGTCAGCCTACTACTGGGCGGATAGTAGATGCGGGCAGACCGCAGTGAGCTTGTCCCCTCGCAGTCAGTGCCGACCAAGGCTGGCGAGATTGACCTCAAGAACCCAGTCCGGGATAGTCCGCGGGCGGCAGGCACCGGGGTCAAGCTCAGACAGCTATCGACTTAGATCGAGGGCAGAAACTTCGGGGCTGATGGTCGCTGGTGGGGTTCAACTGTTGATGATGGCGGCGAGCTGTTCGCTGGTCGGAGGCGAGCCGGGAAGCCGGTGCGGGTCTCCGGCGCGGATACCCGCGAGCACGACGGCCAGGGCCCGGCGCCACAGACCAGGGTCGACGTTTCTGGCGGCCTGGATGATGGACCCGACCATGATCGGGACCAGGGCGAGGTCCTGTTCGACGACGTCAGGACGCAGTACTCCGGCCGCGTGCCCGCGTTCGACCAGTTTGGTGACAACGGGAGCGATGTGGGCCCGGGAATAGTGGGCCAGCTCGTGTCCGTAAGGGCTGCCGACGCTCACTTCCCGCAGCCCGCGGCTCTCAGCCTGCATCGTCAGAATCGCCGTCAGGAACTCGACGATCGCCTGCCACGGGTCGTGCACGAGCAGAGCCTGCTGGGCCTTGGCCACCACCCGTTCGACCTGGTCGGTGAACAACGCTGTGACAAGTGCGGATTTGTCGGGGAACCGGCGGTAGACAGTGCCGATCGCGACGCCGGCCGCGCGAGCGATCTGGTCATGGCCGACGCCCAGCCCGCGTTCAGCGATCAACCGGTCGGCCGCCACCAGGATTTTCCGACGGTTCTCCTCGGCATCCCGCCGTAGCCTGCGATGCGGTTCGGGCTTTCCACGAGGCACGTGGTGACCCTACGTCGCGACCTCTGGCGGTTCCGCCGGCCGTCGCAGGGACGCCGGCCGCTCACGACGCACCACCGGGCAGATTGCCACCGGCGAACCTCTCACGAAGCGAAGTCCAGCGCAGATCCGGATAGCGGAGGTTGTCCAACGGACTGAGCCGGGCTTGACCGCTGAACATGTCACGCATGTAGGCCATGCCCTGCCATGCAGGAAATACGGCTGAGGGTTGGGGTGCCGCAAGCCGGGCCACGCGGCTCAAGGCGGCCAGGGCGGCGACGTTTCCCATCCATAGCGCGCGGTAGTGGTGGCAGGAGAGCTCGGTCATGATCTCGCTGATGTCGCGGACGCTGAGGGTGTCCCCGGCGATCCGCAGGCGGCGTGGCGTCGTGGCGTCAAGGGCGGCGGCCGCGGTGTAGGCCGCGGTGTCGTCCCTGGTGGTGAAGTCCAGGGGCTGGTCGGCGCTGCCCCAGTACAGGACGCCGCGTATCCGGGGCTGGATGATCGGCATCTCCGCGCCGAGCATGTCCATGAAGGCGCCGTTCATGACCGAGGTGACAGTGATGGGTGCTCGGTCCGCACGTCCCATGAACTCGCGTCGCAGGTCGAAGTTGCGGTTGTGACCTGGCTCGGTCTTGGTGTAGTCGGAGCAGAAGTCGGAGGACAGGAACCGCGGTACTCGGGCCATAACAGCCGCATCGATCAGCACTGATTGCCGATCCAGGACCACCTCACGAAGTCCACTCAGCGCCGAGACGACACAGTCCGCGCCGTCACAGGCGGCCGCAATTGCCGTGACGCTGGACACTTCGGCGCGCACGCTGGTGGCTCCCAACGCTTCGACGCGCTCCCGGTCTTCGGTCGGCGCATCCGCCCGCTGCAACGCGCGGACGGATGCGCCGCGCTCGACCAGCTGCTCAACGATGCGGGCTCCGAGGTCTCCGGCGGCGCCCGCAACCACGATCGTGTGGTTGCGCTGCGCCGGCTGCTCGGTGGCTGCACTCATGTGATGTCTCCTCGGGGACGTGCCGGGTGCATTCGGACGGTGACCTCGCGCACGGAAGTGCGCGGCTTCAGATCACCGAGTTCAGGGGATATACCAGGCGCGGATCTACATGGCGCCCAGGGCGCGTCGAGCGACGTCGGCGAAGGTCTCGGCCTCGATGCCGGGGTAGCGGAAGTTCTGTGGATCCGACACCCTGGTCTGTCCGGTGGTCATGTACAGCAGATACGCCGCGTAGGTCTGGCCCATCTCGTCACCGCGGCCACGGGCGTCGGCCAGCGTGGCACGCAGATCGTCGACGCCGCCGTGGCTGTGCCGGGTGTAGTGCTGACCGGTGATTCGTTCGACCACATCCGTCATGCTGTTCGCGCTGACGCGGTCACCGACGATCGGAAAGGGACCGCTGATGAGGTCGTGATCGATGGCGGCCCGTGCGGTGAACCGAGCGGTGTCCTCGACGGTGGTGGCTTCGAAGATCTCGTCGCCGGTGCCCCAGAAGCTCGCGGTCCTGGCCGTGTGGTCGAACCCCATGTCGACCATGCCGTCCAGGAATGCACCAGGGAGAACGTGCACGTGTTCCATCCCGAGTGAGGCAATCGCCTGGTCGGCTTCGCGCCGCCGGTCGAATGCCGGGTGCTCGCCGGGCGTCGCGGCGAACAGGTTGAGCGCGAAGTCCGAGGGGATGATCCGCCAGGCACCCTGATCGCGGGCAGCGCGGGCGAGAGCCAGCTGACCGTCGACGATGACGTCGCGACCGCCCTGTACCGCCGAGACCACCACATCGACGCCTTCTGTCGCCCGCTGGAGCGAGTCACTGTCGGCAAGGTCGCCGAAGACGATGCCTACACCCTGCGCTTCCATGACGCGCAGACGCTCCTTCTTGGCCGGGTAGGTGACCGCCTCTTCCCGCGAGAGGACGCGCAGCCTGACGCCCGGCTGTTCGAGCAGGTGGTGAACGATGCGGCCGCCCACCATGCCGGTCGCCCCGGCGACGAGGACAGACTGCCGGTTCACGGAACTGTGCTTCGTATTCATGGTCCTTGTTCCTTTTCCTGACGACCGCCTCGCGGTCCGGGTGTCGTTGATCGACGCTATGCGGGAGAAGGCGTAAGTGGAAACAAATGTCCACTATCCTTGGTATCGACACGCTCGATAGCTGCGGGAGGTACCTGCGCGTGACCCTGCGAAGTTTCGACCTGAACCTGATTCCAGCTCTGAGCGCGCTGCTGGAGGAGCGCAACGTCACCCGAGCAGCCGAACGTGTGTCCTTGGGGCAACCCGCCATGAGCGCGGCTTTGGCGAGGCTGCGGCGGCACTTCGACGATCCGCTGCTGGTTCGCGAGCACCGTTCCTACCAGCTGAGCACGTTCGCCGAGTCCCTCATCGAACCCGTGCGGGAGGCCATGCGTGCCCTGGACATCGCAACCCGCGGGCGGCAGACCTTCGACGCTGCCACAGATGCGCGGTCATTCACCGTCGCGACCAGTGACTACGCCGCGCTGGTGTTCCTCCGGCCGTTGCTGGCCCGCCTCGCGCACGAGGCGCCGGGAATTCGGCTACGGCTGGTCCCCATCACCCTCGGCATGGGCGATGCGCTGCGCCGCGGCACTCTGGACTTCGTGCTGCTTCCGATGGAACTGGCGAGCGAACTGCACGGGCTGTCACGCAAAGCCCTGTTCGGGGACCGGTTCGTGCTCGTCGCGGACCGCGACAATCCCGCATTGGCCGGGGTGCCTGGCCTCGATGAACACGATGGCGAGCATCAGAACGCGGGCGCCGGCATCGACCTGGAGCTACTGCAGCAACTCCCGTTCGTCGCCGTGGCCGGCGAGATGCCCGCCTTGGTCAGCCTGCGCCTACGAGAGCAGGGCGTGGAACTTCGCGTCGATGTGACGACTGAAACGTTCGTCATCGCGCCGATGCTGCTGCGGGGCACGCCGCTGGTGAGCCTCGTGCAGGAACGTCTGGCACGGATCGTGGCCGACCAAGCGCACCTGCGTCTGTACCGGTCCCCGGTCGACGTCGGCCGGATCGTCGAGGCCATGTACTGGAGCCCGCGCGGCGCGCACGACCCGGCCCACCTCTGGCTCAGGACCCGGCTGATCGCGCAAGCTCAGCAGGTGTGATCGCCGGCTAGCCTCCGGCTGCCATCTCTATCGCCTCGTGGATGTAGTCCATACTGGCGATCCCGGTTGCCAGGACGGCAAGCGCAAGGACGACCACGCCGACGAGCCGCCCGATGCCCCCCTGCGGGGCCGGCTGCAGCAGGGCCTGCACCCGCGACACCACATGCGACCCGGCAACGCTCAGCGTCCGCACCGTCCTGTCGGACCACGGGCCGCGAAACGACCCTGACCCGGCCGGTACCTCGGTGCCGAGCGAGGAGCGCAGCAGGGCCACCCTGGCCAGCGCCCGGCCGGCGCGCCGGCGATCGCCGAGGGCCGCCGCGGCGTCTTCGTCCGCCCACCGCTCCACTCCCAGCCGGACAGCCGCCGACACCGGGCCAAGCAGGGGGTTGGCGGCCACCGCGATGTCGGCGATGTGCACGAACAGGTGATGGCGGTTGTTCAGGTGGGACAGTTCGTGGCCGGTGAGGATCCGGCGCTCTTCGTTGCTGAGCTGCAGCAGCAGTCGGCGGCCGATAACGACACAGCCGCGCAGTCCGGCGACGGTGTACGCATCGGCAGAGCCGTCGTCGACGATCACGATCGGACCGGCGCCGGTCCGCAGCTCACGGCACAGCCGTTCGGCCCTGATCATCGCCCGGCTGATGGTCACCGTCCGGACGACTGCCCGCAGCAAGAGCACCGACACCGTCACCGCCGAAACGACGCCGAGCCACACCGGTATCGGCAGCTCGGCCCTGATCACTGCGGCCGACCAGTGCCCGTCGGCGGCCACCGACGACAGACCGGCGACCACCCCGACCGCGATCGCGGTCAGCGCGACCCCGCCGGCCACCGACACCGTCAGCGCGGCCGCCGTCACCAGCACCACCGCCTGGCGGGGACGCATTCGGAGGACCAAGGCGGCAGCCGAACGCCCGAGGATCACGCAGGCGATCATCGCGCTGAGGACGGCGACCAGCGGGAACGCCATCGATCAGCCCTCCTGGGCGTCGGAGCGCTCCAGCAGTTCGGCGAGCAGCCGACCCTCGTCGGGGTTCAGTTCGGCGACGAACCGGGCGAGCACGCCGGCCCGGTCGGACCCGTCTGACAGCAGCCGCCGCATCCGTCTGGCGGTCACCGCATCATCGACGGCTTCCGGCGGCGCCGCCAGCGAATAGGTGAAGGCCCTGCCTTCCCTGATCTGAAGCAGGGCGCCCTTGCGGGACAGCCGGGACAGCGTCGTCATCACCGTGGTGTAGGCGGGGCGACCGTTCAGCTGGCCCTGGACCTCAGCCACCGAAACCGGGGCGTCTGCCGCGGAGACCACCGCCATCACGGCGCTCTCCAGCGGTCCGGTGCGACGTCGTTCGACCATCGACACTCCTGTTACTATCCGACCGGTAGTACTGAACGGTACTCGTTGACAGTGTGGCACGTCGCGTCCGGGGGTCAGAATGAGCGCACAGCGGTGAGCACCATCTCCTACCTGGAGTCACTCGTAGTGGGGGCACTGCAAGGGATCACCGAGCTGTTCCCGGTCTCCAGCCTCGGTCACTCCGTCATCCTCCCGGCGCTCATCGGCGGTAGCTGGGCCCAGGACCTGAATGTCTCCACCCCGGAATCGCCCTATCTGGCGTTCATCGTCGGGCTGCATGTGGCCACCGCGGCCGCGCTGCTGCTGTACTTCTGGCGGGACTGGGTCCGCATCATCGGTGGATTTGTCAGCTCGATCCGGCATCGACGGATCACCACCGAATCCGAACGCCTGGCCTGGCTGATCGTGCTGGCCACCATCCCGGTCGGCATCGCCGGGCTGCTCCTGGAGCACACCTTCCGGACAGTGCTCGGAAAGCCGATGCCGGCGGCGGCCTTCCTGTTCGCCAACGGCCTGGTGCTGTTCCTCGGCGAACAGTTGCGCCGCCGCGCGTACCCCGGCGCCGTGCCGGTCGGGGCCGCGGCCCTTGCCGGCACCCAAGAGAATCCGCCCTCTATCACCCGGACTGTCGATCTGGACGCAGGCGTTGCCGATGCGGAGGCCGATCTGCGCTCCGATTCCCGGTTGGCGCGGCTGCCGCTGAGCCGCGGTGTCCTCATCGGCTGCGCTCAGATCCTCGCCCTGCTCCCCGGGGTCAGCCGGTCCGGCGCCACCATGGTGGCCGGTCTCACCCAGAACCTCTCACACCGGGACGCTGCGCGGTTCTCCTTCCTGCTGGCCACTCCGGTCATCCTGGCGGCCGGAGCGCTGAAGGTTCCCGACCTGTTCGGCCCGCTGGGCGCCGGCATTCGCGGGCAGATCCTGGTCGGCAGTCTCGCCTCGTTCGTCTGCGCCTACCTGGCGGTCGCGTTCCTGGAGAAGTACTTCCGCACCCGGACCCTGATCCCGTTCGCCGTCTACTGCCTGATCGCCGGGGCGGTTTCCTTCGTCATCCTTGCTGTGCGCTGACGCAGCCTCGCCGCGCGGTGACTAGTGCGCGGAGGGACCCGGTGCTCCCCGCTCAGTGCTCCGTGCGATCCCCGACGCGATCCCCGAAGGGATTCGTGGTCCGGCCGATCAGATCGGCGATCGAGTCGAGCACCAGGGACGGCCGGTACGGGAACAGGTTCATGCTCTCCCGGGTGGAGATGCCGGTCAGCACCAGAATGGTGGCAAGGCCCGCCTCCAACCCGGCGATCACATCGGTGTCCATCCGATCACCGATCATCAACGTCGATTCGCTGTGCGCCCCGATCGATCTCAGGGCCGAGCGCATCATCAGCGGGTTGGGCTTGCCGACGAAGTAGGGGCTCCGGTTGGTGGCCTTCTCGATCAGGGCCGCCACCGCGCCGGCGGCCGGCAGCGAGCCGTAGCGGGACGGTCCGGTCGGGTCGGGATTGGTCGAGACGAACCGGGCGCCCTTGTCGATCAGCCGAATGGCAGTGGTGATGGTCTCGAAGGAATAGGTGCGGGTCTCCCCCAGCACCACGTAGTCGGGATCGCGGTCGGTGAGGATGTAACCCGCCTCGTGCATGGCCGTTGTCAGACCCACCTCGCCGATGACGAAGGCGCTCCCGTGCGGGCGTTGCGACTTCAGGAACTCAGCGGTGGCCAGCGCCGAGGTCCAGATGCGATCTTCCGGGATCCTCAGTCCGGTCTGCGCCAGCCGGGCGACGAGATCACGCCGCGTGAAGATCGGGTTGTTGGTGACGACCAGGTAGTTGGTGCCCAGTTCGGTGAGCTCGGCGATGAACTCGTCGGCGCCGGGGACGAGGTGATCCTCGTGCACCAGTACGCCGTCCATGTCCATCAGATACGACCACTGCGGTGGATCCTCGGCCTGCATACTCGGGTCGGCGTCGTGTTGATCGGTCACCGGCCCATCCTCCCGCGCTGCCGTCGGGGCTGCCGCACCGCCCCGGCCGCCGCACCGCCCCGGCCGCCGCACCGCCGCGCCGCCCTCAATGCCGCACCGCCCTCACCGCTATACCGCCCTCACCGCCGTACCGCCCTCACCGCTGGTACAGCCGGACCTGGGTGGCTTTCACCTCGACGTGCACGTCGGCGCCTGCGGTCAGCGGCAGGGCGGCGACCGCGGCCGGGGTGACGTCGGCGGCCAGCACGATGTCCGAGCCGGTGAGAGCGATCCGCAGGCGGACCGCTGACGGCGCCGGCTCGGCGGCCAGCACCAGTCCTGGCCATTGGTTGCGCGGGCTGCCGCCGGGCGCCAGCGGGGACACGGCGACCGACGCCGGTGAGAAGACCGCGGATGCCGGCAGTCCCGGCTGGAGCGATGTCTCGGCAAGCCCGGCCACCACGATGCCGTCATCGGTACGCAGCCGGGCGTCCGCGGTAGCGGTGCCGATGATCAGGTTGAGACCGGCGAGGGCGGCGCCGAACTCGGTGCCCGGCTCGGTCAGCATCCGGCTGGTGCGCCCGGCGTCGACGACCCGGCCCTGGCTCATCACCAGAACCCGGTCGGCCAGCACGGCAGCATCGAGTACCTCGTGGGTGACCACAACGGTGGTCTGTCCGGCCGCCCGGAGATGCTCTCTGAGCAACTGCCTGATCTCGCCCGCGGTCCGGACGTCCGCCGCTGCCAACGGCTCGTCCAGCAGCAGCAGATCAGGTTCAGCCGCCAGCGCCCGGGCCAGCGCGACCCGCTGCGTCTGTCCGCCGGACAACTGCGCCGGACGCCGATCAGCTAGCTGGCTCAGGTCCAGCCGCTCCAGCCAGTCCCGCGCCCGCAGCCTGGCCGAATCGCGGCGCAATCCAGACGACCTAGGCCCGAAGGCCACGTTCTCCAGCGCCGTCATATGCGGAAACAGCAGCGGATACTGCCCCATCAGCCCGATCCGGCGCCGGTGCGGCGGAACGCTGTTGGTGCTGGCGCGTTCGGCGAGGATCCGACCGGCAAGTTCGATCTGGGCCCGCTGCGGGGCGATCAGTCCTGCGATCGCCTGCAGCACCGTTGACTTGCCCGATCCGTTGGGTCCGAGCAGCGCAATGATCTCGCCGCGGCTGGCAACCAGCGACACGTCGACCTCGAAGGCCGCTCTCGGCACCACCACCCTGGCGGCGAGAAACGCCTCTCCATCGGCGCTCATTCGGCCAGTCTTCTCGGCCGGATCAGCACCAGGATCGCGACCGCCACCAGCACCAGCAGCAGCGACATTGCGACGGCAGCATCGGTGCTGTCACCACCGCCGTTGAACGCGTCGTAGATGGCCAACGGCATTGTCTGGGTGACTCCACGCCTGTTGCCGGCGAACAGCGCGGTGGCACCGAACTCGCCCAGCGCCCTGGCGAAGCACAGCGCGGTGCCGGACGCCAGGGCGGGTCGGAGCAGCGGCAGGGTTATCCTGCGCAGCACCGTCCAGCGCCCTGCGCCGAGGGTGGCGGCTACCGCCTCGTACCGGCTGCCGGCGCTGCGCAGCGCACCCTCGAGCGTGAGGACCAGGAACGGGAGCGCGACGAAGGTCTCGGCGATCACCACCGCAACCGTGCTGAAGGCGATCCGGATGTCGAACCAGGCATACAGGTAGTTGCCGGCAAGACCGTTGATCCCGAGCAGATACAGCAGTGCGATGCCACCGACCAGCGGCGGCAGTACCAGCGGGACGGTCACCGCTGCCCTTAACAGACTAGAGCCGGCGCCGTCTTTACGAGCCAGCTGCATCGCCAGCGGTGTGCCGAGGATCAGGCAGATCACCGTTGCTGCCACCCCGCAACGTAGCGAGAGCCACAATGCGTCCAGGGCCCGTTCGGAGACGAGCGCACTGGGAATGCTGCCCCAGTCGGCACGGATCAGCAGCGCAAGCAACGGCAGTACCAGCAACGCGACAGCGAGACCGGCAGGGACGAAGGTCCACCGTGGCAGTCCGATCGCCACCGGCACGGTGCGGCTGCGTGAGCTCACGGACCGGCGAACCCGAAGCCGGCCAACACTTTCTGGCCCTCGGGTCCGACGACCAGGTCGATGAAAGCCTTGGCGCCGGCAGAGTTCGGCGCCGCCCTGAGAACGACGATCGGGTACTTGTTGACCGCTTGGGCGGACTCGGGGAAGACGACGCCATCCACCTTGCCGTCCGATGCCGAGACATCGGTCTTGTAGACCAGCCCGGCGTCGGCCTCGCGGGTCGAGACCTTGGTGACCACCGCGGTGACGTTCTGTTCCTCGCTGGCGGGCTCGACCGTCACTTTCGCGGCGTCCAGCGCAGTGTGTGCGGCACTCCCGCAGGGCACCTCGGGCGCGCAGACCACTGTTATCACATCGGCTTTCGCCAGATCGGCCAGCCCGGCGATCTTCTTCGGGTTGCCGGGCGCAACCGCGATCTGCAAGGTGTTGGAGGCGAACAGCGTCGGCGCGGCGCCCTGCAGACCGGCAGCGGTCAGCTTCGTCATGTTCTTCTCGTCGGCGCTGGCGAACACGTCGGCGGGTGCGCCGCCGGTCAGCTGGGTGACCAGGGTGGAACTCCCGTCATAGGAGATCTGGACCTTCGACCCGAGATGCGCCTGCTGGAATTCCGCGGCGATCGCATCGAACGACTTCTTCAGCGAGGAGGCGGCGTACACCGTGACGGTGCCGGTGATGGCCGGCCCGGACCCCTCGGTGGTGCTGCCGCCGGCCTCGCTGCCAGTGTTCGACGTGCCGGCGGTCGATGCGCTGTCACTCCCCCCTGCGGCGGGAGTGGTGGTGGCCGACGTCTGTGGCCCGCTGGCGGACGACCCACAGCCGGTCAGCACCACGCAGGCCAGCGCCACAAGGACGAGGCCGGGGATCTTGCGCATCAAGTGCTCCCGGGCGTTTCGACGATGACGGTCGTCGCCTTGACGACCGCGACGGCCAACGAACCGACCTCGAGTTCGAGCTCGCGGACGGCTTCCGAGGACATCAGGGAGACGACACGGTGGGGGCCGCACTGCAATTCGACCTGGGCCATCACCACGTCGGTGGTGATCGCAGTGACCAGCCCGACGAACCGATTGCGGGCCGACCGTACGACGCCGGACGGGTCGGCGATCGACCGGCCCCGGTCGGCCTGGTCTTGGGCGAACCGCGCCAACACCGTGCCGTCGATCACCGCCCTGCCGGCGTCATCGGTACCGGCGATGAGTGCGGCGGCATCGACCCACCGACGCACCGTGTCGTCGCTCACGCCAAGCAGGTCCGCAGCCTGGCCGATCCTGAATTGCGCCATATCCCGCACTGTACTGCCGCAGATGCGGATTCGCGGACTACTGTCGACCCGCTAGCAGAACCCTCAGCATCGCAGCACTCATCGCTCGCGGTGGTCGGAGGACCCTTTCACAAGAAGCTGGCATCGAGACCGCTGATGCTTCACACGTCGGGCGCGTACTAGTCGGACCGGTATCCACAGAAGGCGGGGTGGGGTCATGGCGGGTCCGTTGGAGTGGTCATTGCTGTCGGGCGCGCTTCCTACGGTGCTGGTGGTCTGTGCAGTGGTCGGATTCGGATTCTTGCTGGTGCGGCGTCCACGACGATGGCGGCTCGTGGTCGTGCCGGCGGTAGCCCTGGGCTCGGTGCTAGGTGCGTGGTTGCTGGATCGGGTGGTGGAGGACTGGTGGCGTCCGTTTCCGGACGCGCTACCCTCGCTCGCCGTGGTGTGGATCGGGATAGTGCTGGCGGGGTTCGGCCTGGCCATCGGACACTTTTCGCATTCTCGGTGGTGGCGGAAACTTGCTGCACTGGTGGCCGCCCTGGCCGTGCTGGCAGCCGGGTCCAATGAGATCAATCGGTTCTATGGCTATTACCCGAATGTGGCAACCGTCATCGGCTTGGCGCCCCCGCAACAGGCACCCCTGCCACCGGTTCAATCGTGGGCAGCACACGGCAGCACACAGCGCATTCAGGCTGGTCCATCATTGAATCGCTGGCGGCCGCCCAGGGACATGCCCACGACCGGCGTGGTGTCCGAAGTCGACATTCCCGGCGTCCGATCGAAGTTTGCGGCGCGTCATGGTTGGGTTTATCTGCCACCTGCATACCTGACCGCAAGGCGTCCATTGTTACCCGTGATGATTCTACTGGCCGGTCAACCGGGAGCCCCCCGTGATTGGATCAATGCCGGAAGGGTCATCGCCACCATGGACGCTTTCGCTGCGGCACATGGGGGCCTCGCCCCGGTGGTCGTGATGCCCGACCCATTGGGTGCGGCACTTGCCAACCCTCTGTGTATGAATTCCCGACTCGGCAACGCCGACACCTATCTGAGCATTGATGTTCCCGCGTGGATTCTCAGCCATCTGCAAGTCACGCCGAACCACCAGTATTGGGCGGTGGGCGGTTTTTCCAACGGTGGAACCTGCGCTCTGCAATTGGCTGTCTACCACCCATCCATCTTCCCGAACTTCTTGGACATCGCCGGCCCCGCGACACCCAGCTTGGGCAGCCCGAGTCGAACGATCGACAGGGCCTTCGGCGGTGACCGAGCCGCTTATCATCGTGCCGAACCGCTCACCGAACTGGAGAAGGTCGCGAAAATGCGGCCAGACGGCCATCGGCAAGCCGTGTATCGGCATTCGTTCGGCGTGCTGACCAGTGGCACCGTGGACCCGGTGTCCGGTCTCGATCCGGCACGGGTATACGCCGCCGGCTCCGCCGCCGGAATGACATTGCGCCTGTTGAACCTCCCCGGCGGGCACCGCTGGCCGATCGCGGGCATCGCATTACGCGATTCGTTGCCGTTACTGGCGCCGAAGCTGGGTCTGTCCTTCGGGACGACTCCCCGGGTGCCCACCACACCGCCCAAGTCCGTCAAGAGGATCTCTGGCAGCACACGACACTCGGTGCGGTTGCTCAATCAACTGGATGCGCGGACTGTGCGACCGAAGTGGGCTTCCGGCCGAATCCACCCTGCAGCTAGGCATGGCGGTGTTCTCGGGCACTTGTCGAGATGACGGTCCCGGCTGCACAGCACGATTCTGATCCGCTGAGCGTTGAGGAGCCGGTCGCCGCCGGCGGTCGGCTGTCACGACCCGCCATGCGGATCGAGTGGATGCAGGTGACCGCCCGGCGGCTGGCTCAGGCCCCGGCGACGGTGGCCATGGTGGTGGCTCTGTGGTTGCTCGGCATCGGAACCGGATCGATCATGGGCGGCCCTTCGCACGCACTGGCCCAATGGGCCGGCGCCAGCACCGCAAACCTGACCTCTGGTCACTTGGTGATGTTGGTCAGTTCGAGCCTGTTCGCCAGTAACCTCGCCAACTATCTGCTGGCGACCATCCTGCTGCTGGTTGTCGGCGTCGCCGTGGAACGCAGACACGGCACGAGAACCACCATCCTGCTGGCGGTGATCATTCAGATCGTCGGGTTGTCCGCCGGGTTGCTGTTGGTCCGGGCACTCGATCCGGTTGCCGAGAGTTGGAATGACACGCTGTCCTCCGGTGCCGCGGTGACGCCGATTCTCCTGCCGGCGGGGTTGTTGCTTGCCAACACCGCTTCCCAGACCGCACTGTGGCGGCGCCGAGTGCGACTGATAGGTCTGAGCGTGCTCACCGTATTGGCGCTCTACGGCGGATACCTCGACGACGCGCTGACGCTGGTCGGTGCGCTGGTCGGATTGCTGGTCGGAGTATTGGTCTGGGGACCGTCTCCATCGACGTCCCGTTTCCGATCAAGCCGCCGAGAGACCCGATCCTTGGTCGGATCCCTCGTCGCGGTCACGGCAGCCGGTCCGCTGCTGGTCGTGTTGTCGCCATCGGCGGTGGGACCGTTGCGGGTGCTGCGATACCTGTTCGTCTCACCCAGGGTGAGCGGGCCATCGCTTCATCTGTTGTGCTCCGTGCCGACGAATCGATCTCTGTGCGCCGAATTGATCGCCGAGAACCGATTCCACGGGCTCGGGCCGTCGATGTTCGCCGTGTTGCCGGCCATCCTGTTGCTGGTGTTGGCCTGGGGTCTGACCAAAGGCCGGCGGTCGGCGTGGTGGATGGCTCTTGTCACCCACCTGTTGTTGTTGGGGTTCGCCGTCAGTTTGCTGGTGAGCACGGCAACGCGGCGGCACGGCAGCTTCGGTGCTCTGGCTTCGACGGAGTTGAAGGGACCCTTTGCGTCGACGCTGTCGATCCTGGTACCCGCTCTGGTCATCATCGTGCTGCTGCTGTGCCGCTCCTCCTTCCGATTACGACCGCCGCCTGGGACATATCGCCGGCTGATGACCGTCGTCGCCGTCGGTATTGCGGTGATGTTCGGTGTCTATACGATCGTCGGCAGTCTGATCGCCGACCAGATCACTCCTCGCCCGCGCTGGACGGCGCTGGCTCGCAACTTCCCACAACGACTTGTCCCGCCTGGTTTCCTGGGGTTCGGTTCGCCTCGGTTCATCCCACACAGTTGGGCAGCCACGCTGCTCGTGGAGTGGACCGGAGTGCTGGTGTGGCTGGTCGCGTTGACCGCAGCGCTGCAGAGCTTCCGGCGAACCCGGGATGTTCGTCTTGTCGGCGACCGCGAGCGCGCCCGCAGAATCTTGCGCACCACCGGAGGGTCGAACCTTTCCTATATGACCACCTGGCCGGATCACTCCTACTGGTTCAATGCCACCGGTACGACGTTCATCGCCTACCGCACACACGGCGGTATTGCGTTGACCACCACCGACCCGGTGGGCCCATTGTCCGAACGGGGACCAGCGATCACCGAATTCGCCGCCTTCTGCGACGCGCACAGCTGGACCCCGTGTCTGTACAGCTGCACCGCCCACACTCGGACGATCACGGCGGGGCAGGGCTGGCAGGACGTGCAGGTGGCCGAGGAAACCGTCATAGAGCTCGGAACTGTGGCCTTCAAGGGCCGAAGGTTCCAGGACATCCGCACGGCGGCGAACCGGGCTGCGCGCGATGGCATCACCGCCCGATGGATCAGCTTTCCGGACGCGCCTTTGTCGATCTCCGAACAGATCAAGGCGATCTCCGAAGAATGGGTCGCCGACAAGGCACTGCCCGAGATGGGATTCACCCTCGGCAGCCTCGAGGAGCTGAACGATCCCGACGTTCGATGCCTGATCGCCGTCGGACCCGGCGGCGCCGTGCACGGTGTCATCAGCTGGCTTCCGGTCTACCGGGACGGTGCGATCACTGGCTGGACGCTGGACTTCATGCGCCGCCCGGGTACCGCCTTCCCCGGCGTCATGGAGTTCCTCCTTGGCAGCTCGATTCTGGAGTTCCAGAGCGAGAACGCTGAGTTCGTCAGCCTGTCCGGCGCGCCACTGGCCCGAATCGCCGACGGTCACCCAGCCACCGGACTGCAGCGTGTCCTGGATCTGTTGGCCAAGGTTCTCGAGCCGGCGTACGGATTTCAATCGCTCCTGCGCTTCAAGGCCAAGTTCCAGCCGAGTTACCGGTCCTTGTACATGTGTTACCCGGACTCGACTGCTGTGCCCCGCATTGCTGCCGCCATCAGTCACGCCTACCTTCCGGACCTGAAGCTCACACACTTGGGCCATCTCATGGGCAGCCTGTGAGCATCCTGTTGATCAGCCCGTACAGTCGACAGCTACGGCAAGGGCGGCGCAGATCTCGCGCATTCGCGTGTCACGCAATCGCCCCAACCGGCTGACGAGGATCACGATCGAGACGCTTTCGACCGAGTCGAGGTTCACCGCCGAACGACGAGGCACGGGGTCGTCACCGGGTTCGAGCACGACTTCGCTCACGAGCCCTCGAATCGTCGTCGTACATGGCGCCACGAGTGCGCGGCGATGTCGCGGGATCACTGCGTCGCGAGACAGGACGACGACTGGTCGACGCCCGATCTCAGCCATCTCGCACCACCAGACATCCCCGCGAGCGGGGACGCCGCTCACGACGTCGCCACGGCCCGCCGGAACGACGCCAGGTCGCCCCATTCGTCTGGCTCGTCGAGTGGGTGCTCGTCATAGGCGGCGTAGCTCGCGTCCACCTCTGCAGAGCGGTAGCGAGCTAGCAGAGCCGCGAGAGCTTCGTCCACGAGCGCAGCGTCCGTCGTCCCCGACCGCACGCTCCGCGCCTGTTCGAGCAGAGACGCGTCGACCGTCGTGCTGAGGCGTATGCGAGTCATGCCATCATCATGCCACTCCTCTAGAGAGTCTGGCAGTAACCCGTTCCAGTCGAGGTTCCCCTATCGAAATCTGGTGAGCGCCGCCCGCCGGCAACATGTCTGGCCGCGTTCGCGGGCGAGCGCCTCGTCGGAGGCGTTCGCACCTATGAAGAGGATGCTGCGCTCCACATCGGCCGGCCAGGTCGGATTCACCGGCTCACGGCGCTCGAATGCCGGTGCTACCGCGTGACGCCTGCAGTGTGGCGCTGCACCCACTCGACGAAGGGCCTGCCGGCCCGCCAGTCCTTGCGCACCTTGTCCAGCAATGCAGAGGTGTGGATCACCGGGTCGAACCGGTACGACTTGGCCAGAGTCATCGTCCGATGTCGCAACAGGTCGATGCGCGGATGGCTCGCGTCGAAAGCACGGGGCGCTGTCTTGAGGACGTCGCCGCCCCGTTCCCAGCCGCTTCGCTGCAGCCTGGTGACGGTCCTGTGGAGATCGACGCCGGCCGGTGAGTCGATCGCCTGCCTGATCGCGGCCAATCGGGTGGTGGAGGCGTCGTAGAAGCCCACGCCCACCCGGAAGCCGCTGGCCGCTATTTCGGCATACCAACCGGTGGCCGGACCGGCGGGGACGAACACACCCTGATGGATCTTGTACGGCGCCTTGTCCTTGGCGAATCGCACGTCTCGATGCGGTCGGAACACCTTCGCCGGGCCGAACTCGCCCTCCAGTGCGGCGGTCAGGGCTGTCATCGGAGCCTTCACCGCTTCTTCGTAGGTCGTCTTGTGCACATCCCAGAACGCCTTGGTGTTGTCGCCCTCGAGGTCGTCATAGAAATCGAAGGCGGCCGACGGGATTCCGGCGAACGACATGGGGTGATCCTAGATCTTCGTGCCCGCGGTCTGGATCTTCGTGCGCTCGGTCTTGGCCGGCAGAACGCTCCGTGGGTCCACCCTTCGTCGAGGTCGACGCCTGGTACCGCATCCGCCGCCCGGGCGACAGGTCGCGTTCACCGGGAGGTCGCGCCGGCGTCGGCGTAGCTCACCAGCAACAGCAGCCGCAGCTCGGGGCCCATCATCACCTCGACCAGGTCTTGCATCCCCTCCCGGAAAGCTTTGCCGTGAAAGGGTTCCGCCTCACCGAGCAGGTGGTGTGCCAATTCGTGCAGGACCACCGACTCGCGCATCGCCCAGGCGGTTCCGTGCCGTTCGGTCATCGCCGTCGGGACGGCGATCACCGCTCCGGCGAACTCGTAGTGCGCCTGTGTCGACCCGCGGCGGCGGCGCACTGTGCACCGCTGCATCGACCGATCGGGCCATCGGTCGCGGACCGCCGGCCTCTGAAGCGCCGCGTCGACATAGGCCTGGACCGATTCCACTGAACCGAACCGGCGTTCCACCGGCAGAGCGATCCGGGATCCGGCCACGTCGATGGTCGGGAAACTCGCCGAGCGATCCAGTAGCCGGCGAACCAGGCTCTCCGCCTCGTACACCGCCGCACGATCGGTGTCCCGCGGGCGACCGCGCGGCGCGGCGTCAGCCACCAGGGCCGACCGCCTGACGGGACCCCCCGATCGCCGATCGCTCGCCCAGCTTCGCCCGCCGGCCGGCCCGGGCACCGGCGCGCCTGGAGGCCTCCGAGTAGCCGGCTGTCCCGCCTCGCCAGGCGCCGCGCGCCTCCGAGCGTCGAGAGTAGAAGTCCTTGATCTCCAGCTCTTTCTCGCGGATCGCCAGTGCCACACCGGATGCGGCTGGTCCGGCTGTTGCCACCTGGTCAGGATCTGTGCCGTTACCGCCGTACCGCAGTTCGGCCTCCCGACTGGCCCGATCCCGGGCCGCTGCCAGTCTCTCGCCGACAACCAGTGCGAACGCGTTCTGGAAATTGATCCGTGCCGTCACCCCGTGCACTGGACGGCGGACCAGCGTGCCGGTCCTGGAGTCCCGCCCCCACGTCAGTTCCTGTTTGTGCTGGCCCGATCGCAGGAATCGCTCACAAGCACCCACCATCTGGACCACCAGGGAGGAGTAGAGCGCCTCACAGGTGTCCATGTCCGCTGCGAAGCCGTACGCGTAGACGAAGGTGGAGTTGCGGGCGACGTCGCAGGTCACCCCGTTCGCCCTGGCAATCGCGACGAACAGCTGCACGTAGGTGGCCAGTCCACGTTTGCCGCTCTCCCCGATGCTGATGGTCCGCTGCTGGGGAACTGCCCGCTGCTGAATACCGGCGGTGTGCGAGCGGGCCACCGCCAGGTCGATGGATTCCAGCGTCGCCAGTCGTTGTGCCGCCGCCATGTAGGCCGACGCCTCGTGCTCGTTGTCCGTCCCCTCCGCCTTGCGCAGCAACGCCGCAATGCGAGTGAGTGTTCTGTCTGCCACCGTCAAGTCCTTCTGATCGCCCCAGCGGGTTGTTCGGCCGGGTCACCCGTCGATCAGGGTGCCATCGACCACCGACACCGCTCAGCACCGTCGATAGACCAGCACGGTCAGTAGACCAGCACCGTACGGCCGATCGGGGCCAGGTCCGCCGACCAGACGAAGTCGATGACGCCGTTGGCCAGCCGGACACAGCCGTGGCTGGCCGGATAGGCCGGGACGCTGTTCGAGCCGTGCAAGGCGTAACCGTCGTAGAAATACCGGGGGCGCCACAGTTCGCCGAGCTTGCTCTTGCGCATACCGTCGATCGACCGCTCGATGGTGAAGCTGCCCTCCGGCGTAGTGGCCACCTCGGTGGTCGGCGGCTGCCCGGGATCGCCCTTCTGGATGTAGGTCTGGCCGCTACCGGTCGAGGTGTTGAAGATGTACTTCAGCCGGCCGTCGATCACCACCTTGACGAGTTGCTGCTCCTTGTCGATCTCGATGGCGCTGCCGGTGGTGGTGCGCACGGTCGGCCGGACATTGCGGGCAAGGGCCGCGGTGGTCTGCGGGCCGGCGGCCCCGTCGGCCTCGATGCCGGCCGCTTTCTGATAGGCCATCACCGCCTGGCTGGTCAGATCGCCGTAGGTGCCTCCCGCGGCGCCGTTCCAATATCCCAGGCTGTTCAGTTTCTGCTGCAGGGCTTTCACGTCCTGGCCCTGCATGCCCGAGAGCAGGGTGTCCCGGACCGGCACCGTCGGCGTGGTGGTGGACGGAGCGCTGGAGATGCTCGCCGATGTGGTGGACGTGGTGCGCGCGGTGGTGGTTTTGGTGGCCGGCGCGGGAGAAGTGGGACGGGAATCAGTCGTTGGGGCGGTGGACGCGGAGCCGACCGGGCTCGCCGTGCGGTCGCCCGAGGAAGGCGCGCCGCTGCTGCCCGGGCCGGTCGGCACGGTCGCGACGGAAGTCGGGGCGACCGGGCCTGCTGTGATGGATCCCGGCTGCGTGGTCGCCGAACCGTCCACCGGCCGATCGGTGGCCGGCACTCCGGCGGCGGGAACGGCCGGCGAAGCCGATGCCAGGTTCTGCCGCTCACCGAGTGGGCCGCCAGTGCCCGGCGCCGCGGTGCATGCAGTCGCCAGGATTGCCACCGCCAGTGTCCCGGTCACCGCGGCAACGGCCCGGTTCCGGCGGCTTCGGACACTTCGTGTGTCAGCCATGGACTTCCCCCCGATGTAGGTACGCGACACGGACATCCAGTAGACGCACCTGGTGGTGGTCCAGTTGCTCCGACGCGGCCACGAACCGATAACGATCGTCGGCGCCCGTCGGCATGCCGGACTGTTGCCCGCTGCCTGGCGGCGGCCCGACGCCGGCCGTCTCGCGTCCGCCGTTCTCCCGCACGGACGGCGCGCGTAGTTTCGGCGTCATGACAGATCCTTCGATTTCGCGATTCGGCATCTTCGTTCCGCAGGGCTGGCGGATGGACCTGGCCGGCATCGAACCGGCCGAACACTGGAAGACTATGTCCACGCTGGCGCAGCGGGCCGATGCCGGGCCGTGGGAGTCGGTGTGGGTGTACGACCACTTCCACACCGTTCCGCTGCCGTCCGAGGACGCCACCCACGAGGCGTGGTCACTGATGGCGGCACTTGCTGCCGTCACCCAGCGGGTTCGGCTCGGCCAGATGTGCACCTGCATGGGGTATCGCAACCCGGCCTATCTGGCGAAGGTTGCCGCCACCATCGACATCATCTCCGCCGGCCGGGTCGAGATGGGCATCGGCGGCGGATGGTACGAGCACGAATGGAAGGCGTACGGCTACGGGTTCCCGCGGGCCGGTGTCCGGCTCGGCATGCTGGACGAGGGCGTCCAGATCATGCGGCAGGCATGGCAGGAAGGCGCCGCCACCCTGGACGGGAAGTACTACCAGGTGGACGGCGCCATCGTGCAGCCGAAACCCTTGCAGGACGGCGGCATCCCGCTGTGGATCGCCGGTGGCGGCGAGAAGGTCACCCTGCGCATCGCCGCCCGGTACGCCGACTACACCAACTTCGCGCCGTCGGGGTTCGCCGAGAAGTCGGCGATCCTGGAGCAGCACTGCAAGGACGTCGGCACCGATTTCGGTACGATCACCCGATCGGCGAACTTCAACATCGCGATCGGCGCCACCGAGGACGAGGTGGAGAACAAGCTGTCCTGGCTGCACGACCGGTACACCCGCTACGTGAGCGCCGAGAAGGCCGACCAGGTGGTCGAGGATTTCCGGAGCTCCGAGGGCTGCGGGACCCCGGAGCAGATCGTCCAGAAGATGGGCGCCGTCGCACGACTGGGGATGTCCTATGCGATCTGCTACTTCCCGGAGGCCGCGTTCGACACCTCTGGCATCGAACTGTTCGAGAGGGAAGTCATCCCATCGCTCGGCGGTTGAACACTCTTCTCCGCCGGCGGCCCGGCGGGACAGCCGCGCCTATCGTGAACCGGTGACCGAACCGCCGGCGGAGAAGCGCGTCAGCTGGGCGGAGCTGTTCTTCGACCTGGTGTTCGTCTTCGCGATCACCCAGGTGTCGGCTCTGCTGCTCGGCGGCCACTCGGGGGTGGGGTTGTTACAGGCCACCGTCGTGTTCGTGCCGATCTACTGGACCTGGGTGGGCACCTCGGTCCAGGCGAACCTGAGCGACATGGACCGATTGCGCAACCGCGCCGCGATCTTCGCAGTGGCGCTGGCCGGGCTGCTGATGGCGCTGGCGACTCCTGGCGCCTACCACGACCGCGGTGTGCTGTTCGGCGCGGCGTACTTCGGTGGGCGGATCGTGTTGGGGCTGGTGGCCACCGGCGGCCGACACTGGACGGCGTCGCCTTTCACCGTTGCGATGTTCGTGAGTGGTCCGCTGCTGCTGGTCGGCGGGCTCCTGCCGCCGCCGGCCCGCACCGCGGTGTGGGCGGTTGCCGCGCTGCTCGACCTGTCCACACCGACCGTGCTGAAACGGCGGTTGGTCGCAGTGCACTTCGAGCCCGGCCATCTCTCCGAACGGTTCGGCCTGTTCGTGCTGATCGCGATCGGCGAGACGGTGGTGGCCATCGGTGCTCCGGCGGCGGCATCGGAGCATCTGTCGGCCGCGGCATTGCTCGCCGTCGCCGTCGCGTTTCTGGTCGCGGTGGGCCTGTGGTGGGTCTATTTCCACTTCGCCGCCGACGCCATCCGCTTTGCAATGGCGACCGCGCAGGTGCAGCTGCAGGTCGCCCGGCACGTGCTGTCGTATGCACACCTTGCCTTCATCGGGGCGATCATCGCTATTGCGGTCGGCATGCACGACGCGGTCTCGCACCCCGGCGACCCGTTGACGGTGCCGGTGGCGGCGCTGCTGTACGGCGGTTGCGCCGTCTACCTGGCGACCTTCGGCTATACCCGCTGGATGATGTTCCACATGGTGTCGACCACCAGGCTCGCCGCCGCCGGCGTTGTGCTGATCCTGCTGCCGTCGGCCCCCTTCCTCCCGGCTCTGCTGTCCTTGACGGTACTGGCACTGGCGCTCGCCGCCCTCAACGTGATCGAGCTGCGGACCGCGCGACACCGGGAGACCGCGCAGTAGCCAGTCAGCGGATCGTTGCGCGACAGCCACCGAGCCGCGCGAGCGCACTTAGCCCGAATGCAGCAGATGTCGCAACCAGCGCGACGTCCGCTGCACACGGTGGGTGTGGACCGGCTAGGAGGGCGGGTTCCCGCACGCGAGTGCACCAGAAATCGCACCCAGCACCACATTCCTGCACCACCCGGCACCACATTCCTGCACTCCGGCGTTGGCGGGGCGGGGGTTGCCCGGCGTCCACGGCGTACTGCTCCGCCCAGTGATTCCGGACGTCCGCACAGATCCGGTGTCAACGGATCCGGTGTGCCACAGCCAGTCCAACGGCAGCCGGCAGCGCAGCGATGGCGAAGACCCCGACGAAGGACACCCAGCCGCCGGCACCAGCCAGGGCTGCGAACACGATCGCCGAGACAGCCAGCGCCGCCGACGCGCCGGTGGAATCGCCGATCTGCATGGCCGAGCTGACGAAACCCTGATCATCGGCGTCCGCCCTGGCGATGGCCTGCGCCGTCACCCGCGGGTACAGCGTGCCCATCCCGAGTCCGACCACGGGCCACAGCGAGATGATCACCCAGGCGTGGGCGTTCGCCGCTGCGGCAATGCTGATGCCGGCCAGCGCGGCCGTCACCAGCGCAAGAGCCAGCCGGGCCGAGAGCACCGCTTCGATCCGTTCGGCCCATCTGCCCTGCACCCACGATCCGATGAACCAGGTGACGCCGGTGATCGACAGCGCCAGCCCGGCCGTCGTCGGGGGGAAGTGGTCCCGCTCGGTGAGCAGCCGGGGAATGTAGATCTCGGCGCCGGTGAACGCCGCGAACGCCAGTGTCCTGATTGCGACGTCGGCGGGCAGGCCCCTGGCCGCTCGTAAGGTTCCCCGTGGTGTCAGCGCACTGAAGGCCACCAACAGCGTTCCGGCGGCCAGCGCAGCCAGCCCCAGTCCCCACCCGCCGGGATGCTCGGCGACCGCGTTCAGCACCAGCACCCCGACGGCAACCACCGCCGCCCCCAGCAGGGATCTGACCCGCCACGGCACCTCGGTAGACATCGCCGGCAGACTGCCCAGCACTCTGGCCAGCAGCACCGCGGCGAGGATCAGCACCAGCAGCGACACACCGAAAATCCAGCGCCAGCCGAGTGTCTGGGTGATCAGGCCCGCCAGGAACGGCCCGACGATGGACGGTAGCACCCAGGCAGCGGCGAATCCGGCGAACACCGCCGTGTGCAGACGCGCCGGATAGGCCCTGGCGACCAGCACGTAGAGCGCGGTCGTGGTCATTCCGGCACCCAGGCCCTGCAGCACCCGGGCACCGATCAGCCACATCATGCTCGGCGCCAGCGCTCCACCGATCAGGCCGGCGCCGAACAGTGCCAGCCCGATGGTCAGCGGGTGCTTCGGCCCACGCCGATCCGCGAGATTGCCGGCCAGCACGATGCTGACGATGCCGGCGGCCAGGGTCGCCGTGAACGCCATCGCATACTGCGATCGGCCGTCGAGGTCCGCCGCGATCCGCGGCATCACGGTGGTCAGCGCCAGCGAATCGAAGGCGCTGAGCGAGACCAGAGCGAACGACCCCAGCGTCGGGGCCCTGAACCGCGGGGACAGCAGCCTGTCCGAACGCCCGCCGGCGCGGGCTGTTTCTGCCGGGAATACAGATGGTGTGGTGGCGCTCATGCTTGGACGATAGGAACTCGAGTTCACTTGAGGTCAACCGTCGGCCGCCGGCGGCGAAGATTCCCACGCCGTCATCGGATCGGTGTGGATCGCACCGCCGAGTTGGGACAGCGGCCGCCCGCCGCCGTGCCACCGCCGCGCGATGATCTCCGACGCGATCGACACCGCGGTCTCCTCTGGAGTGCGGGCGCCGAGGTCGAGCCCGATCGGACTGGACAGCCGGCCCAGTTCGGTATCGCCGAGGCCCTCGGCCCTCAGTCTTTCCAGCCGATCGCGGTGGGTGCGCCGCGAACCCATCGCGCCGACATAGGCGACGTCGAGGGTGAGCGCCACCGACAGCAGTGGGACATCGAACTTGGGATCGTGGGTGAGCACGCAGATCACCGTCCGCTGGTCGACCCGGTCCTGGTCGATCTGCGTCTGCAGAAAGCGGTGCGGCCAGTCGACCACCACCTCCTGCGCATCCGGGAAGCGTTGCGGTGTGGCGAACACCGGCCGGGCGTCGCAGACGGTGACCCGGTATCCCAGGAAGGCGCCCATCCTGGCGACCGCGGCGGCGAAGTCGATGGCGCCGAATACCAGCATCCTGGGCTGCGGAGCGTAGGAGGAGACGAAGACCTGCAATCCCTCGCCGCGGCGCTGCCCGTCGGGTCCGTAGGTGAGGGTGGCGGTCCGCCCGGCCGCCAGCAGGCCGCGGGCATCGTCACGAGCGGCCTGGTCGATCCGCCCGGATCCCAGCGATCCCTCGACACCGTCCGGTCGCACCAGCAGATGCCGGCCCAGTTGTCCGGGCGCACCGGCGATGACGGTGACCACTGCGACCGGTTCATGTGCGTCGACCGAGGTGGCCAGCGACTCGAGCTCGGGAAACGTTGCCTGGCTGATCTTCTCGGTGAAGATGTCGATGATGCCGCCGCAGGTGAGGCCGACGGCGAACGCGTCGTTGTCGGAGACGCCGTACCGCTGCAACTGGGGCGGCTCACCGTCCCTGACCGCCTCGGCCCGCTCGTACACCGCGCCCTCGACGCAGCCACCGGAGACCGACCCGACGGCGGTGCCGTCCGGTCCCACCAGCATGGCGGCGCCGGCCGGCCTGGGCGCCGACCGGAAGGTCCGCACCACGGTGCCGACGCCGACATCGAGGCCATGGCGCCACCACCGCAGCAGCTCCGGCAGCACCTCACGCATCGCTCATCACCTCCAGCAGTTCGGACAGTGCGGCCAGCGAGTGGCCGGAGATGAACGCATCCAGATGGGGTGCCACGGCCGCGATCCCGCCCTGCACCGGCCGGTAACCCTCTCTCGCCTTGTGCGGATTGACCCAGATGAGCCGCCGTGACAGCCGCTTCAGTTGCTGTGCGCACTCGCCGAGCAGAACCACCGAACCGCGTTCCCAGCCGTCGGAGAACACCGCCACCACAGCTCCGCGGGCGGTTCCCCGCCGGCCCCAGTGATTCAGGAAGTCCTGCAGCGACTCGCCGAGTCGGGTGCCGCCCGAGTAGTCCTCGATGGCGTTCGCGGTGGCGCACAGCGCCCGTTCTGGATCCCTGATGGCCAATGACCTGGTGACTCTGGTCAGCCGGGTGCCCATGGTGAACACCTCGACGGCGCCGGGTCGCCGCCGAAGGAGCGCATGCCCGAATCGCAGCAGCGCGTCGGCGTACGGCTCCATCGATCCGGAGATGTCGATCAACAGCACCACCCGTCTCGGCCGCTGGGATCGCCGATGGTGCAACGGTTTCGTCGGCTCGCCGGCGGCGGCGATGATCGCCGCCGTTGTCCTTCTGCGATCCATCGGCCCCCGGTGATGTTTCCGCTTCCGCCGTGCCTTCCGCTCCGGAAGGTCGGCATGCAACAACGCCATCATCGCGGCCAGCTCGCGCCGTTCCTGGCCGGTGAGCGACGCGAAATCTTTCTGACGCAACACTTCTGCTGCGCTGGCTCGTCCCCGGATCGGCGCCGAATCGGACTCCGCGCCGTCGGCTCCGGCGTCGCCGGCGCCCAGCAACGCCAGGCTCACGCTGGGCGGAGAACTCGATACCGACAACGGAATACCCCCGCGGCCGTAGCAGATGGCGAACACCCGGTCGTAGAGCGCGAAATCGTCGGGTCCGGACAGCAGGGTCAGGCGGCCGGCCCAGTACACCTGATCCGCCGTGGTGCCCAGCTCGCGCACCGCGGACAGGAAGCCGGCGGCACGGTCGGTGTCGACCGATATCCCGACGTCGGAGAGCCGGTGGGTGAACGCCACCAGCGAGGTGACCATCAGCTCTCCCGGTATCGCAGGTCCTCCCGGAATCGTCATCCAGCACCCGTCAGCAGGGCGGCTCCGGCGCTGCGCACTTGCTCGATGTCCTCGTGGTACTTCAGTGCGGCGCCCAGCGTCGCAATGCCGTTGCCGACGTCCAGTCTCGTGGCGCCGAGCGCATCCAGCGCCCGGGCCCAGTCCAGCGACTCGGCCACCCCCGGCGGCTTGAGCAGGGCGGAATCCCGCAGCCGGCCGACGGCTGCCGCCACGTCGGCGGCCAGGTCCTCAGCGATTCCGGGCAGCCGACGCCGCAGGATCTGTACCTCACGGGCGAGCCCAGGATGCTCGAGCCAGTGGTAGAGGCACCGGCGCTTCAGCGCGTCGTGCACCTCGCGGGTGCGGTTGGAGGTGATCACCACCAACGGCGGGTGGGTGGCCACCACCCGGCCCAGTTCCGGGATGGTGACGGCGAAGTCGGCCAGCACCTCGAGCAGGAAGGCCTCGAACTCGTCGTCGGCGCGGTCGATCTCGTCGATCAGTAGCACCGCGTCCGGTGTACGCAGAGCTGCCAGGATCGGGCGGGCCAGCAGGAACCTCTCGCTGTACAGCTCGTCCTCGACCGAGCTCAGCCCGCCGGCATCGACCGATGTCGCCGATCCGGCCGGGCTGGGGGACGCAGTGACCGGGTCGTTCGCCTGCCCCGGGCCCAGCGCCTGCAGCGCTCGCAGGTGCAGCACCTGACGGGGGAAATCCCAGTCGTAGAGCGCCTGGGTGGCGTCGATGCCCTCGTAACACTGCAGCCGGATCAGCGTGCTGCCCTTGATCAGCGCGAGAGCCTCGGCCAGCGACGTCTTGCCGACTCCTGCCTCACCCTCCAGCAGCAGCGGCCGCTTGAGTCTGGCCGCCAGGAACACCGCGGTGGCCAGTGCGCTGTCCGGCAGGTAGCCGGTGCCGCTCAGGGCCTTTGCCACCGCCTGCGGGTCGGCGAACGGATCGGCGACCGGATCGCCGCCGTCGCGGGCATCGTCGGCCGGGTTCGTCCTTGCGCGGCCCGTCATTGCTCCACTATTCCTGATCCGCTGTCCCTGATCCCCGGGGGTAGCGCGCTGACCGGAGTCGGCGCAGGCCGGCGTGCCGCCACACCACGGCTACCCTGGGGGAATGTCGACGGTGTCGTTGGGAGTGCCGACGGTGCAGGGGCGTGCCGCCACTCGATCCGGGCAGCCGCGTCCGGATTCGCCCTTCCTGATCGACACCCACGGGCGGCGGGCCACCGATCTGCGGGTCTCGCTCACCGACAAGTGCAACCTGCGCTGCACGTACTGCATGCCGGCCGAGGGCTTGGACTGGCTGCCAGGGTCACAGCTGCTGACCGACGCCGAGCTGGTGAGGCTGATCGGCATCGCCACCGGTTCGCTGGGGATCGACGAGGTCCGGTTCACCGGCGGAGAACCGTTGCTGCGCAAGGGTATCCTGGACATCGTCCGGGCCGTCGGACAGCTGCCGGAACGGCCGCTGATGTCGGTCACCACGAACGGTGTCGGCCTGGCCAGGCGGGCTGCCGACTTCAAGGACGCCGGGCTGGACCGGATCAACGTCTCGCTGGACACCCTGGATCGAGAACGATTCGTCAGCCTCACCCGTCGCGACCGGATCGCCGACGTGTTCCAGGCGCTGGAAGCGGCGGCGGCCGCCGGCCTCACTCCGGTCAAGATCAACACCGTGCTGATGCGGGGCGTCAACGACCACGAGGCCGCAGATCTGCTCACTTTCGCGCTGGAACGTGGCTACCAGCTGCGATTCATCGAGCAGATGCCGCTGGACGCCGGCCATGCATGGGACCGCGGCACCATGGTGACGGCCGACGAGATTCAGGACCGGATCGCGTCCCGGTATTGGCTCAGCCCGCATGCGGCCCCCCGCAACGGGGCACCCGCGGAGTTGTTCGATGTCCGGGACAACGGCGGCTGTCTGCTCGGAACGGTCGGCATCATCGCTTCGGTCAGCCGGCCGTTCTGCGGCGACTGCGATCGCACCCGGCTGACCGCCGACGGCCAGATCCGCAGCTGCTTGTTCTCACGTACCGAGACCGATCTGCGCGGCCTGTTGCGCACCGGCGGAACCGATCAGAAGATCGCCGATGTGTGGCGGGAGGCCATGTGGGGCAAGCTGCCCGGCCACGGCATCGACGATCCGTCCTTCCTGCAGCCCGACCGACCGATGAGTTCGATCGGTGGCTGAGCCGGGGGTCGCCGCTGCCATCGATCCGTCGGTCAAGGTCCGCTACTTCGCGGCAGCCAGGGCGGCCTCCGGAGTGGACGAGGAACGGTTCCCGCTGCCGCACCCGGCGACCCTTGCGGCATTGCTGGACACGGTCAGGGCAGCTCACGGCGACGCCCTGTCCACGGTGCTGGCCCGCTGTTCCTATCTGGTCGACGAGGTGGCAGGGCGGGACGGCTCCGTCCTGGCGCCGGGCTCCGAGGTGGACATCCTGCCGCCCTTCGCCGGCGGCTGACCGCGGAGCGAGCCGGGTTCCTGCGGCGCTGTCGGCCGGACCGCGCTACGGTGCTCGTTGCGCTTGCCTGAACAGCAACGCGTTCCCGGACGATCCAGGAGGAACACGTGACTCAGCCACCAACGGGCTTCCCCCAGCAGGGTGGCCAGCCTCACTTTCAGGGCGGACCCCAGCAGGGTGGTCCCTCGACCCCGCAGGGCGGCTTCCCGCCGGATCCGGCCTCGCCCGCTGCGGGTCAACCGGGCTACGGCCAGCAGGGCTACGGCCAGCAGGGCTACGGCCAGCAGGGCTACGGCCAGCAGGGCTCTGGCCAGCAGGGCGACGGCCAGCAGGGTTACGGCTACCAGGAGGGTGCCGCCCAGCCCGGCGCCGGTCAGCCGGCCGGACCGGGCTACGGCCAGCAGGGTCACTCACACCCGGCGCCGGGCCAGGGCGGATACGGGCCGGGCCAGTCGAGCGGCTATGGACAGCCGGCTCAGGGCGGCGCGCCAGCCGGCTACGGCCAGCAGGGTTACGGCCAGCAGGGTTACGGCCAGCAGGGTTACAGCCAGCCTGGCTATGGGCCGCAGCCCCAGCAGGGCAACTATCCCCCGCAGCCCGGCTACGCCGGCCCCGGGTTCGGCCAGCCGTCGGCAGCCGGGGCCAATCTGTCCGCGGTGCACTGGTCCGCGTGGGCCGCGATGGCTGCGGCGTTACTGACCTTCATCGCGACATTCCTTCCGTTCTGGAACGGCAGTGGCCAGGTTCTAGGGCAGACCAACTCGGCTCACCTCAACGGTTGGCACAAGTGGTGGTGGTTGCCCGGTGTGCTGGCGCTGGTGATCCTCGTGGCGCTGGCACTGCTGGTGTTCAACATCCTCAAGACGTCACAGGTACGGCCGATCTGGCTGTTCTATGGGGCAGTCGTGGTGTTGGTCGCCACCATCGGCGTAGTGATCCACAGTTTCGTCGTCAACACGGTCTGCATCCAAGGCCAGTGTGGATCCGTCGACGAGGTCAAGGCGCAGATCAAGGAAGCCGGCGGGACCGGCAGTTTCGGTCCGGGCTGGGGTGTCTGGGTGGCGTTGGTGCTGGCAGCGGTGCTGGCCTACTTCCTGTACGAATACGCCCGCCGGGCGAGGCCGGCGATGCAGCAGCAGGGCGCCGGCTTCCAGCCGCAGCCCTGGCGCTGACCGGCGACGCGGCCGACGCCGCAGCGGGCAGATACGGCAGACTGGCGAGCAACATGTCCGCCGCGCGAAGGAGTGGAAGTCGATGACCGACCAGCCGACAGGTGTGAGCGCCGGCAGCGCGGCCCGCGCCGAGAACGACCCAGAGACCACCCATCGGATCCCCGCCGTTCCGGCCAGCCCGCCCCCCGGCGGGCCACAGGATCCGGCCAAGCGCACCGTGACTCCGATCGCGAACCCACCGGTGACCCTGCCGCCGAACCCACCTGCTCCGCGCAGGGCCGGCCTCAACGAGGTGGTCATCGCCGTCACCGGCATCGCCGCGTTGGTGGCCACCTTCCTGACCTGGGTGACGCACGACTTCGGCGGCTGGTCCAACGCCTGGTCCACCGGGTTGTGGCCGGCGGGCGTCCTGGGGTTCCTGGCCGCTGCCTTCCACCTGATCCGGATGCTGCCGCCGGCCGACAAGGCCTTCGGCGCCCTGCTGCCGCTGCTGCTCAGCACCGCGGCCGTCTGGATCCCGATCGCGGCGCTGCCGGACAACGGTGACGCCTGGGGCATCTGGCTGTGCCTGCTCGCAGGGGTCATCCTGACCGGTGCGCTGCTGGTGGCCGCGATGAGTGATCCCGCGCTACGTCGGGCGGACGACCCGAACGACCTCTTCAACTGATTACACGCGAGTGATTACACGAGAGGCGAGCGCACTGGTCGACGCCCGGCACCGGGTCGCCGAAGAACCCTGCCCAGGCGCGTCCAGCTCCACGTCAGTAGGCGGCCACCCGGACATCGGTGTGGATGAAGTCGTTGCCCACGAACAACAGGGGTCGGTCGGTAGCGATGGCGTGGGAGTAGCAGAAGCAGTCGCCGAAGTTCAACCGGGACTATGCGTCAGGCCGAACCCACCCATTCGTCGCTGCCGTCGGCGAAGGTCTGCCGCTTCCAGACCGGGAGCCGCTGCTTGACCTGCTCCACCAGTTCCGCACAGGCCGCGAAGGCTTCCCGTCGGTGTGCGGACGCCACCGCTGCGGCCAGCGCGACGTCACCGACCGTCAGCGACCCGATCCGGTGCTGCACCCCGACGGCGATCACCCCGAATCTTCCCGCCACCTCGGCGGCCACTTCGGCCACCACCCGATCGGCGCTGGGATGTGCGTGGTACTCAAGGCTTTCCACCTCCCGGCCGTCGTCGTGATCGCGCACCACGCCGACGAAACTGACCACCGCGCCGGCTGCCCCGTCAGCGACCGCCGCGACGATGGCGTCCGGGGCGATCGGCCGGTCGCTGACGCCGGCGATCGCCACCCGCGCCGTCACAACGCGGCCGTGTGATCGCCGCCGGCCAGTTGGTCCAGCGCGTGCCGCAGCACGTCGTCCAGCACCGCCAGCCCGTCCCGCACCCCGCCCACCGAACCCGGCAGGTTCACCACCAGGCAGCGGCCTGCCACTCCGGCCAGACCCCTGGACAGCACGGCGGTGGGGACCCCGGTGTCGATGCCGCGACGCCGGATGGCTTCGGCCAGCCCCGGTATCTGGTAGTCGAGGATCGCCGAGGTCTGCTGCGGCGTCACATCGGTGGGTGAGACCCCGGTTCCCCCGGAGGTGATCACCACCTCGGCGGTCGGCACCGCTCTGCTCAGCGCCGCACCGACGGCGTCACCATCCGGAACGACGACAGCATCGGTGACCTGGAATCCCTTGGAACGCAACCATTCGGCGATGATGGGGCCGGTCCTGTCGGGGTAGACGCCATCGGCAGCCCTGGTCGACGCGACGATCACTGCCGCCATTCGCATCGTCGTCACCGGCGTGGTCACCGGCCTTCCGGGCGGGTCCAGGTGCCGGTCTTGCCGCCGTCCTTGCGTTCCACCCGCACCGCGTCCAGGCTGGCGGCCGGGTCGACCGCCTTGACCATGTCGTGCAACGTGAGTCCGGCGACGGCGACCGCCGTCAGCGCTTCCATCTCGACCCCGGTGCGGTCGGTGGTACGCACGGTCGCGGTGATGCTCACCGACTCCGGCCCCGCCAGCAGCTCGACCGTCACCGCGGAGATGGCGATCGGGTGGCACAACGGCACCAGGTCCGGCGTGCGTTTGGCCGCCAGGATCCCGGCGATCCTGGCGGTGGCGAGCGCATCGCCCTTGGGCAGTCGGCCATCGGCGATCAAGCCGATCACCTCGGCGGTGGTGTTCAGCACGCCGGTTGCCACCGCCTGGCGGACAGAGACCGCCTTGCCGCTGACGTCGACCATCCGGGCGGCGCCGCCCGCATCGACGTGGGACAGTTCCGACATCATCGGTCCGCGGTCTCGGCGACGGCGAACAACGCTGATTCCTTGGCTCCGCCACCGGTTCTGGGTCCCGCTCCGGCCGCCGCGACGATCGCCCTGGCGACCGCCGGGGTCACTTTTTCGTCGAACACGCTGGGCACGATGTAGGAGGCGTTCAGCTGATCGGGGGCGACCACGTCGGCCAGCGCATCGGACGCCGCCAGCAGCATCTCGTCGGTGATCTCCTGTGCGTGGGCGTCGAGCAGGCCACGGAAGACGCCGGGGAAGGCAAGCACGTTGTTGATCTGGTTGGGGAAATCCGAGCGGCCGGTGGCCACCACAGCGGCGTACGGCTGCGCCTGGAGCGGGTCGATCTCCGGGTCGGGGTTGGCGAGCGCGAAGACCACCGCCCCCTCGCGCATGGTGGCGACATCCGCTCCGGTCAGGATGTTGGGCGCGGACACCCCGATGAACACATCGGCACCGGCGACCGCATCGGCCAGCCGGCCGCTGATCGCGCCGGAGTTGGTGGCATCGGCGATCGCAGCCATGTTCGGATCCATGCCGAGCCGGCCGCGGCCGACGATCCCGTCGATATCGACGGCGACGATGTCGGCCGGCTTGTTGTGCAACAGCAATCGGATGATCGCGCTGCCGGCGGCGCCGACACCGGAGACCACGATCCGGCAGTCCGCGATGTCCTTCTTGACCACCCGGAGTGCATTGCGCAGCGCGGCGACCACCACGATCGCGGTGCCGTGCTGGTCGTCGTGGAACACCGGGATGTCCAGCAGTTCCCGCAGTCTGGCTTCGATCTCGAAGCACCGCGGGGCGGCGATGTCCTCCAGGTTGATGCCGGCGTACACCGGCGCGATCAGCTGCACGGTGCGGATGATCTCCTCGGTGTCCGTGGTGTCCAGGCACACCGGCCAGGCGTCGACACCGGCGAACTTCTTGAACAGAGCCGCTTTTCCCTCCATCACCGGCAGGGCCGCGGCCGGCCCGATGTTACCAAGGCCCAGCACCGCCGTACCGTCCGTCACCACCGCGATCGTGTTCCGTTTGATGGTCAGCCGGCGGGCGTCCTCCGGGTTGGCGGCGATGGCAAGACATACCCGGGCAACACCGGGGGTGTAGGCGCGGGACAGGTCATCGCGGGTGCGCAGCGGGACCTTGCTGGTCACCTCGATCTTGCCGCCGAGGTGCACCAGGAACGTGCGGTCGGAGACCTTGCGCACCTGCACCCCGTGCAGGGTGTTGACCGCGGCGGTGATCGCGTCCGCGTGCTCCTGCGACTGCGCGTTGCAGGACAGATCGACGACCATCTGATCGGTCGCCGACTCGACCACGTCGAAGCCGGTGATCACCCCGCCGGCCCGGCCGACAGCTGAGGTGAGATCACCGGCGGCGGTCGCGGACGGAGGCGCCGAAATGCGCATGGTGATCGAGTAACCCGGGCCCGGAATCGCCATGACGGGCAACACCTTCCTCACACGGTCGGCTGCGGCCGCATCGGTCGGCGGCCGCTGCGAGCCTATTCCGTCGTGTCCTGATCCCGGCCACCCGCCAGGTCGCCGCACTCGATCCGCTCGGCGGAGTGCTCGGCAAGATAGCCGCTGGCACCGGTGTCCTGGCCGGCCGCCGCGACCGAGGCGAGCACCCCGGCGATGTGCCGCCGGCCGATCAGCACCGGATGGCCGGGCCGCCCGTTGAACACCGCGCGGGCCAGCGCCACCCGCGGATCGGGGCAGGCGGCGGCCAGTACCCGTCCGGCCACCGCGGCGGTGACGTCGGGCAGATCCACCAGGGTGACCAGCACTGCGTCGGCGTCGGCCGGCAGGTGGCGCAGACCCGCTCGCAGGCTGGAGGCCATGCCGGTCGGATGATCGGGATTGCTGACCACGGTGACGTCCGATGGCAGCAACCCTGCGACTTCGTCGCCGCGGGCGCCGACCACCACGATCCGCGGATCGCACCGTGCCAGCACATCCAGTGCCCGCAGCACCCACGGCCCGTCACCGGAGTCCGCGAGTGCTTTCGGTCCACCGAACCGGCGACCGGAACCGGCCGCCAGCAGCAGTCCGGCGATCCGGCTCACGTCCGAGTGGTCAGCGGTTGATGACCGTCCTGGGATGGATGTACGGCAGTTCTTCGGGGGCGCGCGGGAACTCGATGTCGCCGAACGGCGACAGGGAACCCTGCCTGTCCGCGGTCAACTCGCTCAGGGCGTGTTCCCCGTCGGGCACCTCGGGCCACGTCGGATCGACGTTCTTGCCGCGTTTGCCGGCCACTGCGCCTCCCTGACCTCGGGGCATTCACCGCCGACGGCGGTCGATGGTCCCAGGGTATCCCGCGCGGCAGGATGGGAGCATCGTCCGGCATCCGTTCCGGGCGACGAACTCTGGTCCCTGGATCGGACTGGGCCCCTTCCGGGTAAAGGCGATCTCGATCCAGGGGCCAGAAAGTGTCACCCGGCCGGCGCCACCGCCACCGCCTTCCGGTGGTCGGTGATCGCGTGCGTGCTGGCCATCCGCACGGGGCTCCGGGTCGATACCGTGGACGGGATGCCTTCGGTGCCTGCTGTCCTGTCCTGGTTGCGCGGGCGCAGCGACGAGCAACTGCTCGGGCTGTTGCGCGCCCGGCCGGATCTGACCGTGCCGGCGCCCAGCGATCTGGAGGTGCTGGGCCGGCGGCTGGACAACCCGACGTCGGTGCACCGGGCGATGGAGGGCCTGAATGCCTTCGACATCACCGTGCTCACCGCCGTTGCACTGGACTTCGGCCATCTGGGCCCGGTACCCAGGGCGACGGTCGTCCGGCTGCTCGGTCCGGACGCCAGGCCGGAGGCCGTCGAGGAATCCTTCACGACGCTCCAGGCACTGGCGCTGATCCGCGCCATTGACGGTGCCGGGCCCGGCGGTACCGGGGCCGGCGGTACCGGGGCCGGCGGCGGCGGAGGCGGCGGAGGCGGCGGAGGCGGGTACAGCATTCCGGCGTCGGTGGTGGACATCCTCGGGCCGTACCCGGCCGGGCTCGGGCCACCGAGCGGCGCCGATGATCATCAGCTGCGGGCAGCGCTGGTCTCGATCGACGACCGGTCGAGAGGGGTGTTGGAGGCGCTCAATCGATCGTCGCCGCGCGGCAGCTGCCCGCCGGAGGCGCCGGCCGCACCGGTGGTGTCCGGCTTGGTGAAGGCGGGTCTGCTGGTGCGGCTGGATGCCGTCACCGTGGAGATGCCGCTGGAGGTGGGACTGGCGTTGCGCGGCGATAGCCCACTCGGTCCGATCCCCACACCGCCATCGCTGCCGGCGAAGAAGGGTGACATCGCCCGGGTCGACAGCACAGCCGCCGGTCAGGCGCTCGCCTCACTACGGCTGCTCCGCGGATTGATCGACGACCTCGGCCGATCCCCCCTCCCCTCGCTGAAGTCCGGTGGCCTCGGTGTCCGCGAGCTACGGCGGCTGGCCAGGGAGTTCGGCGTCGAGGAACACCGGGTGGCGCTCGGGCTGGAACTGCTCGCAGCCGGCGGAATGATCACTACGGAATCGCGTGGCGGCAGCAACAGCTGGCAGCCCACCACGGTCGCCGACGAGTTCCTGGCCGGCACCGATGAGGCGGCCTGGGCGCAGATCGCCGGCATCTGGCTGGACCTCCGGCGAGACCCCTCCCGGGCCGGCCGTCGAGACGAGGCCGCCAGGGTGACGAACGTGCTGGCACCGGATCTGTCATGGACCCGAGGGCCGGCCGATCGCCGCTTCGTGCTGCGGGCGCTGGCCGAACTACCCGCCGGCGCCGGACTAGGCGGCGATGACCTGGCCCACTACCTGAGATGGCGGGCGCCGATGCGATCGGCGGAACGCCGGGCGGCACTTCAGGGATCCACCATGACCGAGGGCACCTGGCTGGGGGTCATCGCGTTCGACGCGCTGACCACCGCCGGCCGGGCGCTGCTGGCCGGCGACGTGCCCGCCGCCACCACCGCGATGGCGGCGGCGCTGCCCGCGCCGGTTGACAAGGTACTCGTGCAGGCCGATCTGACGGTGGTGGCGCCCGGCAGGCTGGATCCGCTGCTGGCGACCAGGCTGGAGCAGGTGGCGATCGTGGAATCCAGCGGCAGCGCCACGGTCTACCGGGTGACTCCGCAGAGCGTCCGGCGGGCCCTGGACGCGGGTCTGTCGTCCGCGGACCTGCACTCCCTGTTCGACCAGCATTCGACCACCGGGGTGCCCCAGGCTCTGACCTACCTGATCGACGACGCCGCCCGCCGGCACGGGGTGCTACGGATCGGTGGCGCCGGCACCTACTTGCGCAGCGACGATCCGGCGCTGGTGACCCAGGCCGTCATCGCCGCCCAGGCGGCCGGCTTCGTGGTCCGCCGGATCGCCCCGACCGTTGCCATCGGACCGGCTGCCCTGCCGGATCTGCTGGAGGCCCTGGCCGCGGCCGGTATCGGGGTGACGGCCGAGGACGCGGGCGGTGCGGTACTGGACATGCGGGGGAAACAGTGGCGCACCAGGCCGAGTGTCGCGGTACACCAGCGCTGGCGGGAACCGCCGGTGCCATCGGAGGAACAACTGACGGCGCTGGTGAGTCGGATGCGCAGCGCCGACGACGCGCGCGGCGCCAACGGCCGGCGCCAGATCAGCGCCACCGAATCGGTGGCCATCCTGAAGGAAGCGGTCACCGGCCGGCATTCGGCGTGGATCGGTTACGTCGACACCGAAGGCACCACCACCCGCCGGATAATCGAGCCGGTGGTGGTCTCCGGGGGCATGGTGGTGGCCTATGACCGGATCCGCGGATCGATGAGAACCTTTGCCCTGCATCGCATCACCGACGTTGCGATCGATCCGGACAGCGCGCGGACGATGGTGTCCACGACCGATGCCGAGGAGCGCTGGCCGGCGCAGGGGCTGGATCCCTGACGGTCCTGGATGCTCACTCGCCGCCAAAGGGGCCGACATCCCGCACGGTGACGACCGCCTCGCCGGCTTCGTCGCTCGCGGCCAGGTCGACATCTGCGGTGATGCCCCAGTCTCGGTCGCCGTCCGGGTCGTCGAAGACCTGCCGCACCCGCCAGTGCGATGGCTGACGACGGATCGTCAGCAGTCCGGCGCTACGGGCATCCGGTCCGATACCCAGGTCGGGGTAGCTGTCGTAATAGCCGTCCATCGCATCCGCCCAGCGGGACTCCGTCCAGCCGGCGGCCGAGTCCAGCTCGCCCAGTGTGTGCCAGGCCCCGCGCGCCGCCAGCTCCACCCGGCGGAACAGCGCGTTGCGCACCAGCACTGTGAAACCGCGTTCGTTCGCGGTGATCCCCCTGGACGCCGTCGGCGGTCGCAGCCGGCCGTCGACCACCTCGGCCTCGTCGGGATGTGACAACGCTTCCCACTCGTCCAGCAGACTGGAGTCGATGCCGCGCACCAGCTCGCCGAGCCAGGAGATCAGATCCTCGAGTTCCTCGGTGCGCGCCGCGGCCGGGACGGTGCGCCGCATGGTGCGGAACGCGTCCGTCAGATAGCGCAACAGCACACCCTCGGAACGGGCCAGTCCGTAGAAGGAGATGTATTCGTTGAACGTCATCGCCCTGGTGTAGAGATCGCGCACCACCGACTTGGGTTCGGGTGGGAACTCGGCGATCCACGGGTGACCGTTGCGGTAGGAGTGGTAGGCGACCTCGATCAGGTCGGCCAGCGGCTTGGGGCGGTCGACCTCCTCCAGTAGCTCCATCCGCTCCTCGTACTCGATGCCGTCTGCCTTCATCGCGGCCACCGCCTCGCCGCGAGCGTGGAAGCGTTGTGCGGCAAGCACAGTGCCGGGTCCTTCCAGCGTCGCCTCGAACAGCGACACCACATCCAGCGGGTACTCGGGGCTCTCGGCGTCCAGGATGTCGATGGCGGCCAGCGCCAGCGGGGACAGCGGCTGATCCAGGGCGAAGTCCGCCGGCAGGTCGACGGTCAGGATGTAACGCCTCCCGAACTCGTCCACCTCGTCCAGTCGCTGCACCACACCCGCGGAGATGAGCGCCCGGCCGATCGCGATGGCCCGCAAGAGATGCCGGAGCTGGCGGTCACGCGGCTCGTGCGACTCCTCGATCAACCTCCGGATAGCCCGCACCGCATCACCGGGGCGGCCCAGCATGCCGAGCACCACGGTATGGCTGATCTGCAGATGCGACTCCAGCGGTTCCGGTGCGGCGGCCACCAGCCGCGCGAAGGTCTTGTCCGACCAGTTGACGAATCCCTCGGGTGGCTTGCGGCGCACCACTTTCCGCCGTTTCGCCGCGTCCTCACCCGCCCTCGCAACGGCTTTGGCGTTCTCGATCTCGTGCTCCGGCGCCAGCACCACCGCGTCCCCGGAGGTGTCGTAACCGGCTCGACCGGCCCGGCCGGCGATCTGGTGGAACTCCCGGGCGGACAGCAATCTGGTCCGCCGGCCGTCGTACTTGGCGAGCGCGGTGAGCAGCACCGTCCTGATCGGCACGTTGATGCCGACGCCGAGGGTGTCGGTACCGCAGATCACCTTGAGAAGACCCGACTGGGCCAGCCGTTCCACCAGCCTGCGGTACTTGGGCAACATGCCGGCGTGGTGCACCCCAATACCGTGGCGGACCAACCGGGACAGCGTTCTGCCGAAGCCCGAAGAGAACCGGAAGTCACCGATCAGCTCGGCGATCGCGTCCCGATCCTGCCTACTGGCCACCGTGATGCTGGCCAAAGCCTGCGCCCTCTCCAGCGCGGCCGCCTGGGTGAAGTGCACGATGTAGATCGGCGCCTTCTGCGTCTGGATCAGCTCGATCAGCAGTTCCTGCAACGGCTGGACCGCGTAGGAGAAGAACAGTGGCACCGGACGTTGGACGCCGTCCAGCACCGCGACCTGGCGCCCGGTGCGACGGCGAAGGTCGTCGGCGAAGAAGGACACCTCACCCAGGGTCGCCGACATCAGGATGAACTGGGTCTGCGGCAATTCGAGCAACGGGACCTGCCAGGCCCAGCCGCGTTGCGGATCGCCGTAGTAGTGGAATTCGTCCATCACGGCGATCCCCACCGTGTTCCCGGCGGTCTCCCCGCCCGACCGCAACGCCACCCCGGCGAGAATCTCTGCGGTGCAACAGATGATCGGCGCCTGCGGGTTGACCGACGAGTCGCCCGTCACCATCCCGACCTTGTCGGAGCCGAAGATCTCGACCAGTTCGAAGAACCGCTCGCTCACCAGGGCTTTGATCGGCGCGGTGTAGTAGCCGCGGTGGCCGGTGGCGATCGCCGTGAACAGCGCGGCAGTGCCGATCAGGCTCTTGCCGGACCCGGTGGGCGTCGCGGCGATGACATGCGCGCCGGAGACGATCTCCAGCAGCGCTTCCTCCTGGTGGGAGTAGAGCGGTCGCCCCGACTCGGCGGCCCAGTCCGCGAAGACGTCGAGCAGCTCGTCCGGGTCGACGTCACCGCCGGGAACCCTGTCGATCAGTCGCGACGTCATCCGGTCTGCCTACCACCGCGCCCGGCAGGCCGGCACAGGCTGCCCGGCCGGGGCCCGGCTGCGGTCAGGACTTGGCCGGGGCGAAGCAGAAGATCATGTTGCGTGTGGTGAAAGCCAGCGGCACCTGCCCGTCGGTGCACTTGCTCTTGTCGGAGCTCGTCTGGTCGAACGCGGCCACCTTGATGTCGCTGGCGGTGGCGGAGGCACAATCGATCTTCTCCATGTCGCCGTTGCTGGTTCCTTCGACCTTGGCGCAATCGCCGACCTTGAGATCCGGGCGCAGGCAGATCTTCAGGTCGGTGTTGTCCTGTGTGAACTCGGCTTCCTGCTGGTCACAACTCACATTGTTGCCGGTCTCGGTCACCACGTAGGTGGACTTGGCGTCGCCACAGGCGATCTGGCTGGTCTTCGGGGGTTTGGAATTGGCGTCCACCACCTGAATGCAGTCGCCAACCCCGGCGTTCACGGTGTCCGTCGCCCGGGACCGGATGACGAAGAACGCGACCGCGGCAATGGCGATCACCGCCAGCACGGCGATGACGATGTTGCGGTTCTTGTTCCGGTTCGGTACCGGCTGGACCGGCGCCATGGCGGGCTGGGCGTAAGGCGGTTGACCCGGCTGGGCGTAAGGGGGTTGACCCGGCTGGGCGTAAGGCGGTTGACCGGTGGGGTCGTACTGGCCGGGCTGCTGATACGGAGCTTGCTGGCCGAAGCCCGGAGCGCCGCCTTGGTGTAGAGACGGTCCATCAGCGGTGGAACCAGGCCCGGCCGGCGTCGAGCCGGGCATCGGGCCGGGCGTCGAGCCGGGCATCGGGCCGGCCGGGGCACCGGGCCGTGGTGTGTTCTTCGCCTGCGGATCGTGCGGGTCTGATGGCGTCGTCATGGGGACCTCCGGAGTCATGGTGACGGCTCTAGGTCGTCCGAACCCACTCGTCCGGTTGCACGAGGGGTGATCGTGGTTCGCGCTGACCCTATCGGGCTCCGGTGCTGCCCGCCGCTGTTCGGCGCACGCGCTCCCGATCCGGCGCAACGTCCCGTCGCCGGGTTCCCGGGAATGGCCACCGTCGGTGCCGGGTTGGACAATGGGCCGTGCTGGGCCCCTGCGTCCAGCGGACGCCGTCACGCCCGGCAGCTCCGACGAAAACAGAAAGGTCCACCACGTGACCGACGGCCCGTTGATCGTCCAGTCCGACAAGACGCTGCTGCTGGAGATCGCGCACCCGGATGCGCCGGCCGCCCGAGCTGCCATCGCCCCGTTCGCCGAGTTGGAGCGGTCCCCGGAGCACATCCACACCTATCGCGTCACCCCGCTGGCGTTGTGGAATGCGCGGGCCGCCGGCCACGATGCGGAGCAGGTGGTCGACGCGCTCGTCCGCTGGTCCCGGTTCCCGGTGCCGCAGGCGCTGCTGGTCGACGTCGTCGACACCATGAGCCGGTACGGGCGACTGATCCTGCAGACCCATCCGGCGCACGGCCTCATCATGTCCACCATCGACCGGGCGGTGCTGGAAGAGGTGCTGCGGCACAAGAAGGTGTCGCCGATGATCGGCGCCAGGATCGACCCGGACACCGTGATCGTGCACCCGTCGGAACGCGGCCGGCTCAAACAGGTGCTGCTCAAGGTCGGCTGGCCGGCGGAGGACCAGGCCGGTTATGTGGACGGGGAGGCGCACGAGATCGCCCTGAACACCGACGGCTGGGAACTGCGCACCTACCAGGGCGAAGCGGTCGATGGCTTCTGGGCCGGCGGATCCGGTGTGGTGGTGCTGCCCTGTGGCGCCGGCAAGACGATGGTGGGCGCCGCCGCGATGGCCAAGGCGAAGGCCACCACCCTGATCCTGGTGACGAACACCGTGGCCGGCCGGCAGTGGCGGCGGGAACTGCTGGCCCGGACATCGCTGACCGAGGAGGAGATCGGCGAGTATTCGGGTGAGCGCAAGGAGATCCGCCCGGTCACCATCGCCACCTATCAGATGATGACCCGCAAGTCCGGCGGCCGATACGCCAACCTGGACCTGTTCGACTCCCGCGACTGGGGTCTGGTGATCTACGACGAGGTGCATCTGCTGCCGGCGCCGGTGTTCCGAATGACGGCGGACCTGCAGTCCCGGCGCCGGCTCGGGTTGACAGCGACCCTGGTCCGGGAGGACGGCAGGGAGGGTGACGTGTTTTCGCTGATCGGACCCAAACGGTACGACGCGCCGTGGAAGGACATCGAATCGCAGGGCTGGATCGCTCCGGCCGAATGCATCGAGGTGCGGGTGACGCCTACGGAGGCGGAGCGGCTCACCTATGCGCTCGCCGAACCGGACGAGCGGTACCGGCTGGCATCGACGGTGCGGACGAAACTGCCGGTGGTGCAATCGATTCTGGCGCGTCATCCGGGAGAACCGGCGCTGGTGATCGGTGCCTATCTCGACCAACTCGAGGAGTTGGGTGCGGCGCTGGACGCGCCGATCATCCAGGGCTCGACGAAGAACGAGGAACGGGAGCGGCTGTACGACGCATTCCGGGCCGGAGAGATCTCCACCCTGGTGGTATCCAAGGTGGCCAATTTCTCCATCGATCTCCCGGAGGCGGCCGTGGCAGTCCAGGTCTCGGGGACGTTCGGATCCCGGCAGGAGGAGGCGCAGCGGCTCGGCCGGCTGCTCCGGCCGAAGGCGGACGGCAGGCAGGCTCACTTCTACTCGGTGGTCGCCCGGGACACGGTCGACACCGACTACGCTGCACACCGGCAACGGTTCCTGGCCGAGCAGGGCTACGCCTACCGCATCGTGGACGCCGACGACCTGCTCGGACCGGCGATCGGGGAAGCCGCCGGGTGACCGAGGGACTCGCGCCAACGGCGGATGGATCTCGATGACGCGGGAGCGCATCGGCGACGGCATCATCCGGCCGGCCTCGGAGGCGGATGCCGGGGCCATCGCAGCGATCTACCGGCCGTACGTCACCGATACGGTGACCTCTTTCGAGCTTGATCCGCCGGACGCCTCCGAGTTTGTTCGCCGGATGATGGTCAGCCCGCGACTGCCATGGCTCCTCGCCGAGGTGGGCGGACAGGCCGTCGGCTACGCGTACGCCTCGCCGCATCGGTCTCGCGCTGCATACCGCTGGTCGGTCGATTGTTCGGTGTACCTGGCAGCCGAATTCCAGCGTGCCGGATGGGGCAGTAGGCTCTATTCGGCGTTGTTCGCCGAATTGGGAGACCTCGGTTATGCCACCGTGTTCGCCGGGATCACTCAGCCCAATCCGGCTTCGGTAGCTGTGCACGAGAGGCTCGGATTCCAGCCGGTCGGCACCTATCGCAACGTTGGCTTCAAGTCCGGCTCGTGGCACGACGTGAGCTGGTGGCAGCTCCCATTGTCCACCGAACTCCGTGCGATGCCTGCCGATCCACGCCCCTGGGAACCCACGGTCGCCGACCGGAACGGTCTACTTCCACGGCAGTAGTGTTGATCCGGTGAGCGGTCCGTGGTGTCCGGTGCGGCGTCCGCGCAGGACCGGGACAGCGGTCATCGCCGGTTGCGCACTGCTACTGGCTGCGTGCACCACCACCAGTGGCCCCGGCACCTCGACATCGAGTACGGCCGGCACCGGAAGTTCGCCGTCCAGCATCCTGGCGCCAACCGGCGCCCCTGAGCCGACCGGCGGCCCTGCGCCGACTGGCGGCCCTGCGCAAACCGGCGGCCCTGCCCAAACCGGCGGGATGGCGTCTGCGGTGGAGCAGACGTCGATGGGTTCCACCGCTGCGACCACTGTCGACCCGGTCACGGTCGAGGGGATGATCACCGGACCTGGCGTCGACGATGCGTCGATCTCGCTCGGGATGATCGTCGACCCGGCCACCGACCGCGGCTTCGCTGCCGGTGTGACGCTGTGGCGTGACATCGTGAACGCCCGCGGGGGAATCTGCGGCCGGACCATTCAGATCACCACTGCGGCAACAGGTTCCACCACCGACGAGACGTACACCCAACTCGGGCGCAGCACGCTCGGACTGATCCTGCTGGAACAGGGGGAGCCAGGCAGGCAGGTGGCGGCCCGGATCCGCGCCGACCGGATCCCTACTCTGACCCCCGAAGGCCATCGCGGCGACCTGGCCGGCACGTCGTCGCCGGTGATACTTGGGGCTACCGATGACATCCTCGCGGTCAATGCCGCCGCCCACCTGCTGTCCTCCGGCGTCATTCCCCAGGGCGGCAGCCTTGGCGTTGTGCTGGACGACCCGGCGACTGCCGACGACATCCGCACCGCGCTCAGTTGGTGGGCAGCTCGCAACCACATCCGGCTGCTGGAGCTCCACCTCGGAGAGGCGGTTCCCGCCGACATCCAGGCGATCTTCGCCGACGCCGCGCCGCAGCGGATCGCAGATCTCTTGACTTCGACATCCGGCGCAGGCGCAGGCGCCGGGTCGGCACCATCTGGCCCGGCGTCTGGCCAGGCATCCGGTGACCCCGGATCCCCGTCAACGGGAGACCGTGCGTCGGTGGGGCCGGCTGTCAACGGGACGGCCGCCGGGACGCATCCGGCCATCGCTGCCCGCGGACCGATCATCGCGACCACCCTGAACGGCTACCTGCCTGCGTTCTTTCCCGCCGACGGCGCCGGCCGACTCCAGGTCGCCACGGTGACGCCCTCTCCCGGCGCCGATCACCCAGCTGTCCTGGCAGTTCGCACCGCCTACGCCGACAGCGGACACAGCAACCCTGGCCCTCGACTGCTGGAGGGATATGCCACCGGCGAGACCTGGGCCAGGCTCCTGGAGCCGATGTGCGCGGCCAGGACGCTCACCCGCACTGCGGTCGCGGAGCAGCTGCGCGGCCTGGCGCCCGCATCGTCGGACTCATTGTTCGGCCCGACTGATCCCGCGATGCAGCTGTCGGCCGGATTGTCTGCCAGCAAGGTGTCCGCCATGTCGGAGGCCGACCCCACCGCATCAGGGGGCCTGCGGCCTATCACACTTCTGGAATCCGCTCCGGGCATCGGCGACTACCGCGCCGGCTGAACAGGATCACGGTCGCCGGCACGACTCCCGGCGGACCGGTGGCCCGCGACGGTCAGGCGCCACGCGACGGTCAGGCGCCACGCGACGGTCAGGCGCGACGCGACGGTCAGGCGCGACGCGACGGTCAGGCGCTACGCGACGCCGGGCGCCGTCCCGGACACACTCATGCCGCCCGCGCGATCCCAGTCACCATGCCGGCCGCCACCGCTCGACGACCCTGGTCCATTGCATCGGACAGCAAGTGTCGCAACCGGTCCCGGTCACCGAGATCACTCCACACCAGACGCAGCACCACGAAACCCGCCGCCCTGAGCCGATCCTCGCGGCGCTTCTCCTCGATCAGCGCAGTGCGGGCATCCAGGCCATCCGGGATGTCGCCGTACTTCGCCAGACCGTCGAACTCGATGAGCACGCCGCATTCGACATAGGCAAGATCCGCCCGGCCGAGAAAGTTGCCGGCGCCGTCGAGCACATTCACCTGCACCTCGGGTGAAGGAAATGCCAGTTCATATAACAGGATCCGGGTCCTTGACTCTCCCGGACTCTCGCTGCGCCCGTCCGCGAGGGCCACCGCACGCCGCGCCGCCGAGACTCCGCGTCGACCCGCCGCCGCGACGAGCTCGGATTCCAGTTCCTCACGGAGCACCATTCCTCGATGCAATGCCGCATCCATGGCTGTGACCGCCGCCACCATGCTTTCCGTCCGCGCGACGTCGACCAGCGTGCGAGCGGTCGTCGTCATTCGAATTCCGTCCACTCGAATCTCGGGAATCCCTGCACCCCACGGATGACGGAATACCATCCCACGCCGCTGACCCCCGTTGGGGAGCCGGCCGGTCAAGTGCACGACGCCGAGATCGGCATCGACCAGCGGCAGGCCGAACAGGACAGCAGCGGAGACGTGACTCACCAACGGATCTTCGGCACGCAGCACCTTCGAACACACCAAGCGGCGGTGCTCAGAACGAAGTTGCTCGAAGTCACGAGAGGTCCTGGGATAGACCAGGCTCCCCGCTCCGGGCCGCGGCAAGCCGTACACGCCATGCGAGACTCGGAGGAGCTGTCCGGCGCGGAGGGCAGCTCGCACCTCGCGGTCGTTCTTTCCGCGCGCGAGTAGCTCACGCCTGGTCAGCAGGCCGCTGGCGATGATCGCCTGGCGTCGAACGTCCATGCAACCGATGGTGCCCGATCGCCCGCACCCCACTGGAGTTGTCCACATCCGACAGGCCGTTCGGAGTTTCGGCTTCGGCTCACTGCGGCGTCTTGAGCACAATCGGGGTCGGCCGGCAATGTGCCCCACGACAGCCGACGCTGGCAATCTGTACGCGCCGCTGGAGAAATGTCGCCAGCGCGGAGCACACATCGCCAGCGTCGGCATGGGGGGGGTGCTCACCGCCAGAGCCCGCCACGCTGCAACCTCGCTCGGCTGAGCGCCTGCTCGCTCGCTATCGTCATCGGTGAACTGCCGCCCGCAGCATGAGCCACCGGCCCCGAAGATCGCCACCGGCCCCGCCGACGCTGGCAACCTGTACGCGCCGCTGGAGAAATGTCGCCAGCGCGGAGCACACATCGCCAGCGTCGGCCCTCGGTTGCCCCTGCTGGCGGTCCCGGGTTGCCAGTCTCCGAGCGGCCCAGCCGCTCCACCCGACTCCCCGCTGAGCGCCCCCTGGCGCCGCGCGGTTTGCCGCGTCGGACGACGGCGGGTGCAGCACCTCTCTCGGCGCCAAGCGAAACGGCCCGTCACCAGAGGTGACGGGCCGTTCCCGATACTGTCTTTCAGCGCACAGACCCCACAACCCCCGCAGACGCAGGAGCTTCCGAGATCAGAAGTCCATGCCGCCCATACCGCCGTCGCCACCGCCGGACATGCCGGCGGAGACCTTCTCCGGCTTGTCCGCCACCACGACCTCGGTGGTCAGGAACAGCGCGGCGATCGACGCGGCGTTCTGCAGCGCCGACCGGGTGACCTTCGCCGGATCCGGCACGCCGGCAGCGAGCAGGTCCTCGTACACGCCGGTGGCCGCGTTCAGACCGTGCCCGGGCGGCAGACCCTTCACCTTGTCCGCGACAACGCCGCCCTCGAGGCCGGCGTTGATGGCGATCTGCTTGAGCGGCGCCTCGACGGCGACCCGGACGATGTTGAGGCCGGTGGCCTCGTCACCCTCCAGGTCCAGGGTGGCCAGAGCCTTGATGGCGGCCTGCAGCAGCCCGACACCGCCACCGGCCACGACGCCCTCTTCGACGGCCGCCTTCGCGTTCCGAACGGCGTCCTCGATGCGGTGCTTGCGCTCCTTGAGCTCCACCTCAGTGGCGGCTCCGGCCTTGATCACCGCGACGCCGCCGGCCAGCTTGGCGAGCCGTTCCTGCAGCTTCTCCCGGTCGTAGTCGGAGTCCGACTTCTCGATCTCGGCCCGGATCTGGTTGACCCGTCCCTCGATCTGAGCAGCGTCCCCGGCTCCGTCGACGATGGTGGTCTCGTCCTTGGTCACCACGACCTTGCGGGCGGTCCCGAGCAGGGACACGTCAGCGGTCTCGAGCTTCAGGCCGACGTCCTCGCTGATCACCTGTCCGCCGGTGAGGATCGCGATGTCCTGCAGCATGGCCTTGCGCCGATCGCCGAAGCCGGGAGCCTTGACGGCGACCGACTTGAACGTGCCCTTGATCTTGTTGACGACCAGGGTGGCCAGCGCCTCGCCCTCGACGTCCTCGGCGATGATCAGCAGCGGCTTCGAGGCCTGCATGATCTTCTCGAGGATGGGCAGCAGGTCCTTGATGCTGCTGATCTTGGAGCCGTAGAGCAGGATGTACGGGTCGTCGAGAACCGCCTCCTGACGCTCCAGGTCGGTCGCGAAGTACAGCGAGGTGTATCCCTTGTCGAAGCGCATACCCTCGGTGAGTTCCAACTCCAGCCCGAAGGTATTCGACTCCTCGACGGTGATGACACCTTCCTTGCCGACCTTGTCCATCGCCTCGGCGATCAGATCACCGATCGCGGTGTCGCCACCTGCGGAGATTGTCGCCGTCGCGGCGATCTGCTCCTTGGTCTCGACATCCTTGGCGTCGGCGAGTAGCTGGTTCGCGACGGCCTCGGTGGCCTTCTCGATGCCCCGCTTGATCGCCATCGGGTTCGCGCCGGCCGCCACATTGCGCAAGCCCTCGCGGACCATCGCCTGGGCGAGCACGGTGGCGGTGGTGGTGCCGTCACCCGCGACATCGTCGGTCTTCTTGGCAACTTCCTTGACGAGTTCCGCACCGATCTTCTCGTACGGGTCCTCGAGTTCGATTTCCTTGGCGATCGACACGCCATCGTTGGTGATGGTGGGCGCGCCCCACTTCTTCTCCAGCACGACGTTGCGGCCACGCGGCCCCAAGGTCACCTTGACGGCGTCGGCGAGGATGTTCATTCCTCGCTCGAGCCCGCGGCGCGCTTCCTCATCGAAAGCGATCAGCTTCGACATAAGTAGGTCCAGTCCTCCAGTGTCCGCCGTTGCCAGGACGCCGGTGGCGCCCCGCAGAGGCGGGGTCAGTTGGGTTCCGATCGGCACAGATGCCCGCGACGGACGGCGACCTCCGGCACCCGCCCATGGGGGCGGCCGCGGAACCTCGCCTCATCGCACCGATCTGGCACTCGACAGGGCCGAGTGCCAATGTCGAGTTTGGCACTCGACCGTCGAGAGTGCAAGGCGCGGTTGCTCGTCCGTGATCGGGGGTCAGGGCGACGGCGCGAGAGTCGGAACCGTCAGCCCGCTGACCTCGGTGATCTGGCTGGGATTGATCAGCGTGGGCAGGATGCCGGAGCCGCCCCGGCTGCCGCGGCTGGAGGGCGGCGATACCGTTCCGCCGGGCGATCTCGACGCCGCTGACGAGGCCACCGATGTGGGGGACCGGCTCGGCTGCCGGGCGCTGGTGAGGACCTGCCCGGCCGAACTGGTGGCGTCGCCCCCGGTGATCGGGGACGTCGGCACGACCGGGTCCTTGCCGCGGGTCGACAGGATCACCACCAAGACCGCCACGACGATCAGCAGAGCCAGGGCGCCGGCCAGCCATGGCCATGCCGATCGGCCACCGGGCGCCTGATGCCGGGCGCCGGCATCCTGCCCAGCTGGTTCGGAGGGATAGCCGGCTACCTGATGCGATCCACCTCCGGGCGGAAGGCCGCCGCCCCATCCGCTGGCCCCGTGAAAATCAGGCTCCGCCCCGAAACCCTGCTCCGAGGGTGCCCTCCCGGACCGTTCTGAGCGGCCACCCCGGCCGGGGGGCTCGTCGTTCACCGACCAACCCAGCAGCGGCTGCGGCGCGCCGTGCCCGTGGTACGGCCGGTTCGCTGCGGACGGGGCACCGACGAAGGGGTCGCCCTGGACCCGGCCAGCCCTTGCCCCGGGCCCGCTCCCAGGATCCGGGGCGTCCGCATCCGATCCGTCGAGGACCCTCGCGGTCGGTTCGGCACTGCTCGCGCCGGCACCCGCCTCACCTGGCATGCTCGCCACCGGCACCGCGTCGGGTTCCTCGTCGAACCTGCTCAGTGCCCGCCGGGTGCTGCCGAGCAACTCGGCGCTGCTGGAGTACCGCAGGCTCGCGTCGGCTGCCAGACCCCGGGCGATCACCCGGTCGATGGCGGACGGCAGCCCGGTGAGCGCGGACAGCGACGGCACCTGCCCGCGCAGGTGCCCCGACACCACGTCGCGCACCGTTCCGACGAACGGCGCCCGGCCGGCGAGGCAGGTGAACAACACGCAGGTCAGCGAGTAGAGGTCGGCCGCCGGTAACACCGGATCCCCGCGGAGGTGTTCCGGGGAGGCATAGGTGGGCGAGCCCAGAAAGTCACCGGAGGCGGTGCGGTGACCGGAACTGCCGCGGCGGGTGAGTCCGAAGTCGGCCAGGTAGACATGCTCCCTGCCGATCGACTCGTTGCGGGTGATCAGCACGTTCGCCGGTTTCACGTCCAGGTGGACCAGTCCGCGCTCGTGCAGCATGTCCAGCGCCGCCCCGACCTGTCCCAGCAGATCCAGCACCCTCCGCTGCGGGAGCGGCCCACCGGCCGCCTCCTTGGCCAGGTCGGTGCCGTCGACCAGCCGCATCGCGATGTAGAGCCAGTTCCCCGCCTCGCCGAAGTCGTACAACGGGACGACGTTGACGTGGTCGATGGCCGATGCGGCGCGTGCCTCTTCGACGAACCGCTGCCGGAACTCCTCATCCGCGGAGAGATCCTCGCTGATCACCTTGAGGGCCACCGGCCGGTCCAGCCGTTCATCGACGGCCCGGTAGACGGTGCTCATGCCCCCGTAGCCGAGCACCGACGTCACCAGGTAGTGACCGAGCCGCTGCCCGGTGAGATCCGCCGACACAGCACCGACCCTATCGCCGAGGGGCGAGCCGCACGGGCGGTTCACCGGGGCGGTCAGGCACCTGCCAGTAGGGTCGAATCATGGCGCCAGAGCCCGCTACCGCCGTTCTCGCGGCAGATACGGATTCGGCGGCCGGTCAGCACATGCCGGTGCCCGTGGAGCCGGTGGAACTGCGGCTGCTGACCGGGGCGAACCTGTATTTCTCCCGGCCCGCCGTCAAGCTCACCCTCGACGCTTCGGCCGCCCTCGCCGCCGACGCGACCACCATGCTGGACTGGCAGAGCAAGCTGCGGATCCACGGCACCCAGGTCGGCCTGCCGGGTTCACCATCGCGGGCGCTCGGGGTGGCCGATCTGGCCGCCACCCTGGTGCGCCGAGCGGCCGCCTGCATTCGGAGCCGGTTACCTGCGGTCGCCCACCCGGGCGACGACGACACCGTCGTGGTCGCCTTCCCGTTCCGGAATGTCGGCACCGCACAGGCTTTCGGCGCCGTCGTCGCCGCCGCGTTCGCCGCCGTCACCACCGGACAACCCGTTCGCAGGACACTGGCAGCGATCCCGGCGGCGATGGCGGGGACGGACCCCGGCGACCAGGTGCAGCCGATCAAGCCGGGCATCCCGGTGATCGCCGTCACCGGCACCAACGGCAAGACCACCACCACCCGGTTGATCGCTCACCTGGTGAAGGCCGCCGGCCGGGTCCCTGGCTGGTCGTCCACCGACGGCATCTTCATCGACACGGTGCAGGTCGAGGACGGTGACTGGTCCGGGCCGGGCGGGGCCGCGAGGGTGCTCGCCGATCCGAACGTCCAGGTGGCGGTCACCGAGACAGCGCGTGGCGGAATCCTGTTGCGGGGCTTGGGAACTGCGACCAACGACGTCTCCGTCGTCACCAACATCTCTGCCGACCACCTCGGGCTGCTCGGGGTGCACACGGTCGAGCAACTGGCCGAAGTGAAGTCGGTGGTCGTCCGGGTGACGAAACCCACCGGCTGGTGCGTGCTGAACGCCGACGATCCGCTGGTGCTGGGCATGCGCAGGTTCACCAGGGCCCGGCCGTGGTTCTACTCCCCCGATCCTGCCAATCCACATCTGGCGGAGGCGCTGGACGCCGGTGGCCGCGCCGTCACCGTGCTGGACGGCGAGATCGTGGTGCTGTCGAAGGGATCGGATCCGGTCAGGATCATCGACCTGACCGACGTTCCGCTGACGATGGCCGGCGCCTCGAGGGTGAATGTGCAGAACGTGCTGGCTGCCACCGCCGCCGCGCTGGCCGTCGGGGTGAGGCGTGACCGGCTGCGGGAAGGTTTGCGCACCTTTGCCGCCGACGCCGCCCACAATGCCGGCCGGCTCAACAGCTATCTGGTCGGCAGCACCGCGGTCGTTCTCGACCTGGCCCACAACGAGGCATCGCTGGCATCGCTGCTCGAGGTGACGGCGGCGTTGCGCCGGCCGGGCGGAGCGCTGGGGGTGGCAACCTCGACCGCCGGCGACCGCAGCGACGAGGCCATCCACGCCATGGGCGCGATGGCGGCCGCCGCCGCCGACGTGATGGTGACCGCCGGGAAGTCGAAGTACCTGCGCGGCCGGCCGGCGGGTCAGATGGAGGAACTGTGGGCCGGCGGCGCCGCCGAGGCTGGTATCGCCGAGGTGGCCATCGCCCCCGACGAGCTGGCGGCGCTGCGGGCGCTGCTGGACGCCGGACTGCCCGCCGGCTCGGCGATCGCCGTCTGCGCGCTCGAGCAACGCCCGGAGATGATCGAGGAGATCAGCTCGCGCGGCGGACACGAGATGACGCCCGACGAGATCGCCGGCAGGGTGGCCGGCAGAGCGGCCCGCAGGGTGGCCGGCGACTCCGACGGCGATTCCTGAGGGGGCTGCAGGATGCGATCGGTCGCCGAACACGCCGCGCTGGTGGCCCATCTGACACCAGTGACGCCGGTGGAACGAATACCGCTCGAGGCGGCCACCGGTCTGGTTCTCGGCACCGACCTGCGCGCAAGCATCGATCTGCCCCCGTTTCCGAACTCGGCGATGGATGGCTACGCAGTGCGGGCGGCGGAGGTGGCCTCGGCGCCGGTGGAAATGCTTGTCTCACAGGACATCCCGGCCGGCCGGCTGGACATTCCGCCGCTGGCCCCGGGCACCGCCGCGCGGATCATGACCGGCGCACCGATCCCTGACGGCGCGGATGCCGTGGTACCGGTCGAGCAGACATCGGCCGGCACCGATCGGGTCAGGATCGACGTCGCGACCGAGGCGGGCCGGCACGTCCGGCCGCTGGGCAGTGACGTGCCGGCCGGGACGGTGGTGCTGAGCCGGGGCACCCACATCCGGGCGCCCCAGGTCGGTCTCGCGGCTGCTCTGGGCAACGCCGAACTGAGCGTCCACCGCCCGCTCAGGGTGCTGGTGCTGTCCACCGGCAGTGAACTGGTGGCGCCGGGAGAACCGTTGCAGCGCGGGCAGATCTACGAGTCGAACGCGCCGATGCTGGCCGCCGCGATCGCCGCCGCCGGCGCGCGGCCCACCGTCGCCCATTTCGTGGCGGACGACGTGGACGAGTTCCGCTCCGCGTTCGCGGCGGCCGCCATCGGGGTCGACCTGGTGGTGACCTCCGGTGGCGTGTCGGCCGGTGCGTACGAGGTGGTCAAGGACGCGCTGACCGGGCGGGGCGTCGAGTTCGCCAAGGTGGCGATGCAGCCCGGGATGCCGCAGGGCGCCGGCCTGGTCGAGATCGAAAGCCTCGGCACACCGGCCCGATCCGTCCCGGTGGTCACCCTTCCCGGCAACCCGGTGTCCGCCTTCGTGTCGTTCGAGGTGTTCCTCCGGCCGGCAATCCTGGCCGCCATGGGGCACCCGGTGAGGCGTCAGCACCGACCTAGTCGGCTGCTCCTGTTGGGGCAACCGCTGACGTCGATTCCCGGCAAGCGACAGTTCCGCCGCGGTCTGCTGGACCGCACCGCCGGAACCGTTGCCGCCTTCGGCGGCCCGGGTTCACACCTGCTCGGCTGGCTGGCCGGCGCGGACTGCCTGCTGGTGGTGCCGGAGCAGGTCACCGAGTTGGCCGCCGGTGACCCCGTCGAGGTGTGGGACCTGACCTGACATCTTGCTGAGCGACACAGCCGGATGCCGCCCGCCGGGTGCCCTGGTCGGCCGGACATCCGGCGTCAACCCCACCAGAACGAGGCGGCGATGATGCAGTAGACACTCACCATCGCCGCCCCCTCCAGCCAGTTCGACTCGCCGTCGAAGGTGATGAACGCGGTCAGGATGACGGCGATCACCACACTGACCACCAGCATCGGACTGAACACCAGGGTGAGGGCCGCCAGCGCGAACACCTGCGACAACACCACCAGCATCGGAGCGAGCACCAGGGCGATCTGCAACGGCGAGTTGATCACCACGCTGAACGCGTACTGGCTTCGTCCGGCCAGCGCCAGCTTGATACCGACCACGTTCTCGATCGCGTTGCCGGCGATGGCGACGATCACCAGTCCGGCGAAAGCCGGCGCGATGTGCAGGGACTGCATCGCCGGCTCCAGTGCGTGCACGAACCAGTCCGAGACGAACGCGGCGGCACCGGAGGCGAGCACCAGCACCAGTATCGCCAGCCACAGCGGCCAGCGGGCCGGCTCGGTCTCGGTGGCGCTCTCGTGGGTGACGGGGCGATCTCCGGCGGATGTCCGCCGGCCGCCGGCCGTGCCGGGTGCGGTGTCGGGGGGGGCACCGGCACCCGCCGGGTGGGGTTGCCGGCGCAGCGACGCCGGCAGGTACAGAACGAACAACAGCAGCAGGACGATGGCGACGATCAGCGACAGCGTCTTCTCGTGCGCTGCCGCCGGGGTGTGCACGTAGGAGGCCAGCGACGGCAGCACCAGCGCCGCCACCGACAACACCATCAACGTGATGCTGCTGCGCGCTCGCTCCGAACCCAGTTGCTGCGTCCCGTGTTTGAGCCCGCCGGCGATGAAGCACAGACCGAGCACCAGCAGCACGTTGGCCAGAATGGAACCGATCAGCGCTGCCTGCACCACCTCGACAAGGCCGGCCTTGAGCGCGAACAGGGCGATGAACAGTTCCGGCAGGTTGCCAAGAGCCGACTGCAGGACGCCGGTCGCGCCCGGGCCGAACCGATCACCCAGCTGCTCCACGGCACGCCCGACCAGTGCAGCCAGCAGGGTCACCGCGATCGCCGAGCAGAGGAAGGCAAGGACGGCGCCGCCGCCCGCGTAGCGGGTCACGCCGGCCAGCACGATGGCGGCGACGCCGCCCCCGATCAGTATCAGGTCCGATCGAGTCAGCGTCCGGGCACTCTGAGCTGTGTCCATGGCGAGGATCGTGCCATTCACCCTGCGCCGCGCGCATGCCGGGCAGTCACCACATTGAGCTTGTCCGAGCCAACTCAGCAGCAGGCGCTACGGAGTTGCCCGCGGTCGAGCGGGCCGGTTAGTTGGCGACGGCTCGTCGACGGGCCGGATCAAACGCGAGCGAGCCAGGCGGGTGATCTCAGGGCGGGGTCCGATGTTGCACCATCCCACCGGTTCGCCATCCCGATAAGTGACCACCCCTGGGGGGTCACCAGGGGCCGTGGTAGGCGAGGCCGAGGGCCAGGGCGGCTACAGCGAGCGCCAGGAACGTGACCGCGTTGCCGAGTCGGCCCCGGTCGTAGTCGTGCACCCGCAGGTGGGCGCCCACGGCACCGAGGAAGTACAGGACAAGGCCGGCCCCGGCGACCGTGCCGAGAGCGGGCACGGCGAAGCCGGCCATCAGCCCGATCGCGCCCGCGGCCAGGAGGGTCCCCAACCGGACCATCCATGACTGTGGGACCTGGACGATGTCCGCCGCGGCCTTGATTGACTCATGGCCGACGAAGCTCAGACCAGCAGCGCTGGCCATGGCAATGGCGACCAGGACGGTGACTGCGATGTATGCGGCGAGCATGGGTTTCCTCCATTGGCGGGTTCACTGGGAGTGGGCGTCGAAGGGTTGCAGCCCGAAAACGGGTGGCCCTTGAATCGCCCATCTGCGCCTGTGCCTCTGGGCTCAGGGTGCGACCAGTACGCCCGGACGGCCGGTGTCGGGTGGGCTGGTGGGCTGGTGGGGACCCGGCCAGCGGACCGACTGTGGCCTGGCGCCCATCACTTGATATGACGAAACGCCGAGAGAGAAGGTGACCGGTGGACGAGGCTGACCGGCTGGCAGAGCGATTTGAGGCAGAGCGCGGTCACCTGCGCGCGGTTGCCTACCGGATGCTCGGCTCACCCAGCGACGCCGATGACGCCGTTCAGGCGACCTGGCTGCGGCTCGATCGTTCCACCGCCAGTGGGGTGGACAATCTGGCCGGTTGGCTGACTACGGTTCTCGGGCGGGTGTGCCTGGACATGCTCCGCTCCCGCAAGGCCCGGCGCGACGGGCCTGTCGGCCGCAATGTTCCCGGCCCGGTCACGAACGGCCAACTGACGGACCCCGAGTACCAGGCGGTGCTGACGGACTCGGTGAGCCGCGCGCTGCTGGTGGTGCTGGAGCGGCTGGCACCGGCGGAGCGGGTCACCTTCGTGCTGCACGACATGTTCGCCGTGCCATTCGGGGAGATTGCTCCGATCGTGGGGCGCTCACCGGTCGCAGCCAAGAAGCTCGCAAGCCGGGCCCGGCAGCGGGTACACGGCACAGCCACGGTTCACAGCGTCAGCCTCGCCCAGCATCGCCGGGTGGTCGAGGCCTTCCTCGCCGCCGCCCGCGGCCGTGACCTGGACGGGCTGCTCGCGGTTCTCGCCCCCGATGTCGTGCGCCGGGCCGACCCGCACGTGCTGCCCTCCGGCGCACCGGCGGAGATCCGCGGCGCCGCCGCCGTGGCCAGGAACACAATCCTCTACTCCCAAGTGGCGCAAACGGCGGAGCTGGCGTTCGTAGACGGCGCCCCAGGCATCGTCGTCACCAAGCGCGACCGGCTGTTCCTGGCCCTCACTGTCAAGGTCACAGATGGCAAGATCACCAGGTACGACGTCATCGCCGACCCAGCCCACCTGAGCCAACTCGACTGGGCCGTCCTCGAATAGCGGTTCTGCCGTGAACCACGTGCGTCGTGTGTAACAGCAAGGCCGGGTCAGCTCGGCCAGCTCCGATCGGCAGAGGCAACCAATCCCAGTCGGCGGTCCGGTGTTTCAATCGAGCCATGACGACAAGGACGTGGGATGGCCTACCCGTCAGCTCGAAGCCGCCTTTCGGGGCGACGATCGTCGTGTGGCGTACGGTCGACCGCCAGCGGGAGTGGCTGATCCTGCACCGTGCCCACAACGGCGTCACCTACGATGGCGATTGGGCGTGGACACCGCCGGCGGGCTCTCGAAGGCCCGGCGAGTCGGTCGCCGCGTGCGCGGCGCGAGAACTGCGGGAGGAAGCCGGGCTGGCACTGACACTCGTTCCGGTACGTGTTGATGACTGCGAGTGGGCCATCTTCCAAGCCGAGGCACCACGCGACGTTGTGGTCGCCATTGATGACGAACCCGAGCACGACCGGTACGAGTGGACGACGCTTGCGGCGGCTTTGAGTCGATGTCGGCCAGTGCAGGTGGCAGACGGCATCCGACAGGTGGCGGACCTTCTTGGCGACGGACCGGACGTTCCATAGAACCATCCCTCTTCCGGATCGAGCACCGCCGGCGGGTCCCCGACACCGGTGTCGGGGAACGGCTCAAGCCAAGCCACCACCGTGTCGGGCAGCAACGGCGCGTCTGGGTCGTCGCCCACGCCGCATCCGCCGTGATGATGACAAGGCAACCTCAACCGGCGCAGCTCCGCGGCAGCGGTCGTCCGTACGGTGACGGAATGACATCGCTGGACGGCTGGGTGGTCGACGCCGCACAAGCCCTCGGAGTGCGGGCCGACGAGGTTCCGGCCGATCTGCGCAAGGGGCTGCTGGATCTTCTCGAGGAGGTGGACGGCCGCATCGGGCCGCTGGCCGGACCGATGACCGGCTACGTACTCGGAGTCGCTGTCGGCCGCGGGATGTCGCCAACGGCCGGACTCACCGTGCTGGACGACCTGGTCAGGTCGTCGCCGGAAGCGGCAGGCCGGACCCCGGAGCCGACCGGTCCGCCGGCGCCCGGCGCCGATACAACGGTGCCGGCGGCCAGGGTGCTGCCGCCACCCCGCGAATAGCAACTCGCAATCGGGTTACCCGTGCCGCTGGCAACCCGCCGCGCCCTCAGACCTCGGCGTCCTCCGGGATGGCGCCGGCCTGGGCGACGTGGCCGATGGACTGCAGTTCGTCCCACACCGCGCGGGCCTGATCGACGCACAACACCACCAGATCACCGGCGTTGGCCCAGCGCATCGCCGCCCGGGTGGCTTCGATCTCGTCCAGCACGATGTCGATCTCCTTGACCCGGTTGTCGGTCGGCTGCTCCCTCGCCCCCCGCTCGATCAGGGCGGCGATGTCTCCAGCCCTGCGCCCGCGCAGTCCGACGTCCTCCCTGATCACTAACCGATCGAAGTGCCTGGCGGCTTCCCGCCCGAGGTCGATCATGTCCTGATCCCGCCGATCGCCCGCGGTGGCGATCACCCCGATCTTCTGCGGCCGCTCGAAACCCGTTGTGTCGTCGAAGAAACGATCGACGAAGTCTCCGAGCGCAGCCATACCCGGCGCGTTGTGGCAATAGTCGACGATCACCTTCACACCCTGCACCTCGGTGAGGTTCATTCGGCCGGGAGCCTGGTAGTAGCTGGGGGTGAAGGAGCGAAGGCCGGCTCTGATGTCGTGCAGTGGGGCGCCGGAGCAGTAGGCGGCGGCCGCGGCGGCCATCGCGTTCTGCACGTTGAACATCGCCTTGCCGTTGAACGTCGCCGGCAGCAGATGCGTGTAGGCCAAAGGCATCCGGCGCCTACCGTGCAGCAGGACGATCAGGTCTCCGAGTTCGCTCGGTTCCAAGATCACCGCCTTTCCGCCGCGCCGGCAGTGGTCGGAGATGCGCCGGTTGTTCGGCTCGATGGAGAACCACACCACCTCACCGGAACAGGCCCGGCGCATCTGGGAAACCAGGTCGTCATCGGCGTTGAGAACGGCGGCCCCGGAGCGTGGAACCGCCTCCACCACCACCTGTTTGACCCTGGCCAGCTGCTCGACGGTGTTGATCCCCCTGAGCCCCAGGTGATCCGGGGCGACATTCAGGACGACCGCGACGTCGTTCCTGGTGTATCCCAGTCCCTCCCGCAGGATGCCGCCACGAGCCACCTCGAACACGGCGAAATCGACCCGCGGATTCTGCAGGACCATCCGGGCAGACCGGGGACCGGAGGCATCGGAGCGGATCACCAACCGGTCGTCGATCACCACGCCGTCGGTCGAGGTCATGCCGACCTTGCGACCCATCGACCTGAAGATGTGCGCGATCATCCGGCTGGTGGTGGTCTTGCCGTTGGTCCCTGTCACGCCGACGATCGGGATCCGCGAGCTGGATCCGGGCGGGAACAACAGGTCCACCACCGGTTTTGCCACGTACTGCGGGTCACCGATGGTCGGATGGGTGTGCATCCGGAAGCCGGGCGCCGCGTTCACCTCGCAGATGCCGCCGCCGGTCTCCCTGACCGGCTGGGTGATGTCGGGGCAGAGGAAGTCGATACCGGCGATGTCCAGCCCCACCACCCTTGCCGCTTCCTCAGCGATGTCCACATTATCGGGGTGCGCCTCGAAAGTGCGGTCGATGGAGATACCGCCGGTGGACATGTTGCCGGTGAGCGCGAGGTTCACCATCACACCGCCGCCCGGGACGTCATCCATCTGAAAGCCCTGGGCCCGAACGAGTTCCACCGCCGATCCTGTGACGGCGATCCTGGTGAGCACCTTCTCGTGTCCGACGCCGCGACGCGGATCGGCGTTGGTGATCTCCACCAGCTCGGCGACAGAGTGGGTGCCGTCGCCGATGACGTGTGCCGGCACCCGCTCGGCGATCGCCACGATGTTGCCGCCGATCACCAGGCACCGGTAGTCCTTGCCGGTGATGAAGGATTCGACGATCACTTGACCCCGCCGCGCCTCGGCTTCGGCCGTCGGGTACGCCGCCCGCACCTGGTCGGCGGAGTTCAGGTTGATGGCGACTCCGCGACCGTGGTTGCCGTCCAACGGTTTCACCACCACCGGGAAGCCGATCCGCTTGGCCGCTCGTGCCGCTTCTTCGACGTCCAGGACCACCTCGGACTTCGGCACCGGCAGACCGGCGGCCGCCAGCAGCCGGTTGGTGAGCTCCTTGTCGCTGGCGATGTCGACGGCCAGCGAACTGGTCACCGAGGTCATGGTGGCGCGGATCCTCTTGGCGTGAACGCCGTGCCCGAGCTGCACCAGCGACGCGGAGTTGAGCCGTTGCCACGGGATGTCCCTGGAGATCGCTTCTTCCAGGATCGCCTGTGTCGACGGGCCGAACGCGACCCGCTGGCTGGTCCGCAGGAACGCCTCGTGCTCGGCGTCGAAGTCGAAGTCTGGTTCCGGCTCGACCAACTGATTGACCAACCGCACCGCCAGTTTGCCGGCCAGCGTGGCCACCGTCTCGTCGAGAAAGCCGTAGATCACGTTGTAGACACCGGTCTCGCCGGTGGACCTGGTCTTGCCCCTGGTGATCTCGTGGCCGGCGGTGCGCTGCAGCTCCAGCGCCACGTGCTCGGCGACATGACCGGCCCAGGTACCTTCGATCAGGCGTTCCACGAACCCGCCGTCACGACCGCGGGAACACTGGTGACTCTGCAGGCCGGGCAGCAACTCGATCAGCCGCTCGGTGAAGCCCGGCAGGGTGTCGGTCGGCGACTCCTCCAACGCGCCGATGTCGACCACCATGTGGATGCACGGTTCGTAGGAGTAGTAGTTCGGCCCCCGCAGGACCCGCTGCTCGCGGATCTCGATGGAACGGCGGGAGGTGCCGCCAGCCTTCTTCGACATCGGCGAGCCTCTTTCCTCCGGGGAAGACCGGGTCGGGGCAGGTCAGCCGATTGTGCCCCGCGCGAAGCCACGGCAGACAGCTGACCCTCGGCATCGATCGTCGCCCCGGCGGGCCGAGATGGCCGGGTCCTCCCTTCAGCTGGAGGCGCGGCGCTGCCCGCGGTGCCGCAACTCCGCCACCGTCTCGTGCCTGCCCTCGGCGGCGATCCGCCTGGTCCTGGGCCTTGTGCCCTCGGGAACGTCGGCCACGGTGGCGATCTCTGGAGCCGCGCCGGGGTCCGAGAGCCCGGGTGCGGCGACCAGCGTCCGGGTGTGCAGGTCGAACACCGCGCCGCGCGGCAAGGTGTGCATCTTGACCCCAGAGATCATCAACGGCTGGCTTCCGGTCGCGGTGTAGGCGGTCGTCGTCACGTCGGCGCCGTCGAAGATCGTCACCACCCCACGGCCCTTGACCTCCAGCCGCCCCTCCGGCGAGATGACGGCCGCGGTGTCCTCGTCGATGCCGATGCCGAGCTGCCCCGGGTTGGCGGCGATCAGCGCCAGCAGCCTGCCGAACCGGTTCCGTTGGGTGAAGTGCTGATCGATGATGGCGCCGCGGACCAGGCCCAGGCCCTGGGACACCTGCCCGATGCGGAACTTCGGCGTCGTGCCCCCGGTGCCGAACGACACCATCAGCAGTGAGCAGATGCTGGCGCCGGCCGACGTGCCGGCCACCACCGCGCCGCGCCGGTGTGCCCTGACGATGGCGTCACCCACCGGGGTGCCGACGATCAGGGTCGCCAGCTTGGTCTGGTTGCCGCCCGTCATGAAGACAGCGGTGGACCGCTCGATGGCCGCGACGATAGCCGGATCCGCCGCCTGGGTGCGGGACTCAGGGCGCAGGCCCTGGACGTCCTGCACGCCCAGGTTCGCGAACAGCCGCAGGTAGGCGTGGGTGATCTCGTCACCGAGCGAGGATGCGGTGGACAGCACGACGATCCTGGCCTGCGGACCGCCGGCAAGTTTGACCACCTCGCGCAGCACCGTCATCCGGCCGAGCTTGTCCTCTGCCCCGCCGATGGGCATCACGACACCCGCAGCGTGCTCAGGGGTGTGCGCTGCCGGATCCGTCACACGGACAACGTATCCCGCGGCATTGGCGAGCTCAGGCGCCGACATGTTGCGGTTCGATGCCCGCAGCACGCAGCGTGCGGTTGCGCAGCACCGAGGAGACCAGCGCGGCACCGATGAAGGCGACACCGACCAGGCCGGTGACGATCTCGTTCACCTCGATGCCGATGGACACCAGCAGGATGATCGCCAGGGCTCCGATGGCCCAGTGCGCCCCGTGCTCGAGGAAGACGTACTCCGCCAGGGTGCCCTTGCGCACCAGGTAAACGGTGAGCGAGCGGACGAACATGGCGCCGATCAGGCCCAATCCCAGCGCGATGATGATCGGGTCCGCGGTGATCGCGAATGCCCCGATGACACCGTCGAACGAGAACGAGGCGTCCAGCACCTCCAGATACAGGAAGAGGAAGAAGCCGGCCCGGCCGGCGACCTTGGCCACAGCCGACGGCCCGGACCTCAGCGCCCGCGGGGCCACCGTGTGCCCGACGACCTCGTCCCCCTCGCCGGCCCCCTCGAACAGCGAGCCGAGCCCGTTCACCACGATGTAGGTGACGATGCCGAGGATCCCGGACAGCAGCACCGTCTCGGTGTGATCGCTGTGCGCGATCTCGGCGAAGATCACCAGCGCCAGGGCCGACACCACGACCGACAGCTGATCCAGCTTCCCCAGCCGGGCCAGCGGACGTTCCAGCCAGCGCAGCCACTGCACGTCACGGTCCTCGAAGATGAAGTCCAGGAACAACATCAGCAGGAACATCCCGCCGAACGCGGCGATCTGCGGATGCGCATCGTTCAGGATGCTCGCGTACGAGGTGGGGTCCTCGATCGGCCGTTTCTCCATCGCGAGCCGCCAGGCCTCGACCGGGTTCAGTGATGCGGTCAACCCCACGATCAGCACCGGGAACAGGATCCGCATACCGAACACCGCGATGACGATGCCGACGGTCAAGAACAGCCGCTGCCAGAACTCGCTCATCCGCTCCAGGATCTTCGCGTTCACCACCGCGTTGTCGAACGACAGCGAGACTTCGAGGATCCCGAGAATCAGACACAGGGCCAACCCGGTCAGACCGTCGTAGAGAAAGGCGATCACCAGGGCAATGACGGACACGATGGTCGACCACAGGAATATGCGCATTGACGTCTTTCGGTTACGGGCGGGCGGGCTGTCGGTGGATGCCGTCGGCGGCGGCTGACGCAACTCGACGCCAGAACGATGCGACCTGCTATCTGCGGTCGATGACCCAACGACAACGCGGCCGACGACGCGGCGGTTCCCGGAAGGGATTCACCGCACCCTCCGATTCGCCGCGCACATAGTTCGGCCGCCGGTGCGGTGATCGAGGATCACCGAGCCCGGCGGCCGCCGAAGAACGAACTCAGATGTTGACGCCGAAGTCGCGGGCGATACCGGCAAGACCCGAGGCGTAACCCTGCCCCACGGCCCTGAATTTCCATTCCTGACCGTTGCGGTAGAGCTCGCCGAACACCATTGCGGTCTCCGTCGAGGCGTCCTCGGTGAGGTCGTAGCGGGCCAGCTCGGTGTTGTTGGACTGGTCGACGACTCGGATGAACGCGTTGCGAACCTGTCCGAAGGACTGCGAACGCTGATCCGCTTCGTAGATCGACACCGGGAAGACGACGGAGGAGATCTCCGGCGGGACCGCGACCAGGTTGACCTTGATCGCCTCGTCGTCGCCCTCGCCCTCACCGGTGAGGTTGTCGCCGGTGTGCTCGATCGAGCCGTCCGGCGATCGCAGGTTGTTGAAGAAGATGAAGTGCTGATCGGACAACACCTTCTTGTCCGCGCCCAGCGCCATCGCGCTGGCGTCCAGGTCGAAGTCCACACCCGTCGTGGTCCGGACATCCCAGCCGAGGCCGACGGTGACCGCCGTCAGGTTGGGGGCTTCCTTCGTCAACGAGACGTTTCCACCCTTGGAAAGGCTCACACCCATGTTCTCGAAACCTCCATCGGTCGGCACATCAGTCGTCAGTGGATCTCGATTCGACAGTACAGGCCCGGCGGCGGCCCCGATCAGGGAATCTCCCTGGTTACGGCCCCGGTAAGCCGCCCAGGGATGCCCGTCCCGGGACCGGCGCGTGGGCACTAGCATCGGCGCCGATGACTGGTCCATGGTTCGGGAACAGGGATTCCCGGCAAAATCGCGACGACCTGGCTCCGGCCACGTCGGCGCTGGATGCTGCCGCGCAGGCGCTCATCGATCTGGACACCCGGCAGGGATATGTCGACGACGCCATCAAGGCGGCCCGTGAGCTGGGCGGCACCGATGATCTGGCCAGATCATGGACGCCGGTCGCCGAGAGGGCGTTCAAGGCGTCCGCCGAATACCTCGACGCCACCGCCAGGTACCCGCTCACCGACACCGTGGGCAGACCGAACCGCGGAATCGACGTGGAAACGGCGCGGCGAGCATTTGTCGGCGCTCACCGGTCGATGGCCGACGCGGCGGCGGCTGTCGACGCCTTCTACACCCGGCACCGGGATCGGATCGAGGCCTGCAAGCGGGCATTGGCCGTCATCCCGCAGCAGATCGATGCCGCGCGCAGAGCCGCCGATGCCGTCACCGAGCAGGCCGCCGCCCTGGGTGAGCGGGATGCGAAACTGCTCGACCTGCGGTCGGTGACGTCCGCGATCAACGAGTTGTCGGCTGCCATGGCGCAGCTGACCACCGGTGGGCCGGCGCCAGTGCAGGCGCAGTCCGCGGCGGCGGTCCAGGCCGCAGCCTCGGCTCTCCGGGAGGCGCTTGAGGACGCTCCTCAACTGGCCACGCGGACCAGATCGTCGCTGCCGTCCGTCCGGACCAGGTTGGACAGCCTGGCCACCAGGATGCAGCGGATGCCGGACGCGCTGTCGGCCATGTGGCGGGAGTTCAACCAGGCCAGCTCGGCGGATCTTGCGCAGCACCCGAGGGCGGCCGAAGTGGCGCTGGATTCCGCCCGGCACGAGCTGGGCAGGGCCGAGGCGGCGGTGACGGCAGGGGCCCCGGAATCCGCGCAGGAGGCGATCACCGCGGCCAGAGCGCACGCCGCCGAGGCCGACCGGTTGATCGACGAGGTGACGCACCGGCTCGAGCAACTCCGATCCGCGCGAGCGGACCCGCGCGGCGCCGAACATCCGGTGCGGTTCGCCATCCGAGATGCGCAGCGGCTGGTGGTGGATCGCGGTCTGACGGCCGAATGGGGCACGGTGCTGGATGCGCAGTCGGCGCGCGTCGACCGTGCGGTGGCCGCCCTGGACCGGCCGCACCCGGACTACTGGGCGATGCTCACCGAACTGAAGTCGGTCCGCGACTTCGTCGCCGATATCGTTGACCGGGTCCGTAGACGCGCGCGGCAGGACGAGGGGGGGACCTGAGATGCGGCACTTCGATCAGCTGGGCGAGAAGGTGATCGCCGAGCTGTTCCACCATCCGCCGCAGGACTTCGATCGCGACTCCTCGCCCGAGGTACTCGCCCAGGCGCTCGGGGCGACGCTGTACGTGCCCGGCTCCCGGCGCGATCTGCCCGAGGTGATCAGGCGCCGGGTGGCCGGTGGGGTGCGTTCCATGGTGATCGACCTGGAGGACGCCGTCCACGACGACGAACTCGACGGTGCCGTGGACAACACGGTGCGCGCGGTGGACGACCTGGCCGGCGATCTACCCGGAGTGCTGCTGTTCGTCCGCCCGCGGGTCCCGGAGCAGATCGCGCTGCTGGCCGGTCGGCTGGGCGAGAACTGCGGCGTGCTCACCGGTTTCGTCGCGCCGAAGTTCTCCCCGGCCAATGCCGGCCGATATCTGGGCGCCGTCCGGTCGGTGATCGACATGGTGGGCTCCAGGATGTTCCTCATGCCGGTGCTCGAGACGCCCGACCTGTTGTACCGGGAGAGCCGTGACGAGGCGCTGCGCGCCCTGCGGGAGATTCTTGCCGCGGACCGGGATCTGGTGCTCTGCCTGCGGCTGGGCGCCACCGATCTCTGCGGGCTGTACGGGATCCGCAGGGACCGGGATCTGACCATCTACCACGTGCAGATCGTCGCGGACCTGATCGGCGACGTGGTGAATCATCTCGGCCGGCTGGACGGCACCGGTTTCCCGATCTCCGGACCGGTGTGGGAGTACTTCGAAGGTCACGGGCGGATCCTGCGACCCCGGTTGCGGTCCAGCCCGTTCGAACAACTGCGCGCCGACAAGGTGCGGGACAGGCTGTTGCAGGCGGACCTGGACGGGTTGATCAGCGAGATCGTGCTGGACCGGTCCAACGGCCTGACCGGCAAGACGGTGATCCATCCCTCGCATGTGCCGGTGGTGCACGCGATGTCGGCGGTGCCCCATGAGGAGTTCGTCGACGCCACCGACGTACTGGCAAGCGGGGACCTGCCCAGCGGGTCCGCCGGCGGGGTACGCGCATCGGAGTACCGCAACAAGATGAACGAGTTCAGGCCGCACCGGTTGTGGGCGGAGCAGATCATGGTGCGGGCAGGCGTTTTCGGCGTGCTGGCCGGCGGTGTGTCGATGGCCCACGTGCTGGCCGCGACCGCTGCCGCATGACCATGACCTCCGCCGAGTTGCTGGGTGTCTCGACCGCGACGGTGTCCTCCCCGGTCGGGCTGCTGGTCGAGGATCTGATCGCGCTCGCGCTGCGCCGGAACAGGCGGCGTGCACATCTGCTGGTGTCGACGGTGCTGGGCAAGCACATCGGTGTCGATCCGCGGGTGGTGCACGGCTGCGGCCTGCTGCTCGGAGGACTGGTGCATGCCCGGTTGTCCGGGACACCGGTTCCGGCTTCCTGGACCGACGCGGCGCAGGCCGCGGTGCGCGGCCGCGACCCGGACGCGTTGCTGCGTGCGGTGCAGCAACCCGCAGTGCCCGTTGCCGCTCCGACGGTGACCTCCTGGCGGGGCGCCGGAGGACCGGTGGTACTCGGGTTCGCCGAAACCGCTACCGCACTGGGACATTCGGTCGCGGATGCGCTCGGCGCCCGGACCTATCTGCATTCCACCCGCCGGCCGTCTCCCGAGGTGACGGCCGTCGGCAGCTTCGAGGAGGGCCATTCGCACGCCACCACCCACCTGCTGCTGCCGTCGCCGCCCAGCCTGCTGGCCGGCTCCGATCCGCTGGTACTGGTCGACGACGAACTGTCCACCGGGCGTACCGCAATGGGCGCCATCGGGGTGCTGCACGCCCTGTTTCCCGGCCGCACCCGCTACCTGGTGGCGACACTGGTCGACCTCCGGTCTACCGCCGACGAGGCGGCGATGTCTCGCCGCGCAACGGATCTCGGTCTGCGGGTGGACGTGGTGTCCCTGGTCCGCGGCCGGGTGATGCTGCCGCCGGAGATTCTCGAGCTCGCTGCCGCCCACATCGCCGCGAGCACCGGACAACCTCAGATCGCCGGGAACACCGGCGAACCCGGGAACAGCGGGGAACGCGGGTACGGCGGGGAGCGCAGCGGCCCGGCGGAACACCGGAGCCGGGTTGCGGTCCGCACCGGGCGCCCGGCTGCCCGGTCGACGGTGCAGGCCAGCTGGCCGATCGGGTTGCGTCAGGGTGGGCGGTTCGGGTTCACCCATGGGGCGCAGCCGGCCTTCCGGCACGCCGCCTCCCGCATCGCCGTGCAGCTGCGTGCCGCCCTGCCGCCCGGCGTGCGGCGCGTTCTGGTGATCGGCACCGAGGAGCTGATGTACCTCCCACTGCGGCTGGCCCTGGACCTGGCGGTCGACCACGACGTCTGGTTCCAGTCGACCACCCGCTCCCCGGTCCATCCCGAGACGACACCCGGTTCCCTCGTGCGGAGCCGGACGACCTTCGCCGCCGATGACGGTACCGAGCGGTATCTGTACAACGCCACAGTCGGCTTCCCGCGCGAGCCGGCGGACCCGGAGGTGATCGTTCTGGTCACCGACGATCTCCCGGGTGCGGCGGTCGAAGCCCTTGCAGCACTGTCCGTCCCGCTGGTCACCGTCCGGCTGCCGGCTGAACGGCTGAGACAGCAACCGTTGCGCGGACCCACCTTCGGCAGCTATCCGGCCGACGAGGTGGGCTGGCTGCTGACCGACCTATCTGACGCCGACCTGGAGGGCGCCGTCGGCGATCGGGAGGAGCGGATCCAGGCCGGTGCGGAGCACTACGCTGAGTCTCTGCCGGTGGAGTACCAGCCCGGCGCCGAGTACACCGCGCTGTTCGCCGACGTACTGGCGGGGTCGGCACGGCGACTGGCGATCGCCACCGGACTGCTGACGGAGTTGGTGCTCGCCGAGCGCGGCCGGCACCTGGTGCTGGCCTCGCTGGCCCGCGCCGGAACCCCGGTGGGGATCCTGATGCGCAGATGGGCGCTGCGGCGGCACGGCCTGGATCTGCCGCACTACGCGGTGTCCATTGTCCGGGATCGCGGCATCGATCCGGTAGCATTGGAACACCTTGCCGCGCAACATGATCCATCGAGCGTCTTGTTCGTCGATGGCTGGACGGGCAAGGGCGCGATCACCGTCGAACTGGCCGAGGCGCTGGCCCTGTTGCGGGCGACCGGTGGACCGGCCTTCGACCCGACGATCGCGGTACTGGCCGACCCGGGTTCCTGCACCCCGCTGTTCGGCACCCGCGACGACTTCCTCATCGCCTCGGCCTGTCTGAACTCCACGGTCTCCGGGCTGGTGTCCCGCACCGTGCTGAACCCGGAACTGACGTCACCACAACAGTTCCACGGCGCGAAGTTCTACCCCGATCTGGCATCCGCCGATGTCTCCAACATCTTCGTCGACACGGTCTCGCCGTTCTTCGACGCGGTGGCGGCGGACGTCGCGGCTCACCTTCCGGCGTTCCAGTCGGCCGATCGCACACCGACCTTCGCCGGTTGGCGATCGGTGGAGTCGATCCAGAGGCTGTACGGTCTGCCGTCGATCAACCTGGTCAAGCCGGGCGTCGGCGAGACCACCAGGGTGCTGCTCCGCCGGATCCCGTGGAAAGTCCTTGTCCGGCAAGCGGATTCCCCCGACCATGCCCACATCAGGATGCTGGCCGCCGATCGCGGTGTCCCGGTCGAGGTGGTGCCCGAGTTGCCCTACGCCTGCATGGGCCTGGTCCAGCCGATGGGCGCCCGTCGGTGACCACCTTGGTCGTCACCGATCTGGATCGGACCCTGCTCTACTCGCCCGCGGCCTTCGACCTCGACGTCCCGGACGCTGCGGCGCCGAACCTGGTGACCACCGAGTTCTACCGCGGCAATCCGCAGTCCTACCTGACCCTTCTCGCCGCGGAACTCCTGCGGGGCCTGCCGTCCGGCGCGTTGGTGCCGGCCACTACCCGCACCGTTGAGCAGTACTTGCGGATCAGCCTACCGACGTCGCCGCCGCGATACGCGATCACCAGTAACGGCGGCAACATCGTGGTCGACGGCGAGCCGGATCCGGTGTGGCGCGCCGGAATCACCGCGGCGGTGGCCGGGACGGCGCCGCTGGCGGAGGTCGAGCGGCACTTCGCTCCGCTGGCCGACCACGACTGGGTGCGAACGGTGCGCAGCGCGGACTCCCTGTTCTGTTACCTGGTCGCCCACGACCTGCCCGGTGGGCTCGCCGACGAACTGCGGTCGTTCTGCTCGGAGCGTGGCTGGCGGGTCTCCGTGCAGGGACACAAGATCTACGCGCTGCCCGGACCACTGACCAAGTCCGCTGCGGTGCAACGCATCTGCGAACTGGTCGGATCGGACCGGCTGCTGGCGGCCGGTGACGGAGCCCTGGACGCCGATGTGCTGGAACTGGCCGATGCGGGCATCCGGCCACGACACGGCGAGCTGCACGAGGCCGGCTGGAATCGTCCGCACGTCCGGATCACCGAAGGCAGCGGGATCCTGGCCGGCGAGGAGATGGTGCGCTGGTACGCCGGGCAACTCGATCAGCGCCCTGGCTGACGCCGGCCACGCTGTTCGCGCGGGCAGCGCGAGGACCTATTTCTTGCGGTGCTGGGAGAACAGCGGTGCTCCGGCATCCTTCGCCGAGACCTGGGCCGGATTGCCGGGATCCACCTGCACCGGCCACTCGATGCCGAGCCCGTTGTCGAGCGGTGAGAAAGCGGTGCCGGCCATTCCCGGCTTCCACTCGTCGGTGAAGCAGTAGACGTACTGTGTGCCGGACTCGGAAACCGACTGGAACCCGTTGCACACACCGGCCGGCACCAGCACCTGGGTTCCCGGGCGGAGCGCGACGGTCACCACCTGCCCGTACGTCCGGGAGCCCTCCCTGGAATCCAGGTACGCACCGAACGCCTCCCCGGCGACGCACGACACCAGCTTCACCATCGACTCGCCGTGCAGGCCGCGGATCGCGCCGTGCTTGGACTCGGTGACGTTGATCTGCCGCCAGGCACCCAGCCCGGCCAGCGGCTCGGCGTACGAAGAAGCACGGAAGAACTCCCGGACAACGCCGCGGTCCTCGTTCACCTGCTTCATCGTGAGTACCAGCAGTCCGTCGATGGCGGTGGTCTCGGTCTTCATCTCGGTGATGTGTGGCGCGCTCATGCGCTGCATCGTTTCACGGCAGTCGCTCGCGGGTGCACTAGCGTGGGGAGCCATCGGGCATGGCCCGTCCCTGCCCACCAGTCGGACACCGGCCCGACGACAGCGGCTCACCCGCCGGCCGGCAGGCGACGCCCCCGATCAGGATGTGCCACACCGCCACTACTACGCCACGAGGACGAACGAACCGCTGATGGCCAAGCACGCAGATCAGCCAGCCGGCACCGCGCCCAACAGCGCTTCCCATCTCCTCGACCTGGTGCGGCAGTCGGTGCCGCCGCTGCATCCGGCCGGCCGGCCGGTCGTCGCCGGCGCCGCGGCAGCATCACTCGGCGCCCGTTTCCTGCTCCGCTGCGTCGGTCGCCAGCGGCTCGGGGGGGTGGTCGGACGCACCGGCATGGCCGGTACCGCCCTGGTGGCGCTGTTCTTCCGGGCACCCCATCGGGTCGCCCCGACCCGCACCGGCGTGGTGGTGGCCCCGACCGACGGCCTGATCGCGCTGGTCGACCAGGCGGTGGCACCGGCGGAACTCGGCCTCGACCCCGCTCCGCGACCCAGGGTCTCGGTCTTTCTGTCACTGCTGGACGTGCACGTGCAGCGGATCCCGATCGAGGGAGTCGTCACCCGGATCGCCTACCGGCCAGGGGCCTTCCTGTCCGCGGACCTGGACAAGGCATCGGTGGACAACGAGCGCAACTCCGTGCTGATCGGTGCCGCCGCCGGCGGTGAGGTGGTGGTCACCCAGATCGCCGGGCTGCTGGCCAGGCGCATCGTCTGTGACGTCCGCCCCGGCAATGTGGTGCACACCGGCCAGACCTACGGGCTGATCCGGTTCGGCTCCAGGGTGGACACCTACCTGCCGGTCGGCACCGAGGTGCGGGTGCAGCGGGGCCAGCGCACCATCGGCGGGGAGACCGTGCTGGCTGTCGTCGGCGAGGACTGAACCACCGGTGGCCATACCCCCCGGCGTGCGGTTCCTGCCGAACGCGATCACCGTGCTGGCGCTGTGCGCCGGCCTGTCATCGATCGCCTTCGCCCATCGGGCCACCCTGGAACCGGCGCAGCCCAACTCTCAGTGGTTTCTGGCGGCGGCACTGATCGCCACCGCGGCGATCCTGGACTCGCTGGACGGTCCGGCCGCCCGGATGCTGCACTCCACCAGCCGGATCGGCGCGGAGCTGGACTCGTTCTCCGACCTGGTGAGCTTCGGTATCGCGCCGGCCGTGGTGATGTATCTGTGGAAGCTGGACATGCACCCGGTCGGCTGGGCCATCTGCCTGGTCTACGCGGTCTGCACCACCCTGCGGTTGGCGCGGTTCAACTCCGCACTGGATGACGACAACCCCAAACCCTGGTCGAAGATGTTCTTCACCGGCGTTCCGTCACCGGCCGGTGCGCTGCTGGCCGTCCAGCCGATGCTGCTCTGGTGGCAGTTCGGCGAGGGCTGGTGGTCCAACCAGTGGGTGACCGCCTCCTGGATGCTGTTCATCGGCATCCTGATGATCTCCCGGATGCCGTCGATCGCCCTGAAGTACGTGTACATCCCGTCCTCGCTGGTGCTGCCCTCGCTCGTCGGGTTGGTGATCGGGGTGGCGCTGGCGTTCTACCAGCCGGTGGTGATGCTGGGTCTCGGGCTGCTGGTGTACCTGGCGCATCTGCCGTACGCCTGGTGGAAGCTGCAGCGGGTCAGGCGGAATCCCGAGCTCTGGTCCGCCGATCGGCGTCGCCGCATCCGGGCTCGCAGCACCCGGCTCCGGCCACGGATGCCGCAACGTCGCCAGGTGGCCGGACGGGCCAGGGACGGCCGTCGTCTGCCGGAACTCCAGTCCCGGCAACGTCAGCGCACGGCGGGCGAGCAGACTGCCCCGTCGGGGGCGGCTCGGCGGCTCGGCCGCCGCCGGCTCCGCTGAGCGCCGCCGGTGGGGTGACACTGTCGGCCGCTGAGCGACGCCGGGAGGGTGACATCGCCGAGACTCCAGCTACCCGTTCAAGAGCGCTCGCAGGGTGCCGATGGTATCGGTGTCCTGCGGGCGCTTGGCGTCATCACCGGTCCGGTACGACTTGACCCTGGCGAACCGGAGCGCGACCCCACCCGGATAACGGCTGGATCGCTGCACACCGTCGATGGCGATCTCGACCACCGTCGTCGGCGCAAGGAAAACGGCGCTCTGACTGCGCCGGGTCTCGATCTGCGGGAAGTACTCGGTCTGCCAGCGCAACGTGGCGTCGGTCAGGCCCTTGAAGGTCTTACCCACCATCACGAAGCCGCCCGGTTCGCCGAACTCGCCGTCTGGGTCGAGCGCGCCGAGGTGCAGGTTCGAGAGCAGGCCGGTGCGGCGCCCGTAACCCCACTCCGCGGCCAGTACCACCAGGTCGTAGGTGTGCACCGGCTTCACCTTGAGCCACCCCTTGCCGCGGCGGCCGGCCGAGTAGCGGGTGTCGATGCCCTTCACCAGGATTCCTTCGTGACCGGCGGCCAGCGCCTCGTCGAGCACCCGGCCGGCGACGGCCGGATCGGAGGTGACGCTCCCCGGCATCAGCGATTCGCCGGCGATGCGCTGCAGTTCGGCTCGGCGGTCGCGCAGCGGTGCGTCGATGAGGTCGGTGCCGCCGCTGTGCAGGATGTCGAAGAAACGCACCGAGAGCTTCGCCTCACGTGCCGTGTGAGCCCCGAACCGGCTCATCGTCTCGGCGAACGGCCTGGCCCTGCCGCCCTCGTCCAGGGTCAGCGTTTCCCCGTCCAGGATCAGGTCGCCGCCGGGGAACGCCTCGACCAGGCGCACCACCTCCGGGACCCTGGCAGTGATGTCGGCCAGGCTGCGGGTGTGGGCGGTGACGACGCCGCCGACCCGGTGGACCTGCAGTCGGGCGCCGTCCAGCTTGTGCTCGACCGAGGCCTCGCCGGTGACTTGCAGGGCGGCCGCCGGGCTGGCTGCGGTGCCGGCCAGCATCGGGAGCACCGGAACACCCGGGGTGAGCCCGATGTCGTCGATGCCGGCGCCGCTGAGCGCTCGTCGCGCCGTTTCGCCGAGGTCGCCGGTGAGCATGGCGGCGCGCCGGACGTCGGTGGCTGCCAGATCGGCGGCCGCCGCCACGGCGTCCAGGACGACGGCTTCCAGTGCTCCGGTCCGGACATCGCCCAGCAGCGATCGGACCAGGAAGTCCTGTTCGGCAGCGGTCGCCCCGGCCAACAGTTTCCGCAATACACCGGTTCTCATAGTGCCGGAACCGGCGCCGACGGCCGCGGCCGCGGCCAGCTCCTCGATGGCGGCGTCGACGTCCGCGATGGACAGCGAGGGATCGGCGGCAGGTTCCGGTCGGATGTCCTGCAGTGTCGCCCAGCCGACTCCGGTGCGGCCCTGCCGTGGTTTGCCCAGCAGCAGTCCGATCGCCGGCCCGATCTCCGCCGGCGCCAACCCGGCGAAGAGTGCGCTGAGCGCCGCCACCTTGGCCAGCCGGGATCGGGTGGCAGTGGCCGCCGCCGCGGCTTCGACCAGATCGATGAACGGCATCAGCACATCATGGTGCCGGCGGCCGACAACCGGGGCGCACTCCGGCGCCGAGCTCGAGTGGTGCCTGGGTCAGGTTTCGATGCCGAGCCGTCGCTTCGATCGGGCCTGTTGCCGGGATTGCCGCATCCTGCGCAGCCGCCGCACCAGCAACGCGTCATGGGCCAGGGCGGACGGATTGTCGATGACGGAGTTCAGCACCTGGTAGTAGCGGGTTGGTGAGAGGTCGAACATCTCCTTGATCGCCTGTTCTTTGGCGCCCGCATACCGCCACCACTGACGCTCGAACTGCAGCACGTCACGGTCCCGACGACTGAGGCCCTCCAAGAGGTCGGCTGGAGCCCCATCGTCACCAGTGGCCGAGGTTGGGCTGGTCATCGATGCGTCCTCCCAGAAGTTTCAACCCGATACGGCACCCTGCCACTCGAATGACAGACGTGTCATTACCGTTCATCCCACCACGCTGGCGGCGCCGACGGCCCACGCCACCCGGCATGTTGCGACCGGAGTCTTGAGTTTTTCCGCGGCTGGCCCTCCCGGCGAGGATCCACTTCCAACGGGATGTGGCAGGAGTGACAGAACGAGCCACGTTCATCCTCGTACACGAAGGTGATCCGCCGGGACAGCGGTCCGGCCAGCGTGCTCTTGCCGCTGCCGGGCGGTCCGCCGAGAACCACGAAGCTCACAGGGCCGGTCGCCGCCGCCCGTGCCCGGTGACGGCCTCGAAGCCCTTGGCCATCCCCAACAGCTCCCGTTCGGCGCGGTGCCGGCCGACCAGTTGCACGCCGACCGGTGTTCCGGCAGCGGTGAACCCGGCCGGCATCGAGATCGCCGGATGCGCGGTGACGGTGACCGCGCACACCGCGCGCATCCACCCGAGATAGTCCGGCTGCGGCTCCCCGGCGACCAGTTCGGGATACTGGATCCCGGCGTCGAAGGCAGGCAGTGGTGCCACCGGCAGGATCAGCAGATCGTAGGTCTGCAGGAATTCGCGCATCCGATGGAACAGCTCGGTCCGCAGGACGGCGGCCCGGCCGACCTGCGGACCGGTGAGTTCCCGTCCGGCCAGCATGTTCTCATGCAGGCTCGGCCGCACCCGCGAACGGTGCTCGTCCAGGACCGCGCCGAGGGTGGCCTCGAACTGCCAGGCCCGCAGAGTGCGGAAACACTCGTCGGCGCCGGTGAAGTCGGGACAGGCTTCGTCCACCGTGGCACCGGCGGCCTGAGCACTGGCTGCCGCCCGCCGCACCACATCGGCGATCTCCGGCTCCACCGGCACCGTCCCGCCCAGATCCACCGAGAACGCCACCCGCCTGCCGCCCAGACCACCTTCGGAAACCACGCCGAACGCAGACCCGTTGTCCTCCAGCGAGATCGGCGAGCGGCGGTCCGGCCCGGCCATCACCCCGAGCAGCAGCGCCACGTCGTCGACAGAGCGCGCCATCGGGCCCTGGACACTCAACCCGGCGAAACCGTCCGCCGCCGGGTACACAGGCACCCGGCCGGCACTGGGACGCAGCCCGATCACATTGCAGTATCCGGCGGGCAGCCTCAGGGAACCGCCGAAATCGTTGCCGTCGGCCAGCGGGTGCATGCCGGCAGCCAGCGCAGCCGCGGCCCCACCGGACGAGCCGCCGGCCGTCACAGTGGGGTCGTAGGGGTTACGGGTGATGCCGAACACCTCGTTGAAGGTGTGTCCGCCGGCGGCGAACTCCGGGATGTTGGTCTTGCCGAGGGTGATCACCCCTGCTGCCTTCATCCGTTCGATCACCAGGTCGTCGACGTCGGGCACGAACTCCGCCCGCGACAGCGACCCGAAGGTTGTCCGGATGCCGGCCGTCAGATGATTGTCCTTGTGCGCCACCGGAATGCCGTGCAAGGGTCCGGTGAATTCGCCGCCGGCCGCCGCCTGGTCCGCGGCTGCCGCCTGGGCCAGTGCGGCCTCCGCCACGACGGTGACGACGGCGTTCAGCCTCGGATTCACCGCCTCGATGCGTTCAAGGTGTGCCGACACAACCTCCCGTGCCGACAACTCCTTGGCCCGCAGCGCCCGAGCGAGCTCGGTGGCGGCGCGATAGTGCAGCGGCTCGTCACTTGTCGGTGCGCTCACCACGGTCTCCTGCCGGATTCGGTTGCCTCCAGCATGACCGGTGCCGGCGGGTGCGCAGACGGCAACATTTCACCACCGGCCGTCCGATCACTGATGGAACACCACCGCAGTCGGTGCGTCCGGGTCGAACCGCGGGCACTCCGGCGGGTGACGAGATCCCCGGCTGACCGCCGGCCGACGCCTGTTGTGTCACGCTTGCCGCGTGCGGATGCAATTCACGGCTGGACCGGATCCCACCGATCTGCTGACCCTGCCGTGGTCGACTCCGCTCGAGGACTGGCCACGGGAGAAACTGGTGAGCCTGCCCCGTGGCATCTCCCGGCATGTCGTGCGGTTCGCCAAGATCGGCGGACTGGTCTACGCCGTCAAGGAGATCGGCGCAGGACTGGCGGACCGCGAGTTCGAGCTGCTGCGGGCTCTTGCCCGCGTCGGGATCCCGGTGGTCGAAGCGGTCGGGGTTGTCGCCGGCCGCACCACCCCGCAGGGCGAGCCGCTGGACGCCGCTCTGGTCACCAAACACCTGCGGTTCTCGTTGCCCTATCGGGCGCTGTTCTCCCGGCGACTTGACCCGAACCTGGAGACCAAGCTGCTGGACGCCCTGGCCGAACTCCTGGTCCGGTTGCACCTGGAGGGCTTCGCCTGGGGCGACTGCTCCCTGTCGAACACCCTGTTCCGGCGGGACGCGGGGGCGCTGGCCGCCTACCTGGTCGACGCCGAAACCGGGGAGATCCGTCACCATCTGTCGGACGGGCAGCGGCTCAACGACCTCGACATCGCCGAGACCAACCTGGCCGGTGAGCTGCTGGATCTGCAGATGTCCGGCCTGCTGCCGGAGGCAGTCGACCCGATGGACACGGCAGTATCGGTGCTGGAGCGCTACCAGCGGCTGTGGAGCGAGCTCACCGCCCCGCAGCCGATGGGCGCCGACGAATGGTGGCAGATCGAACGGAAGATGCGGCGGCTCAACGAGTTGGGCTACGACGTCGGTCAGATCCAGGTCAACTCCGACGACGGCGAGATGCTGCTGCAGACCCAGGTGGTGGAGGCCGGCCACCACCGGCGCAGACTGCTCGATCTCACCGGTCTGGACGTCCAGGAGAACCAGGCCCGCCGCATCCTCAACGATCTGGATGCCTTCCGCGGTCAGGCGGTGTTGCCGGAAACCGATGCCGACGAGTCCACCGTCGCCCGGCACTGGCTCACGGACGTCTTCCAGCCGGTGATCGATGCGGTACCAGCCGATCTCATGGAGCGGTTGGAACCGGCCGAGATCTTCCACGAGGTACTGGAACACCGGTGGTTCCTGTCCGAGGCCGCCGGCCACGAGGTGTCGATGGACAAGGCGACCGAGTCCTACATCGCCACCGTGCTGCCGTTCCGTCCGGAGGAGGCCGCGTTGCTGGACCCCTCGTTGATGGGTGTCGGCTCGGTGGATGACGATCCGATCAACGACCCGCTGGATCGGGCCGATCCGGTCGGCGGCTGAACCCTCGCGGCGGAGTCCGGCGAGCGGTCGCCGGCGCGGACCGCGACTGCCAGCAGCAGCCCCAGGGTCAGCCATCCCGCCGTCACCAGCAGCGGGAATGCCACCGAAGCGGCCGGGAAGAAGGACACCCGGCGCAGCAGCTCGCCACCTGCTCCGGCCGGTAAGAACCGGCCAAGCGCTCCCCAGAACTCCGGGAGCGCCTGCCACGGCGCTGCCAGACCGGCAAGCGGTACGCCCAGCAGGACGAAAATCCCCGCACCGATGCCCATCCCGGGCGGTCCCAGCAGCCCGACCAGGCCGGAAACGCTCACCGAGACCGCCGCCAACACCAGCGTGATCACCGATGCCTCGGCCGTGACGCCACCTCCCAGCAGACCCAGCCAGCTGTGCAACACCGCGGTGAAGCAGACGCCTGCGGCGATTGACGTGCCGAGAACTCCGATCAGCCGTGGCATCCCGCGCCGGATCGTCATCCCGAAGGCAGCGCCGATGATCAACGCGGACAAGGTGAACGGCAGCACCGCGATGGCGAACGCCGAACCCGTGGGGTCCCCAGATGGTGGCGGAACCACATCCACCGCGCCGACGGGAGGTTTCCCGGTGGACAGCGTCGCTGCCAACTGGTCGAGCATCTGCGCCGCGGCCGGCGAGGCCGCCCCGGCCTTCAGGACGGTCGGGCCGCTCGGTCGGATGACGATGGCCCCGAGCGCATCTCGATCGACAATGGCCTGGCGGGCAGCGGCTTCGTCCGGCACACCGGTGACGGTGAACAGGTCGCCGACGCCACCGGCGCGACGACCATCGGCAGATCTCTCGGCCTGGCGCTGCTGGTCGGCCAGGCGAACGCGATCAGGATGAGCACGCTGACCAGGGTCAGCGCACCGACCAGGGCACCGACTCGAACCCACACCGGGAGCCGGTCGAAGGACGGGGGACGATCGGACATCTGCGCTCCTAAAACGAATGTTCGTTCGGCTGGCCCAGTCTGGATCGCTGCCGCACGATTGTCAAGAACGGACGTCCGGTTTTTGAATCCCGGCTTGAGCTAGAGTCGCACCGTGCCGAGGGTCACCGCAGAACACCGCGAGCAACGCCGCCAGGAGATCCTGACAGCGTCCTGGAAGCTGTTCGCCGGCAACGGGTTCCATGCGACATCGATGGCCCAGATCATCGCCGCCAGCGGGTTGTCGGCCGGGGCTGTCTACCTGTACTTCCGGTCGAAAGAGGATCTGATCGCGGCCACCGCGGAAACGGCGCTGGGAATCGCGCGGGCAGTCACCCGGGAACTTCTGGAGCGGCCGAAAGCGGTCTCACCCGGAGAGGCAGTGCGCCAGCTGCTGTCCGGGATGCAACGCCTGCAGGATCAGGCGGGCGGCGTGCTGTTCGCGGTGGCCATCCAGGCCTGGGCGGAAGCCGTCCGCAATCCTGCCATCCTCAGCACCGCCCACCGGTTCTACACCGAGCTGGTCCACGATCTGGCGGCGGTCCTGGACCGCTGGGCGGCCAACGGACATCGGCTGGCCGGCGAGAGCGAGCAGCTGGCCAGGATGATGGCCGGGGTGCTGCAGGGCTACATCATCCAGGTGACCTCGTTCGGCGCCGATGCCGATCCCGAGTATCTCGCCGGCCTCTGCCACCGGGTCACCGCGATGGTCAGCAACTGAGGAAGCCTTCGCGGCGTCCGAGCCACCACGGGGACTTGAACCCCGAACCTTCGCTTTACAAGAGCGCTGCGCTACCGGTTGCGCCATGGTGGCCTGCCGGAGTTCCGGCAGAGAAAGGGTAACCGCCTGGGTCCCGTCGGGGTGTCGGCCGGCGGCCTCCCGCCCGCGGTGATGGCGTGTGAAAGAGCAGCGTCAGCCGGAGGTGGGCTGGAACCGGACGGCTTCGTCGCGGCGTGGACCGCCCTGCTGCGGCACGCCTCCGCTCGGAAGTCGGGCGGGCGCCTCCACCGGGGTATTTTCGGCCAGGTCGATGAGCCGGTCTCGGCATTCGTTGACCGTCATCCCCATCAGGTTGGCCAGAGCCTTCAGAGCGCCCTCGCCCAGGCTCTCGGTGACATCGTCGACCACTCCCTCGGGATGCCGGATCGAGAACCACCGCCGAACCGGGGCCAGGGCAACATCGGTGGTGGCCAGCACGTCGGCGACCCGAATCGAGATGGCGCTCCTGCCGCGCAGCGCGGAAGCCGGAACGATCGAGCGCTCGGCGCCGGCGATCAGCCTCCCGCAGTCCTCGCCCAGCGCACGGGCCAGCACCCAGAACACATCGATCCGCAGGGATCGATGCCCGGTCTCGTAGTTGGCCAGCGCCGCCTTGGACACCAGGCCACCGGTCCGGGCCGCCACCTGCGCCTGGGTCAGGCCCTGTCGATGGCGGGATTGACGCAACTGGGCGCACAACGCCGCCGCGAAGCCAACCTGCTGTTCTTCGTTCAGAGGCTGCATACCGTTACCTTCAATCGGGACATGCTGGTCAATACGGTCCACAGCACACCGGGTACGCTACACCATACAGGTGATGCAGTGAAATGTCGCCTACCCAAAGTGACATCTGTCGGGCGACCCTCAGGCGCGCGAGGTCGGGCGCCCGAGCAGCCGGGCCCACCACACCGCCCCTACTCTGTTCGCCATGACCATCCGCCCAATCGTCATCTGCGGTGAGCCGATCCTGCGCCGGCCGACCGTCCAGGTCACCGTTTTCGACCAGGAGCTGAAGAACTTCATCGACGACCTGTTCGAGACGAACGCCGCCGCGCACGGCGCTGGGCTGGCCGCGAACCAGGTCGGCGACGAGCGGCGGGTGTTCATCTACGACTGCCCGGACGATTCCGGCGTCCGGCAGCGCGGGTACGTGGTCAACCCGATCCTGCAGACCTCCGAGATTCCGGAGACCATGCCCGACCCGGATGACGACTACGAGGGCTGCCTGTCCGTGCCGGGTGAGAACTTTCCGACCGGCAGGGCGCCGTGGGCCAGGGTGACCGGCGTGGACGCGGACAACCAGCCCTTCGAAGTGGAGGGCACCGGCTACTTGGCCCGCTGTCTGCAGCACGAGACCGACCACCTCGACGGCTGCCTGTACCTTGACCGACTGATCGGCCGGCACGCGAGGGCGGCCAAGAAGATGGTGAAGACGCGGGGCTGGGACGTGCCCGGCAACAGTTGGATGCCCGGCCGGGATCCGGATCCGTTCGGGCACTGATCCACGGTGTGGTTGTACTGCACACACCTCGGGAGACCGGGCGTGGGATTCGGCCCGCACCTGACCTGGTTCGAGCAGACGCGCGAGCGGCTCCGGCACGTCGACATGGCGGTGCTGCGGGCCGTCATTCCCGCTCCGCGGCCGCACGTCGCCAGCTTCCTGCTGGCCGGTGCCCTGACGCCGTCAACGTCCATCGATGTACAGCTGAAAATGGTTGCCGACTGTCCTGTCGAACGTCTGCGCGCCGATCTGGAGATCGTGTGGCGCGGCCGGCTGCCGCCGGAGACGAAACGAATCCTCGAGCACGGTGGCGGTCAACGTATCGCCGATGCCCTCTGGCAGCACTGGCGCGTGGCCGTCGAGCCCTACTGGCCGAAGCTCAGAGCACTGCTGGACGCGGACGTGGCGTACCGGGCGTCGCGATTGGCCGGCGGCGGGATCGAGGCGCTGCTGGCCGACCTCCGCCCTGCACGAATACCGGACAGTCGGCGCTGCGGCCGCAGCAAGTCTGGGTCCGGGGGAGTCGATCGAGCGACGACGTCCGGTGCCCCCAGCGTAAAGTCAGGGCGTGAAGCCCCCCATCGACGACGCAGGGTCCAACACTGCCCGACCCCACATTCACCCCTTCGATTCCGACACCGGACCGGCGTCCGGAGAGCGCGCGGACATGGTGGTGGTGGCCAACCGGCTGCCATTCGACCTGAAGAAGCAATCCGACGGCAGCACCCGTGCCCAGCAGGCCCCCGGGGGTCTGGTCACCGCGCTCGCCCCGATCCTGTCCAGTCGCGAGGGCGCCTGGGTCGGCTGGGCCGGTGACGCGGACGTCGACATGGCGCCCGCCACCACCGACGGCCTGACGTTGTATCCGGTTCAGCTGTCGGGCGACGAGATCTCCTCCTACTACGAGGGATTCTCCAATTCCACCCTCTGGCCGCTGTACCACGACGCGGTCGCCGACCCGGAGTATCACCGGCATTGGTGGGACGCATACCAGCAGGTCAACAAGCGGTTCGCCGAGAAGTCGGCGGACGTGGCGGCGGACGGCGCGGTGGTCTGGGTCCACGACTACCAGTTGTTGTTGGTACCGGCGATGTTGCGGGGTCTGCGGCCGGATGTGCGCATCGGCTTCTTCCAGCACATCCCGTTCCCGCCGCTGGAGTTGTTCATGCGATTGCCGTGGCGCAGGGAGATCGTCGCCGGGATGCTCGGCGCGGACCTCATCGGGTTCCAGGTGCCAGGAGCGGTGCGCAACTTCGTCCGGCTGGCCCGCACCCAGCTCGACGCCGAGGTGACAGGGTCGATGCTGCACTACGAGGGCCGCAATATCCGGGCCGGAGCATTCCCGATCTCCATCGATTCGAAGAGCCAGAGTGAACTCGCCACCAGTGCGGAGGTGACCGAGACCGCCGCCAGGTTACGGGCCGACCTCGGGAACCCGCGCAAGATCATCCTGGGCGTCGACCGACTCGACTACACCAAGGGCATCAACGTCCGGCTGGAGGCGTTCAAGGAGCTGCTGGCCGGGAACGATCCGGCCGTCGAGAACACGGTGATGGTCCAGATCGCCACCCCGTCCCGGGAACGGGTCGGTTCCTACGTCCGGATGCGGGAGGAGATCGAACGTCAGGTCGGAGCGCTCAACGGGGACTACGGCCGGATCGGCCGGCCGCGGGTGCACTACCTGCACCAGTCGTTCCCCAGAGACGAGCTGGCGGCGTTCTACGTGGCGGCCGACGTGATGGCGGTCACCCCGTTGCGCGACGGCATGAATCTGGTCGCGAAGGAGTATGTCGCCTGCAGGTCCGCCGGCGACGGCGTGCTGCTGCTCAGCGAGTTCGCCGGGGCGGCCGGCGAGCTGCGGCAGTCGCTGCTGGTAAACCCGTACGACACCAACGGGGTCAAGGAAGCGATGCGCACCGCATTGCGGATGCCGGTCGCGGAACAGCGCAAACGGATGCGGTTCCTTCGCCGCCAGGTGATGACCAATGACGTGAACGCCTGGGCTCAGAACTTCCTGTCCACCCTGGAGGACACCAAGGATCCGGTGGCGGCCGCCCTGCGACGGCTGCCGGACGACGTGGTGTCCGCTGTCCAGAAGCTGGCAACAGCGGACCACCTGTTGGTGGGAACCGACTTCGACGGGGTGCTGGCCCCGATCGTGGAGGATCCGTCTGCCGCCAGGGCGCTGCCCGAATCGGTCGATGCCCTGCGGACACTTGCGGTGCTGCCGAACACCTCGGTGGCGGTGATCTCTGGGCGGTCGCTCGACCAGCTCCGGCACCTGATCGGCGAGGCCGGCCCGTTCCATCTGATCGGTTCGCACGGCGCCGAGGACGCCGGGATCGCCGGCCTGGTGAAGGCTTCCACCCAGGACGGGCCGTCGCCCACCACCCTCACCGATGACGAGGTTGCGCTGAAGCACCGGGTCGAAGCGGCGGTCGGTAAGCTGAGCACCAAGTATCCCAGCATCCGCCTGGAGCCGAAGCCCACCGGGGTCTCGATCCACGTCAGGGGCCTGCCGGAGGAGCTCGAGAAATCCGTCAGCCACGACGTTCTGGACGGTGTCGCCGGCTGGGAAGGGGTGAACCTGTTGCGCGGCAAGAAGGTTCTGGAACTGTCGGTGGTGTCGGCCAACAAGGGCAAGTCACTGGCCGGATTGCGGGCAGCGCTCGGCAGTTCGGCGACCATCTACCTCGGCGACGACGTGACCGACGAGAACGCGTTCAGCATCCTGGACGGTGACGATGTCGGGGTCAAGGTCGGGCCAGGAGACACCGCAGCCGCGCTGCGGATCGACGATTCACAGCAGGTGGCCGACCTGCTGACGGCACTGGCGGCGGCCCGGCGGGAGCAGGCGGTCTTCTTCCAGCACTGAGCACTTCTACCAGCGAGCGCCACGATGCCGGGAAGGTGTCACAGCCCGCGCCCGGCTGGCGTCACACCCGCGGCGGCCCCGTGGTGCTGCCGATCAGGAAGGTGGTCGCCAGCATCGCCCGCCTCGCAGTCGGTCGCTGCGCCGGATCGAGCAGCAGCCGGCCGGCCTGCCTGCCCTTCTCCACCACCGGCTGCGACACCGTCGTCAGGCCGGCGTCCACCGCGGCCCGCACCCCGTCGAACCCGGTCACCGACACGTCCTCGGGCACCCGCTGGCGGCGGCGCCGCAGCTCCTGCATCGCGCCGAGAGCGAGTACGTCGGACGTGGCGACCAGCGCGGTGATGCCAGGGTCAAGTCCGAGCACCTCGGCCGCACCCGAGGCGCCGGCCGCCAGGGAGTGGTCGAACCGTTCCACCACCGGTGTCCGGTCCCAAGCCACCCCGGCTGCCTCGAACCCCTCCCGCAGACCGGCCAGCCGGTTGCGTTGCACGTGATAGGCGGCTGTCTGCTGCCGGGCCAAGTCCACCGGCCCGTCCGACCGGCTGCGTCCCAGCCGCATGCAGACGACGCCGACGCGCCGGTGACCGAGACCCACCAGATGTTCGGCGAGCTCGCGGATGGCTGACTTGTCGTCGATCCCGACCAGGTCGGTGCTCTCCAGGAACGGCTGATCGCAGATCACCGTCGGCACCGGGCGCGCCAGCATGGCGGCCAGGTGCGGGTCGTCCTCCGGCATGGAATAGGCGACGAAGCCGTCGACCGCGGCGCTGGACACGCTCAGCACGTCCTCGGAGCCGGGGCTCGCCGGCACCAGCAGCAGGCCGATCCGCGCCTGATCGCACTCCAGCGTCAGGCCCTCGAGGAAGGCAACTGCGGCCGGGTCACGGAAGGCATACGAGAGCTGCTCGGTGAGCAGCAGGCCGATGGCTCCGGCCGTCCTGGTCCGCAACGACCTGGCCATCGGATCGGGTCCCGAGTATCCGAGCCTGGCTGCCGCCTCCATGACCCGCGCGCGCAGCCCAGGAGACAATTGGTCCGGGCGGTTGTAGGCGTTCGAGACGGTTGTCCGCGACACCCCCACGTCTTTGGCCAGCGACGCCAAGGTTGCGGGCGGATTCCCCCCGCGCCTGCGATCCATCCGAGCACCGTAGCGGAGCCGGCACGGGCGGGTGCCGCCCGGGGCGCGGCCCTGTCAGCCGTCCTCCAGCGTGCTGCGCAGCAGTCCGCGCAGGTCGGCGGGCAGATCATGTTCGGACAGGGTCACTGCGAGCGAGCCCGCCTCCACCTGATAGACGAAGGCATCCGGGCGCGTCCGGCCGGGCGACACCGGCCGCGGCCCACCGGCCAGCAGTGACGTCCACTGCTCGGCCAGGTGCTCGGGCAGTTCGCCGAGCCGTACCGTGCGTTCGACGGTCCGTCCGGCGAAGCCACCGGAGCGGCGCACGGTGACCGTCGGCGATCCGGCCGTCGAGGACGCCGACCCTGCGGCCTTGGCCGGTGGACTCGACCCCCCCGCGGCCTTCTTGCCGGCGGCCGGCCGGGTGACCCCTACCTGTTCCCAGGCGGAATGAACTGCCTGCTGCTGGGCGGAGTCCGCCCCGAAGACGTTCCGGGCGGCGTCAACCGTGAGCCCGGCGAAGGTGGCGAAATCGCAGTCCGCCCTGATCGGCGCACCACTGAGCACCGAGTACCAGATCTGCCCCGGCGCCTCCCACGCCGGTCCCCCGATCGCGGTGGCTGCCAGGTAGAACGCTCGGTTCGGAATTCCGGAATTGGTGTGCACGCCGCCGTTGTCCGCGGCTGTCCTCAGGTAGTCGTCCATGTGCCCCGGCTGCGGATCCTTGCCGAGCTGCGGATCGTCGTACGCGGTGCCGGGCGCCTTCATCGACCGGAGCGCCACCCCGTGTACCCCCGGCAGCAGCAGGTCGGCGCCGATCAACCAGTCGGCCTGATCGGCGTCCTGCCCCAGCAGTTTCTGCTTCACGAGAATCCCGAACACGTCGGAGATGCTCTCGTTGAGCGCTCCGGACTGGCCCTGGTACCGCAACCCCGCGGTGAAGTCCGTGACGCCGTGAGTCAACTCGTGCCCGATCACGTCGACACTGGCGGTGAACCGGCCGAAGATCTTGCCGTCGCCATCGCCGAACACCATCTGCTCGCCGTCCCAGTAGGCGTTGTCGTAGTCCTTCGAGTAGTGCACCGTCGCCAGTAACGGCAGGCTCTTGTCGTCCAGCGAATTGCGGTGGTACGCCTCGGAGTACAGGGTCCAGGTGCTGCCCAATCCGTCGTATGCCTCGTTGACCGCCACGTCGTCGGTGGCCGGCGCTCCCTCGGCGCGCACGATGTCGCCGGGCAGCTTCTCGTCGTGGTGGGCGTCCGCGACGGTCCGGCGGGGACCGGTCGCGCCGCCCGGCGCCGATCCGGCTCCGCTGGGCGCCGCCACCGACGGCGCCGTGGAAAATACCGCTGACGTGGCGTTCAGCCGCTTGCGTCGCACTTCGGTGTCCCGCGCCAGAGTCCGCACGGCCCTGGCAGCCAGATACGGGTCGTCGCACATCGCCAACGCCGCCAGCAGGTACGGCGGCACGATGCCACACCTGCGCTGACGACCCGGTCGCATGGCAGTATCGGCTGTTGCGTGTTCTCCGCCGGGCGCCGCTGCGGTCCTCTGTCCGCCGGAACGGGGACCGTGGCTGCTGCGTGTTCCCCGACGTCGATCCTGACCCATGACCCAAGTGTGCCCCGGCAACCCGACAATGGACCGGACACGCCACCCTGGAAAGCGCTTTCCAAGATCCTCTTCCCATCCGGGCGCCGCGCCGCTAATCTCGCCATCAGGTACCCGGTACCAATGCCGGGTGCAGCCCGCGGCGACGAGGTCCAGCTGCCGCGTCACGACAGGAAGGACACTCGATGGCAGAGGTCAGCTATGACGAAGCGTCCCGCGTGTACCCGGGCAACCCGCCCGTCCGCGCGGTGGACAGGCTCAGCCTGAACATCACCGACGGTGAGTTCCTGGTGCTGGTCGGCCCGTCCGGTTCCGGCAAGTCCACCGCGCTGCGGATGCTGGCTGGCCTGGAGGACATCAACGAGGGCCGGGTCCTGATCGGCGGCCGCGACGTCACCAACGTCCCGCCGAAGAACCGGGACATCGCGATGGTCTTCCAGAGCTATGCGCTCTACCCGCACATGACCGTGGCCGACAACATGGGGTTCGCCCTCAAGCTCCGCGGCGTGAACAAGACCGAGATCGCCTCCAAGGTCAGAGAGGCCGCCGGGCTGCTCGATCTGGAGAAATACCTCGACCGCAAGCCCAAGGCGCTGTCCGGCGGCCAGCGGCAGCGCGTCGCGATGGGTCGCGCCATCGTCCGTGAGCCGTCGGTGTTCCTGATGGACGAGCCGTTGTCGAACCTGGACGCCAAGCTCCGGGTCGAGACCCGCGCCAACATCGCCGAATTGCAGGCCAGGCTCGGCACCACCACCGTCTACGTCACCCACGACCAGGTGGAGGCCATGACCATGGGCCACCGGGTCGCCGTCCTCAAGGACGGCCTCCTGCAGCAGTGCGACACCCCTCGCACCCTGTACGACAAGCCGGCGAACGTCTTCGTGGCGGGCTTCATGGGCTCGCCGGCGATGAACATCATGTCGTTGCCGATCAGCGGCGAAGGGGTCCAGCTCGGCGAATCCGTCCTGGCGCTCCCCCGAGACATCCTGTCCGAGACCGGATCGGAAGGCCTCAAGGAGGTCACCTTCGGGGTTCGCCCGGAGAACCTGCTGCTGGGTAGCACCGGCATCCCGGTGACGGTCGATTTGGTGGAGGAGTTGGGCGCGGACTCCTACGTCCACGGTCACGGCCCGAACGGCGAGCGGATGGTGATCCGGACGGACGCCAGGGTGCAGCTGAGCCAGGGCGCGACCGTCCGCGCCACCGTCCAGGACGGCGACCACGTCCACGTGTTCAACCCGCAGACCGGCGAGCGGCTCAAGTCGTCCACCGCCGTACCGGCCGACGCCTCACCAGTGGCCGGCCGCATCGACGTGGAGGCACTGGGATCCTCGTCGCTGGGATCCTCGCCGCTCAGCAAGCGCTGACCAGCCAACCCGATACCGGCGGAGCGAAGCATCAGGGGACACCCTGTGCTTCGCTCCGTCCTCTCGTTCTCCGGCAGCAGAAGGGCAGTAGGGGTCGATGAAATCGGACCGCGAGTCCTCGGGCTCAGGCTTCAAGCTGTCGACAAAGGCCTACGCGTCGGAATTGCAGCGGCTGCAGGGTGAACTGATCGCCCTGCAGCAGTGGGTACGCGAGTCCGGAACCCGGCTGGTGGTGATCTTCGAGGGGCGCGACGCCGCCGGGAAAGGTTCGGCGATCAAACGTATCGCCGAACGGCTCAATCCGCGTGGGTGCCGGATCGTGGCATTGAGCGCACCCACCGAGCCGGAACGCACCCAGTGGTATTTCCAGCGTTATGTCGAACATCTTCCCTCGGCCGGTGAGATAGTGCTGTTCGATCGGTCCTGGTACAACAGGGCCGGCGTCGAACACGTCATGGGGTTCTGCACTGCGGCGGAGTACCGGCGGTTCCTCCACCAGGCGCCGATCTTCGAGCGCCTCCTGGTGGAGGACGGGATCCTGCTCCGCAAGTACTGGTTCTCGGTGTCCGACATCGAGCAGTACACACGCTTCGAGTCGCGGTTGGGGGATCCCATGCGGCGGTGGAAGCTTTCAGACATGGATCTGCTGTCGATCACCAAGTGGGTGGACTACTCCAAAGCCAAGGACGAGATGTTCGGGCACACCGACATCCCGGAGGCTCCGTGGTGGGTGGTGGAGAGCGAGGACAAGAAGCGCTCACGGCTCAACGTGATCGCCCACCTGCTGTCCACCATCGACTACGAACACCGGCGACGGCCGGCGGTGGAAATTCCTCCCAGGCCGCCGACCGACGGCTATGTCCGGCCACCGCGCGATCAGTTCACCGTCGTACCCGACCATGCCGCGTCGATCGCCCCCGATCTCCGGCCGCCGACGGCCGAGCACACCTGAGCCGAGGCAACGTTCCGTCATCGCCCGCTACCTGCACTCTGCCTGTCGCACTCTGCCTGTCGCCTTTCGAGCGCCCGACGTGCGAGAGGGTAGCGACCGTTGCTGCCCCTGCTAGTGTGAATGGGAATGGTTCCCATTAACACCCAGCTGGAGTCCATGTGTCCGTTCCATCGCGTACCCGTCGTCTGCTGATCGGCGCCGCCGCCACTATCACGCTGGCCGGCTGCGGATCCTCCGTCCCTGCCGCGACCGGCAGCCCCGCCGGATCGCCGATCGGCACTGGCGCGGGGTCCGGACACAGCACCGTGGCGGTGGTCGCCAGTACCAGCGTGTATGCCTCCATCGCGTCGACGATCGGCGGCGACCGGATCCGAGCCTCCGCGATCCTCGACAAGCCTTCCGCGGACCCACATTCCTTCGAGGCCACTCCCGACGACCAGGTCAAGATCGCCCAGGCACAGTTGGTGATCGCCAACGGCGGCGGCTACGACGACTTCGTGAACCGGATGCTCGACGCCGCCGATCCGAAGCCACAGCTGATCGATGCGGTCGAGGTGTCGGGGCTGAAGAAGGTCGGGGCAGCCACGTTCAACGAGCACGTGTTCTACAGCACTCAGGCGATGACCCGATTGGCGGCGGTGATCGCCGCGAAGCTCGGTGAGCTGGATCCCGCGGGCACGGCAACCTTCACCCACAACGCGGGCACCTTCACCGCCGGGCTCCGGAAGATCGACGCCAAGGCCGCGGCAGTCAAGTCGGCACACCGGGGGATCAGGGCGCTGGTCACCGAACCGGTGGCAGACTACCTACTGGTCGAGGCGGGCATCGCCGATGTCACGCCCGCCGGCTTCTCCAAGGCCATCGAGTCGGAGAACGATCCCTCTCCCAAGGACATCGCCGAGGTGGAGAGCATGATCACCCACAAGTCCGCCGGTCTGCTGGCCTACAACGTGCAGACCACCGGCCCGGTCACCGACCGATTGCGCCGGCTGGCGGACACATCAGGCATCCCGGTGCTGGCCGTCACCGAGACGCTGCCGGAAGGCACAACGGACTACCTGACCTGGATGACCGGGAACATCGACGCTCTGGCCAAGGCGTTGACCAGGCCGTGACCATCCGAACGACGCATGCTGCGACGGGTCAGGTGGCGACCGGCCCAGCGTCGCGGGACCAGCAACCGTCGGCCGCGACCCCGACGCTGCAACTGCTCGGCGCCCGGATGGCGTTCGGCTCCAGGATCCTCTGGGACGAACTGGATCTGGACGTCGCACCCGGCGAGTTCGTCGCCGTTCTCGGTCCGAACGGTGCCGGCAAGACCAGCCTGCTCAGGGTGCTGCTCGGGCAGCTCCCGCTTAGTGCCGGATCGGTGCGGATCTCCGGGCGCCCGGTGCGCCGCGGCTCCCGGCGGATCGGGTACGTGCCGCAGCAGCGCGCGTTCGATCCCGGCCTGTCGGTGCGGGCCAGGGACCTGGTCGGATTCGGCATCGACGGACACCGCTGGGGTCTGACGGTTCCCACCCGCTCCCGACGCTCCAGGGTGGATGCGGCGCTGGCTACGGTCGGCGCCGCCGGATACGCCGACGCCCCCGTCGGTCTGCTGTCCGGAGGCGAACAGCAACGGCTGCGGATCGCCCAGGCGCTGGTGACCGACCCGGATGTGCTGCTCTGCGACGAACCGCTGCTGAGTCTTGATCTGTCGCACCAGCAGGCGGTCTCGAACCTGATCGACCGGCGGCGGCGGGATGCCGGGACGGCGGTGATCTTCGTGACCCACGAGATCAACCCCGTGCTCTCGATGGTGGACAGGGTGCTGTATCTGGTGGGCGGCGAGTTCCGGATCGGCCCACCCACAGAGGTGATGACCTCCTCGGTGTTGTCGGGGCTGTACGGCACGCCGATCGACGTGTTACGCGCCGGAGACCGGATCGTGGTGCTCGGCGCCGATCATCACCAGCACCACGGTGATCACGACGAGGTCGAGGTGCTCTGAATGCGTGTCGCGGCGACCGACTGGTTCGCACCGGCGGAGATCGCCAGGCTGCTGCCGTACGTCGCCGGCTCGCTGGTGGCCGGCGCCATTCTGGGGATCCTCGGCGGGGTGATCGGACCGATGATCCAGTCCCGTGACCTGGCATTCGCGGTCCACGGCACGTCCGAGTTGTCCTTCGCCGGTGGAGCGGCAGCGCTGCTGCTGTTCGGCGGCGCGACCACCGGCTCCGGCTCCACAGTGGTGGCCGCAGGGTCGATCGTGGGCTCGGTGATCGCGGCGATCGTCTTCGGACTACTGGGTTCTCGGGCCCGTGACCGCAACTCGGCGATCGGTGTCCTGCTGCCATTCGGCCTCGGGCTGGGCGTGCTGTTCCTTGCGCTGTACCAGGGCAGGGCGGCCAACAAGTTCGGGCTGCTGATCGGGCAGATCGTGGCCGTCAACGGCACCCAGCTGTGGCTGCTGGTAGCGGTCGCGGTGCTGGTGATCACGGCACTCGCGGCCATCTGGCGGCCGTTGTTCTTCTCGTCGGTGGACCCGGAAGTCGCCGTCGCGCGGGGGGTTCCGGTGCGGCTGCTGTCCGTGGTCTTCATGCTGTTGCTCGGGTTGACGGTGGCGATGGCGGTGCAGGTGGTCGGCGCCCTGCTGGTGCTGTCGCTGCTCATCACCCCGACAGCCGCCGCCGCCAGGGTGACGGCGTCCCCGGTCGCGGTCACCGTCCTGTCGGTGATCTTCGCGGTGGTGTCCGCGGTCGGCGGCATCATCCTCTCGCTGACTCCGGGCCTACCCATCTCGCCCTTCGTGACCACCCTGTCGTTCCTGATCTACCTGGTGTGCAGGGCGATCGGGACTGTCCGCGCCCGGCGCGGCTGGTCCCCCCGCGCCAGCAGCGCCCCGACTGCGACGGCCGACGTGCAGCAGGCCTGACCGCTGCCGCTCGGCCGTCATCAACGCTCAGCCGGCTGCCATAGTGGCCGGTCACCGACCGGCCCTCCGGCGGCGGGCCACCTCGGCGAGCACCACGCCGGCGGCTACCGATGCGTTCAGCGACTCGACGGTGCGCGCCATCGGGATGGAAATCGTTGCGTCACATACCGTTCTGGTGAGCCGGGCGAGCCCGCGACCCTCCGAGCCGACCACCAGCACCAGCGGGCCGGTCGCCATCTCGAAGGAGTCGGTGTCCATGGTGCCGTCGGCGTCCAGACCGACGACCATCACCCCGGTGGCCGCCCATTCCTTGAGCGTCCGCACCAGGTTGGTGCACCTGGCCACCCGCATCCTGGCAGCGGTACCGGCCGAGGTACGCCATGCCGACGCCGTCATCCCGGCCGATCGGCGTTCCGGGACCAGCACTCCGTGCGCGCCGAAGGCGGCGGCGGACCGGACGATGGCTCCCAGGTTGCGTGGGTCGGTCACCCCGTCGACCGCCACCAGCAGCGCCGGCATCCCGGAGTCGCGGGCCAGCGCCAGCAGATCCTCTGGATGCGCATAGTCGTACGGCGGCACCTGGGCGGCCAGGCCCTGGTGGATGGCGCCGCCGGTCAGCTTGTCCATCTCGGGCCGCGAGATCTCCAGCAGCGCGATCCCACGGCCGGTGGCCAGCTGCACCGCCTCGGCGATCCGCTCGTCCGGCTGGATCCCTTGGGCCACATACAGTGCCGTGGCCGGCACGCCGGCCCGTAGCGATTCCACCACCGGGTTGCGGCCGACGACGGTTTCCGGGATCGCGGTACCGTGCCGGACCGGGCGTCCGCCGCGCGGCGCGTCCGGCTGACGTTGCCGACCGGTGGGGCCCGGAACGCGTCGTGAGGAGTGCTTTTTGCGGTCCGCCGCGGGTGGGGTCGGTCCCTTTCCGCGCAGCGCACGCTTCACCTGACCACCGGATCCGACGGTCGCGCCCTTCTTGGTCCCGCTCTTGCGGATGGCGCCGCGGCGTGCGGAATTGCCGGCCATGGAAACTACCTCTCGATCGACCAGGTGGAGCCGGAAGAGCCGTCCTCGACCAGGATGCCGGCAGCGGACAGCTGGTCGCGGATGACGTCGGCGGCAGCGAAATCCCTGGCAGCACGCGCGTTCTGGCGTTTGTCCAGCAGGCCGGAGATCAACGTGTCCAGCGCTCGGGACTCGGCCGACGCCACACCGGAACCGGCTGTCCCGGCAGTCGGTGCCCAACCCGGATCCCACGGATCCAGGCCCAGAACGGCCAGCATCGCCCGGATCGCATCGGCTGCCGCCTTCACCACCTCCGGCCGGCCGGCGTCCACGGCGGCGTTGCCGGTACGCAGGTGATCGTGCAGCACCGCTAGACCCCGCGGCACAGCGAGATCGTCGTCCATCGCCCGGACGAAGTCGTCCGGCAGTTCGCCGATCTCCACCGGGCCGATCTGGCCGACCGCCCGGTGCAGGAACGACTCGATCCGGCTGAAGGCCCGTGCCGCATCCTCCAGCGCCTTCGGCGAGTATTCGATCGTCGATCGGTAGTGGACGCTCACCAGGTAGTAGCGCAGGTCGATCGGCCGCACCCTGTCGGTGACAGCCTCCACGCTCAGCGTGTTGCCCAGCGACTTGGACATTTTCTCGCCGGCCATCGTCACCCAGAACGAGTGCATCCAGTACCGGGCGAATCGAAGGCCGGCGCCGTGCGACTGTGCCGCCTCGTTCTCGTGGTGCGGGAACACCAGATCCAGGCCGCCGCCATGGATGTCGAACTCGTCACCCAGATAGTTGCGGGCCATGGCCGAGCACTCGATGTGCCAGCCGGGCCGGCCATGACCCCACGGCGAATCCCAGGACGGTTCCCCCGGTTTCGCGCCCTTCCACAGGGTGAAGTCGGCGGCGTCCTTCTTGCCATGGCCCTCCGACTCCCCCTGGTTCATCTCGTCGAGCTTCTGCCCGGACAGGGCGCCGTAGTCGGCCTGTTCCCGCACCGCGAAGTAGACGTCGCCGGAGGCGGCATACGCTGTGTCGCCGTCGATCAGTCGGGTGATCAACTCGATGATCTGGCTGATGTGCCCGGTCGCCCTGGGTTCGATGCTCGCCGGCAGGCAGTTGAGGGCCTGATACGCCTCCGTGCAGGCGCGCTCGTTGCGCGCAGCCAACTCCCACCATGGCTCCCCGGCCTCCCGCGCCTTCACCAGGATCCTGTCGTCAATGTCGGTGACGTTGCGGACCTGAGTGACCCGGTAGCCGGAATACTCGAGCCAGCGCCGCAGTACGTCGTAGACGACGCCGGCCCCGCGAAGGTGTCCGATGTGCGGCGGACCCTGCACGGTGACGCCGCAGTGGTACAGCGAGACCTGACCCGGTACCAGCGGTTCGAACGCCCGGACCGCGCGGGCCGCGGTGTCGTAGAGGTGCAGTGCCACAGCAGGGAATGCTACGGCTCCTTGCCGGCCGAGCCGGACTGCGCGCGGCGCGATCGGCCCGGTGTGCCGGCGGCCACGGGAGCCGCCGGGCACCCGCTCGCCCGGGACGGACAGCGTGGCATCCCGGCCGCGACAAGGGAAGAACAAAGTAAGGTCACAATCGGGCGCCAACTCTTGACATCCGGTCCGACCGGCCAGAAACATGCAAGGTCTTGCTCGTAATTGAGCATTACAGTTCAAAATAGCGCATGGAGGCGTCCGTGAAGAAGTCCATCCCATTCACTGCTGCGGCTGTGGCCGCCAGCTTCGCAGTGGCCGCCTGTGGCTCCAACAACGCAGCCACCGCGCCGCCGGCCGCGGGCGGCGGAAGTTCTGCCGCAGGAGCCAGCGAGACCTCGGCGGGCGATACGGTCGGCAGTTCGACGTCCGGAGACACCGCGGGTTCCGGCGCCGGGAGCTCGGGCGACACCGGCAGCTCGGCCGCGACGCCCGGTGGGGACCAGCTTCCGGCCACCACCATCAGCGTGCTGGCCCCGTCGTATGCGGACACCTCGAAGGCCGACTGGCAGAAGATCATCGACTCCTTCAAGGCGATCCAGCCCAACGTCGAGGTCAAGCTGCAGATCGAGCCGTGGACCGATTTCACCGCCAAGGTGCAGGCCCGCATCCAGGCCAACGACATGCCGGACATCCTGAACGACAACAACTTCGGCGAGGCAGCAGACGGGTTGCTCTACCCGATCGACGAAGTGATGAGCGCGGAGACGCTCAAGTCCATCGAGCCGGCACTGCTGAAGAACGGCCTCGGCTCGGACGGCAAGCAGTGGGCAGCACCGGACATCGCCACCTCGCGACTGCTCGCCTACAACACCGAACTGTTCAAGCAGGCAGGCATCGCCGGCGCCCCCAAGACCTGGGACGAGATGTACGCAGACGCCGACAAGATCACCAAACTGGGTAACGGGATCACCGGTTACGGCATGCCGCTCGGGCCGGAAGAGGCGCAGGCCGAGGCCACCGTATGGCTCTACGGCACCGGCGGCAACTGGGCGCAGGGCGACAAGCTGAACGCCGAGACACCACAGGCGACCGAGGCGTTCACCGAGATGAAGAAGTTCATCGACGGAAAGGTGACCCAGCCGAACGTCGGTGCATCGAACCGGCAGGACGTCGCGAACCTGTTCGACCAGGGCAAGGTCGGCATGTACGTCGCGCATTCCGGCTTGACCGCGGAGACCCGCGCCAAGTTCAAGAACATCAAGTTCGAACTGGCGCCCATCCCGACCAAGTCCGGCAACGGCATCTCCTACGGCGTCACCGACTACATCCTGGCGTTCAACAACAAGGACGAAGCTCGCAAGGCCGCCACCAAGGCGTTCCTCGACTTCTTCTACAGCTCCGACCAGTACACGGCCTGGTACAAGGGAACCGGCCTGCTGCCGGCCACCACCGACGCCATTGCCGCCGCGACCAAACAGGACGCCGTCAACGCCCCGTTCTACCAGGCGCTGAAGACGGTGCAGTTCACCCCGATCGGCAACCCCCAGTGGTCGGCGCTGCAGTCTGCACTGCAGTCCACCGCCGGCAAGTTGCAGGACCAGGCACCGGCCGACGTGCTCAAGGAGATCCAGGCCCAGATGCAGGCAGGCGGCTGACCTGCCGCCGACCCGATCCGACGGCAGGGTGAGGAAAGGATCCGTCAGGGGTGACCACCACCATCAGCCGGCCGTCGCAACGCGCTCCGGCCCCGCGGGCCCGGCGGCGGAGCGGCGCTCTGGGTCGATTCGGGGCAGCCCTGCCGTGGCTGCTGCCGTCGCTGATCCTGATCGTCGGCGTCGTGCTGTACCCGGCCGGGCTGATGATCTACAACTCGTTCCGCAGGTTCAGCCGGTACGGCTTCGAACAGGGGGCCGCCGGCTGGCTCAACTACCGGACGGCGCTCACCTTCCCGGGCGTGCCCATCGGCCGGATCATGATCAACACCGTGGTCTGGGTGGTCGTGGTGGTGCTGGCCACCCTGCTGATCTCGCTCGGTCTGGCCCAGTTCCTCAACAAGACGTTCCGGGGTAGGAAGATCGTCCGGCTGGCCATCGTCATCCCCTGGGGTGCGTCGGTGGTGATGACCAGCTCGATCTTCCTGAACGCGCTGGATCCGAACTACGGCCTGATGACCAGGATGCTGCGCTCCGTCGGGTTGCTGGGGAGCACCACCGCGCTGACCCAGCGACCGGCAACGGCGTTCTGGGTCGCAGTGGTGGTGGCGATCTTCGTCTCGCTGCCGTTCACCACCTACACCCTGCTGGCCGGGCTGCAGTCGGTGCCGGGTGACGTGCTGGAGGCCGCGCACGTGGACGGCGCGGATGCCGGGCAGAGCTACCGCCGGATCGTCCTGCCGATACTCCGGCCGGCGATCGCGGTGGCAGCGCTGATCAACATCATCAACGTCTTCAACTCGCTGCCGATCCTGCAGATCCTGAACACCACAGCGGGATACAACACCGGGCTGACCACCACTCCGCTGGTGTTCCTGTACAAGAACTCGCTGGGACCTGGTGTGTCGTCAGCACTTTCGGTGATCAACTTCGGGTTCTGCCTGGTGATTATCGCGATCTACATCGCCCTCGTCCGTCCGACGAAGGAGCAGTGATCATGGCCGTTCCGCTGAGCACGTCGACCCCGGCGCACGGGCCGCTGGTGCTGACCGAGCCCCGCGAACGCCGGAAGTCGGTGGGACCCAACCGCCGGCCGAATCCCGTCGGCATCGCGGTCGGCGCCGTCCTCATCGTCGCGGTGTTCGTCGCCCCGTACCTGTTGATGCTGCTGGGTTCGCTGAAGACCCAGCCCGAGATCACCCGGGTTCCGCCGCCGTTCGGTCTGCCGTCCGGGCCTCACTTCAACAACTACGTCGACGTCTGGTCCTCACAGGTGAGGCCGTTCAACGGGCTGCTCGCGACAGTAGTGATCTCGTTCGGCGCCACGGCTCTGGTCCTGCTGGTCGCCACCCCGGCCGCGTACTACCTCGCCCGGTTCCGGTTCCCGGGACGCGTCGCCTTCCTATTCCTGGTACTCATCACCCAGATGCTGCAGCCGACGGTGCTGGCCATCGGCCTGTTCAAGGAGTTCCTGTCGTGGACCGGGCACCAGTCCTGGGTGGCGCTGATCCTGGTCAACGCGGCGTTCAACCTGGCATTTGCCATCTGGATCATGCAGGCCTTCTTCGCCTCGGTGCCCAAGGAGGTGGACGAGGCAGCGGTCGTCGACGGGGCCGGCAGAATGCAGGTGATGTTCAAGATCTCGCTCCCCTTGGTCTGGCCCGGTGTGGTGACGGCAGTGGTGTTCGTCTTCGTCAACTCGTGGAACGAGTACGCCGCCGCATCGGTTCTGGTGCAGGACAACAACCTGCAGCCGCTGACGGTCTCGCTGCCGAAATTCTTCGGCTTCTACACCTCCGACTGGCAGTACGTGTTCACCGTCGCCACCGTCGCCATCGTCCCCGTCGTGGTCCTGTTCGGCTTCATCGAGAAACGCCTGATCGGCGGGCTGACGGCCGGCGCGGTCAAATAGCTGCAGCTGTCCGGAAGCTCAATGAGCGAACGGAGGAGGCCCGAGGATCTCGATGCCACCGTTCTCCCGAGCCGACGCCGCGACCCGGTCGAAATCCACCACACCGGAGTCCTCGTCGGCCGCGAGCGGATGACTGGCGCCCAGATAGAAGGCCTGGCTGCTGCCCGGCGTGTGCAGCGTCAGCGTCCTCGCGGTCTCGGACACCACGGTGAAGGCGTGCGGCACGCCACGCGGGGCGAGCGCCACCCCGCCCGCGGCAACCGGATACTCCTCACCATCCAGATGCATCAGGATCTCGCCCTGGATGACGTACATCGTCTCCTCGGTCGGATGGGTGTGCAGCGGCGTGACCTTGCCGCGCACCATCCGGTCCTCCCAGAGCAGAAACGCGCCACCGGTGTCTTCCGCCTTGGCCAGCCAGCTGAACACCCCACCGCCGTAGAACCAACTGCGCTCCGCGCTGGCCGCCTGCCGGACCAGCGGGCGGGGAATCGTTGCTGCACTCATGGCGCCTTCTCTCGGGTCGGGTGGACCGTTATGGTACTGCGGTCCTACGATGAGAGTGCGGTACCATCACGGATATGTCAACCCCCTACGAAGACAGTGGTCGTTCCGCGCAGAAGCGCAGGACCCGCGAAGCGCTGGTCTCGGCAGCCAGGGAGCTGGTCGCTCAGGGGCTCACCCCGACCGTCGAGGACGCGGCGGCAGCGGCGGCGATCTCGCGTACCCAGGCCTATCGGTACTTCCCCAGTCAGCACGCACTGCTGATGGTTGCGCACCCGGAGACGGTTGCGCGCTCCCTGCTGGACGACGAAGCTTCGGAAGACCCGACGGCGCGCCTGGACGCGGTGGTGGGCACGTTCCTAAGCCTGATCCTGGACACCGAGGCACAGCAGCGAACCATGCTGCGGCTCTCGCTCGAGCTCGACCCGGCGGCCCGGGGTGCGCTGCCCCTGCGCCAGGGCCGGGCCATCGGCTGGTTCACCGAAGCGCTGGAGCCGCTGCGCGATCGGCTGACCGAGCCCGTCCTGCATCGGCTCGTGCTGGCGATTCGCAGCGCTGTCGGCATCGAAGCGCTGGTATGGCTAACTGACATCGCCCGCCTCTCGCGAGCCGACGCCACCGAGCTGATGCGGTGGACCGCCCGATCACTGCTCGCCGCGGCGCTGAACTCCGCTCCGCCGCCAGCCGGCGGCCAGGGCTGCGCCAGCTGACGATTGCTGCTCGTTGTACCGATAGCATGAGCAGACTCGAGCGCAGGAGTGACGATGACCCGTCCGCAGACCGAACCCGCCAGCGCTCCCGCGCAGTACGTGCTGGCCGAGATCGCCAGCCAGCCGGAGATGTGGTCGGGAGCCGCCGAGGTCGCCGCCATCCACGCGGCCGCGCTTCCACAGCAGCAGGAACGGGTCGCCGTTGTCGGCTGCGGCACCAGCTGGTTCGTCGCGCAGGCCTACGCCTGCTACCGGGAGCAGGCCGGTCTCGGTGAAACGGATGCCTTTGCCGCATCGGAGTTTCCGGCCGGCCGGCGGTACGACCTAGTGATGGCCATCACCCGCTCCGGGACCACCACCGAGGTGCTGGATCTGCTGGCGGGGCTGCCAGCTGAGCAACGGACGTTGATCGTCGTTGGGGATCCCGATTCGCCGGGAGCGCGCGCCGCCGACCATGCGGTGCTGCTGCCCTTCGCCGACGAGAAGTCGGTGGTGCAAACGCGTTTCGCGACGACCACGCTTTCGGTCCTGCGTACTGCGTTGGGCGAGGATCTGGTCCCGGTGATCGACGATTGCCGGGCGGCGTTGGAGCGTCCGCTACCCACTGACTGGCAGCAGAAGGTGCAGTTCACCTTCCTCGGCCACGGACCGGCGGTCGGCCTGGCCCACGAAGCGGCTCTGAAGATGCGGGAGGCGGCGATCGCCTGGGCCGAGTCGTATCCGGTCCTCGAGTATCGGCACGGCCCGATCGCGGTGGCCGAGAAGCATTCCCTGGTCTGGATTTTGGGCGACGCTCCGGCCGGGCTGGCGGCGGAGATCGAGGCCACCGGTGCAGCCCTCGAGAATTCCGAGCTCGATCCGATGGCCGACCTGGTGCGGGTCCAGCGGCTCGCGGTCGAGGTGGCGCTGCACCGTGGCTACGATCCGGATTCCCCGCGGAACCTCAGCCGCTCGATCATCCTGGAGCCGTAGATGCCGCTCGTCGGGAGCGACCTGCTGCTGGATGCCCGCAGACAGCGCAGCGGCGTCGGCGCCTTCAACGTGGTCGGGATGGAACACGCCGAGGCACTGGTCACCGGGGCGGAGACCGCCGGATCACCGGTGGTACTGCAGATCTCCCAGAACGCCGCCCGCTACCACGGCGGGCTGGCCCCGATCGGACTCGCGACACTCGCGATCGCCCGCCGCGCAATGGTTCCGGTGGTCGTCCACCTGGACCACGCCACAGATGCGGCGTTGATCGAGGAGGCTGTCGAGCTGGGTTTCACCTCGATCATGTACGACGGCTCCGCCCTTGACCACGCGGAGAACGTTGCCAGGACCGCCGATGTGACGCGTCGAGCGCACACCGCCGGGGTGTGGGTGGAGGCCGAGCTGGGCGAAGTCGGCGGCAAGGACGGCGCTCACGCCCCCGGCGTCAAGACCGATCCGGTCGAAGCAGCCGAATTCGTCGCCGCCACCCGGGTGGATGCGCTGGCCGTCGCGGTCGGATCATCACACACGATGACCGAGCGCACCGCCGCGCTGGATCTCGACCGGATCGCCCAGATCGCTTCTGTGGTCACGGTACCGCTGGTGCTTCACGGCTCCTCCGGAGTGCCGGACGACATCATCGGGGCCGGAGTGCTGGCCGGCCTGACGAAGATCAATGTGTCGACGCATCTGAACAAGGTGTTCACCGCTGCACTGCGCGAGCAGCTCGCAGCCGATCCCGCCGCGGTGGATCCGCGCACGTACCTTGGCGTTGCCAGGCAGGTGCTCGCCGCCGAAGTCGCCCGGTTGATCGCTGTCATCGCCGGGCGCTCCGGGGCCACCACAGAGCGACACTGAACCTGATCGAGCGTGCACACAGTTTCAGCCCGTCGGCTTGTCAGCGATATAGATTCGATTCAGGCCGAAGACGAACGCCTTCGAGCGAATATTTGTGTACCCCGCATCTTTGAGAATCCGGGTGACGTGTTGGCGCGACATACCCATCAGTTCGTGAGCGTGGTCGATGTGGCGTTGCTTGTGGTCGGGGTCGTTACGCTCGCGCAACCAGTGAATGAAGCTCCCAAGCCGTGGCGGAATCATCGTCACCAGAACCCGGCCACCCGGTTTGGTGACCCGGTAGCCTTCCTTGACCACGTCGTCACGGTTGGGAATATGATTCAAACAGGCCAAGTAGCTCACGGTGTCATAAGCGTCATTTTCGAACGGCAACGTGGCGGTATCTTCCACCACCACATCGCAGCCCTTCCAGGGCGCAACATCGACCCCGGTACCCTCGCCGTGGCTGCGCACGAAGGTATTGGAACCACAACCAATATCGAGTACCTTGCCCTTGGCGTGCTTGAGCGACATGATGACGCGTTCGTCGTCAATTGGCGTGAGGCGCAGCTTGTAACTCTGCTCGCGAGACAACAGTGCCAGCACCGGGAAGGCGATGCGGCTGGCGATCATCTTGCCCACCGGCGCACGTCGGACAATACCGGTTCCATCGTAGTAGTCCATGGGCTCGCTCGTTCGGCGCGCTCGACACAATACAACTCCTTACCCTACATTCGATGGATGTACCGCTCAGCCTAATACCACCTCGCAACGTCGGCAGGGTGGATCTACATAGATTGTTCCTTAGAAGTCACGAGTCAGTTTCCACACCTCCACCATATCATCCATCGTCAGGCCTTTCGCCCTGATACTGCAAGCGATCCCTTGGCCAACTCGTTGTTACAGGCTCAAACCTGGCTCCGCAACGCTGCGACACAACGCCTTCATCGCAACCTGCCCCTTCGTCGCAACCCTGGTCGTCGTAGACTGCTGAGGCTGGACACAGTGGACGCTCCGGCTCTAAGCCAAGCCTGAATCAATGGACACGCTCGGGTGGTGACGGGCGCGAGAATAACGAAAGTGCTGGCCGGCTGGCTGGCCCGGGCCAAACGCTCCCGACCACCGGGGTTCGTCAGGCTCGCCAAGATTGAGAAGTACCGCCCCTTGATCTGGAATGCCCTGGACAACCGGCTCAGCAACGCTCGCGTGGAGGGCAACGAACACGCGCGTGGAGGGTCCCCCCTGCGGGGCCCGACCCAACGCGCGTACGGACTCGCTCATCGCGATGGCCATGCTCACCCATGCTCACCCGCGGAGGGCCCTGCCCCGGACTACCCGGCCGAGCCGCATGAATTCACCCACGGCAACGTCAGGAGATCCCAGCATTGCAACTATTCAAATCTCTTGCTGAACAGCATTACAACTATTCAAACTCAACAGCATCCCCAAGCCCGCACTAAATCCAAGATTCCTTAACTGAACGGCATTGCCATTAGGCAACCCCCTGCACCGATAGCGGATCGCCTGCTCCTTGCAGGGGATAGAGAATTCCAACGTTACATGGAAGTCCGGCAGTCGGCAGAAGCGGTGCGCCATTGGTGTCGAAGCCACCGACGCTCGGGGTACAGGACAGTCCCCCGGCTAACCGCAGATACGCGTATATCGAGTGGCCATCCGGGTCTGTCTGGCGGTGCAACGCGCCGACTACCATGCTCACGCTGCTGGCGTGGGCGGTCCAGCCGGCCGTATTTGGGACGGCGCCAAGCATCTTTGCGTAGATCGTGGCGTTCGTCAGTGAACCGATACTGAAGCCGGCCGGCGGTGCGATCAACTTCCACGGATCTCCGATCAGATTAACCACCTCGCCAACTTGCACGAGCGCGGGCGGGTCTTGGTTGCTGGCAATGTTCGAAACCGTCGGCAGTTTCGGAGTTGAAAGCGCCTGTTCCGTGTCGCTGCTCCCCCCCGTACTCGTGATCATCGAGGACGGGCCACCACTGGTGAGGGTGTTCGGTGCGCTGGCGAACGTACTAAGGCCTGGTGCAGACGACGCGGTCACTGACATCGAGTTTGCAGACGACGCGGTCACTGACATCGAGTTAACTCCGACAATCGACGAGTTGGCTGACGGCGGTGACGCGCATCCCGCGAACCCGATCAGCACGACCGCGACAGCTGCTCCTGCGACCGGACCACCGAGAAAGTTGCGTTTGGTGACCATCCGAGTTCCCCTTCTCAAGACGACCATGTGTCGAACTGCTGGCATGAACTTGCTGCGACATGGCCACGCGGCGCGGAATGGTTTTGATTCATGTAACAGGGCAACGGGATCAGTCCAGATCCATCGGCCGACTGGATTCCCAGGTCATACAGGACCGCGTGCGACCGTGAAGTTCCCATAATATCTGCGCCCGCGTTGTCCGTCTCGGAATTGTATTCAGGGACGATGTGAGTCCATGAATCTGTGCTCCAGCGAGTCTGGTAGACGGTCGAGGGCGTGCCAGTCGCTGGTCCTACTTGCAATACTAGATAGTCGCTGCCTTGACCAGGAACATCGGTTCCGACCGAGAGCACACGGAAGGTGTGACCCTGATCAGCAGTCGTACAGTTCGGATAGTCATCAACTCTGCCGCCTCCGGGGGCGGTAAATCCGGATGAGCCGGAGTGATGCCACTCAAAGAAGGTCGTAGCGCAAGTCGGATGTGCCACCCCCTCACCTCCAATTTCTACCACAATTCCAGCTTGAGCAAGCCCGCCCGTGCTACTATCCGCAAGCATCACCCAAGTCATCGTGAAAAGGTCAGACGGACGTCCCGACGCACAAGGCGGGTGGCGGCGGCGTCAATATGCGACCACTTACACCAACCGGTGTATTGTGCCATGAAATGGTTCGCGTATTGTAACCGGAATATCCTTCGAACCCACCGGACCCGCCGCAATTTACCGGCGCCGCCGACGCTGATGGTGCGAGGGGGGCGCCGATGACCGACACCGCCACAACGATGGCGCCCATGAGCACGGAGAGCGTCCGAATCCGCCGCCGTGTTCGAAATGAAGCCATCCAAATACCGCCTTCCATGCCGCGGCTGCGAAACGTTGCTGGCGGGGAAATAGGATTCCCCGATCGCAGGGTAGGCAGGGGTGCGGCAGGAGTCACGGGGGCATCCGAATCGTCATCGGATTGTTATTTGGGCGATCATCGGTGACGGCAGCCCGTGGTCGGCGCGGCGTGGCCGGTAGGAGCAGCGTTCCGTCGTCTGCCGCCGGCCGAGTCACTTCACTCGCGAGTCTGAGAGTGGTTGTCGGTGCGGATGTGTCGGTAGATCGTCATGGGGGTGACTGCGCAGGGGGTGGTGATTTCGGCCATGGTGAACTGCCGTGCATCGGTACATGCGCTGGGCTTTGCCGATCAACGCGGGGGTCATCTTCGGTTTGCGGCCACCGGTCGCCGTTGTCTTCTCGGTGGAACTGACCGCCCACGCCTTCATGCGTCGGTTGCGGTCGGCCGCTGGCCCATCGGGGACTCGAGCGTCTATCGATGGCCGCCGACATCGATCGCCATGGCCTTGGCACTGAGACGTCCACAGGCCACGCAGGCTGGTGGGCCCGGATAGGCAGTCTCGGCCGAGCGACATTATGACCGTCCTGCCGGAACCACGTAGCTGTCGGATCGTCATCTCGCCCACGGAGCGATGACGTCAAAACACTCGGATATCCTATCGAACGTAGGTTCGTATCGTGCTAGACTGGCAGGATGTTCAGCGAGGGGCACTTCGGCGGCAGTCGAGCGGTTCTGCTCGACCCGGTGGACTCTGCGCCCTGGCTCGAATCCGGCCCAGACGTCCCCGCCGGGCAATGGGCAGGTGACGATCCTGTTCTGCGCGACGACGACCGCAGGATCATCCCGGCCCGCGGCGGGTGGTCAGGGCAGACGCCGCCGGTGTTGTGGGTTGTCGGCAATGTGGACCTGATGGCCCATCGCCTGCGGGAGACGCCGGAACCGTTCGTCTGCGCCGACGGCGAGGTCATCTCATGGGAGTTCGATGCGAACGAACTGTCCACGGTGCATCTGCAGCCCTGCCCCGCATCGACGGTCCACGACCGCGCGCGGCGCGCCGCCAGGGGCTGGAACTCAGGATCGGCGCGGTCGACGGTCGGGGGTGGTCTGCCCCGTCGGCTGGATCGGATGGCGGTAGCCGGGTGGCGGCGACGCAGCGCCGAGTTGACTGCCGGGCCTGGTCTAGCCGCGCACCTCGCCGCCCGGCCGCCCGCGCCCGAACTCCTCGATCTGGTTCCCGCGCCAGGTGGGTCGGAGCAGCAGGTATGGGCCGACACCCTCCTCGATTCCATCGTCGCTCGGCAACGGCTGATCAACCATCTACAGGCCAGGCAGGCCGCCGATCTCGCCGACCTGGAGCGCAACTATCCCGGCATGGTCGAGTTCCTGCCCACCGAGGTGGGGTTCGCGCTGAACGTCACCGAGAACTGGGCCAGCCGGCACCTGGACAGTGCGCGCCGTATCCGGCTCCGGCTACCCGCCACCTGGGCGGCATGGGATACCGGAAAGCTGTCGACCGACAAGGCCAGCTACCTCGCCGAAGCCACCCGAGACCTCGACCAGCACCACACCCGGCGCGTCGAGAAGGCGGTGCTACCCAAGGCTCCGGAACAGACCATGCCCGAGTTCCGGGCAGCCGTCCGCCGGGCGATCATCACCACCGATCCCGAGGGTGCCCAGGTCCGCCACCAGCACGCTGCCGGTCGCCGACGCGTCCAGAAGGCCGCCTGCGAAGACGGCATGGCCGAACTGCGCTACTACTCGACGGCCAGCGACGTCCAACTTGTCTGGGAAACACTGACCGGGATCGCCCAGGCGGCGAAGACCCCCGACGATGGTCGGAATCTGGACCAGCGCCGGGCCGACGCGCTCACCGATCTCGCCATCGGCGTACTGGACCAGGCGATGTGGCGCAGCCGGCCGCTGCCGAAACGCCGCGGCAAGCGGACCACCATCAACGTGACGATGCCGATCACCGCTCTGGCCGGCGGCAATGAGGTGTGCGAGCTGTCCGGTTACGGCCCGATCACCTCGGGCCAGGCCTGGACCTTGGTGGGCGACGCCGAACTACGGCGCATGGTGTGTGAGCCGCACACTGGCGAACTCCTTGAAGCCTCGGTCAGCGCCTATCACCCGCCAGGATGGCTGGCCGAACACATCATCGCCCGCGACAGGACGTGTGTCGCGCCCGGCTGCCGAATGCCGGCGGACCGCAGCCAGATCGACCACCGCATCCCCTATCAGCAGGGCGGACAGACCAGCACCGAGAACCTGAACGTGCTGTGTCACCACCACCACCGCGGCAAAGACGGCGGCGGCATGCACCTCGCCCGACTGTCCGACGGCAGCTACCACTGGACAACGCCGTTGGGGCGCACCAAGACCCGACCGGCAACCCGATGGTGGACCCGGCCCGATCCGCTCGCCGCGTGGCAGGCACGACGAGAAACCATGGACAACTGGAACATCGTCGACCCACCGCCGGACCACGACCCGCCACCATTCTGACACCGCTGGTGCCACCATCGATCGGTGGAACACGTGGTGCTGCGAGCGGTCGCCTGTCTCGACGAGGTGGGAACAGTGAGCCAGGTTGGCAACTCGCTTGCGCGACGACGCGTCGCGCCCTTCGCCCAGTCTCAGACGTCGCTCGGTCAGCCGGGTTCCAGTGCCAGCCTGGCGAAGGTGAGCGACTGGGCGATGTCGGCGTCCCGGTGAGCCCTTGACTTGCCGCGGGTGCTGATCTCCACGCACACCGCGCCACCGAAGTCGTTGCGCACCAGCCGTTCCAGCAACTCGGCACAGGGTTGACTGCCGCGTCCGGGGACCAGATGCTCATCCTTGGTGGACCCCAACCCGTCGGTGAGGTGCACATGCACCAGTCCATCGCCCATCCGCTCCGCCATCTGCAGCGCATCACTGCCGGAGGTGGCGGTGTGCGAGAGGTCCAGGGTGTAGTACCGGTATTTGGACGGCAGCGGGTTCCAGTGCGGGCGATAGGTGTTGACGATGATGCGCCCGCCACCGACGGCGACCGGGAACATGTTCTCCACCGTGATCTTCACGCTGGTCCTGGACTGCAACTCGGCGATCGACGCCGTGAAGTCCCCCGCAGCGGCGCGTTGCCAGACGAACGGCGGATGCACCACCACCACCGAGGCGCCCACCCGTTCGGCCAGCTCCACCGATCGCGCGAGCTTCACCAACGGATCGGTGGACCACACCCTCGCGGTGATCAGCAGACAGGGTGAATGCACGGACGTGATCGGCAACTGGTACCGATCCGTCAACCGCCGCAGGGCATCCGCGTCCTGGCTCACCGGGTCGGCGAGCACCATCAACTCCACACCGTCGTAGCCGTGCTCGGCGGCCATCGCGAACGAGGTCTCGGTCGACTCCGGAAAGGCCGACGCCGTCGACAGGGTGACCGGAATTCCCGGCCCGTTGACCGGGTTCCGCGGATACCCCGACAATCCGGCGGCATCATCCTGACCGGGCATCAGGCGACCGCAAGCTGATCCAGGCGCCGCAGGATGACGCCCTCACGCAGTGCCCACGGGCAGATCATCAGCTGCTCCACCCCCAGCGTCGTGAGGGTGGCCTCGGCGATCACCGCGCCGGCCGCCATCTGCGGTGCCATGACCGGCGAAACCCAGTCCAGTGCGGCGATGTCGCACACAGCCATCGGCTGCAGCACCGCGGCCACCTGCCGCAGATCAGCAGCGGTCAGCGTCCGCGACGCCCGAGGTCGGGCGCTGGAGGCTGCTGCCCCAGTCAGCCCGGTCAGCCCAGTCAGCCCGGTCAGCCCGGCCAGAGTCCTGAACGTCTTCGAGGTCGCCGCCACCTGGTCGAACGGACCGGCAGCCATGACCGTGTTCTTCACACCGGACAGCTTGGCGGACACCATGTTCTTCAGCGCTGCGAGTTCACCGGCGGCCGGCGGATCGCCGATCGCCGGTCGCCGGTCGAGACCTCCGGCGCCGAGCGGCAAGGACAGCGCCACCGCCGGCTGCTCGGCGGGACCGGCGGCGATCTCCAGCGAACCGTCGCGGATGTCCAGCATCAGCAGATTGCCTGCGCTCCAGCCGTACCAGCGGCGGGCAGCCAGGAAGGCCAGGCGCGCTTGTTCGATCCCGGTCAGCACCTGCAGCTGGACGCCGGTCAGGCTGCGGACGGACCGGAGGACTTCGGCGGAGTTGGTGGCCTCCCGCACCGCCGAACAGGCGAACGCCAGCAACTCTTCGCAGCCGAGTCTGGCCGCCGCCAGCGCCGACTCCCCCACAGTCTCCAGCAACGATTCGCGTCCCTGCTCGGTCAACGCACCGTCGGCGTCGATGTGCCCGGCCAGTTCCCAGGCCGACTCCTGCGACAGCTGCGGCGTCGGAAGACCTCCCCGATGCGCCTCGACGATCATCAGATGCACGGTGTCGGAGCCCACATCCAGCACACCGAGTCGCATCCGACAACACTAACCGGCGCTCGGACGGCCGCTCAGGACTCCAACTTGTACCCCAGTCCCCTGACGGTGATCAGGTATCGCGGAGCCGCCGGATCGGGTTCGATCTTGGCGCGGATCCGCTTGACGTGCACATCGAGGGTCTTGGTGTCGCCCACGTAATCGCTGCCCCACACCCGGTCGATCAACTGGCCGCGGGTCAGCACCCGGCCGGCGTTCCGCATCAGGTACTCCAGCAGATCGAACTCCTTGAGCGGCAAGGCGATCTCTTCACCGCCGACGTTCACCACGTGCCGTTCCACGTCCATCCGGACCGGGCCGGCCTGCAGGACGCTGTCGTCCAGATCCTCCGGATCGCTGCCCCGACGCAGTACGGCCCGGATACGGGCGATCAGCTCGCGGGAGCTGTAGGGCTTGGTGACGTAGTCGTCGGCACCGAGCTCGAGGCCGACCACCTTGTCGATCTCCGAATCCCTGGCCGTCACCATGATCACCGGGACCGCGGCCCTGGCACGCAACTGCCGGCACACCTCGGTGCCGCTCATCCCCGGCAGCATCAGGTCCAGCAGCACGATATCCGCGCCGTTCCGATCGAATTCGGTGAGGGCGTCCGGACCCGTCGTCACCATCGCCGTGGTGAATCCCTCCTTGCGCAGCAGGAAGGCCAACGGCTCGGCCATCGATTCCTCGTCCTCGACGATCAACACTCGGGTCACAATGCTCCTTCGGTCTGTACTGCCGGGGGGTGCGTGTGGCCGGTGCGAGTCTGGCCGTGATGCCCCGTCGAGCCGTCGATGGCCGCCAGGCTGTCGGCCGGGCCCCGGGCCGCATCCACTGTCGCGGTCTGCTCCATCCGCGGCAGCCGCAGAGTGAACGTCGACCCGGTTCCGACCCGGCTCCACAGCAGCGCCTGACCACCGTGGTTGGCCGCCACGTGCTTCACGATCGCCAGTCCCAGCCCGGTGCCGCCGGTGGCTCGGGAGCGGGCAGGGTCGATCCGGAAGAAGCGCTCGAAGACCCTGGTCTGATACTCGGGCGCAATGCCCTGCCCGCGGTCGGTGACGGCGATCTCCGCGAAACCGGCGCTGCGGGCTGGATCGGGGTGTGCCGCACGGGTCACCGAGACGATGGTGTGCGGTGGCGAATAGGCGATGGCATTGGCGATGAGGTTGGTCAGCGCCGTCACCAACAGGGTGCGATCGCCCCGCACCAGCAGTCCCGAGGGCGCGTCGACGACCACCGTGATGTTCGCCCTCTCGGCGACGGTGACCAGCCTGGCCACCGCTTCGGCGACCACGGCATCCACCTCGACCACCGCCAGGTCCTGCAGCGGAAGTCCGCCCTGCAATCGGGACAACGCGATCAGCTCGTTCACCAGGGCGCCCAGCCGGGTCGACTCGGCGACCATCTTGCCGGCGAAATGCCGCACAGCATCCACGTCGTCCGCGCCGTCCAGCACGGCCTCGGCGAGCAATGCGATCGCGCCGACCGGCGTCTTCAATTCGTGCGAGACATTGGCGACGAAGTCCCGCCGGACGGTCTCCACCCTCCGGGCAGCCGACTCGTCGACACCGGTCACCAAGATCATCTCGTCACCGAGCGGCTCGGCGACGGCGTGGATCACCGACGGCCCGGCGTCGTCGTCGGTGCGGTCGGCGGACGATTCCGGGTGTCCTAGATCGGCGTCGACCGGTTCGCCGGACACCGCGGTGCGGGCGATCGCCTGCGCCACCCGCTCGTCCGGCATCCCGGCCCGGATCACCCGCAGGTCTCTGGCCCGCTGGTTGGAGAGCAGGATGTTTCCCACGCGGTCGGTGACCAGATATCCAATGTCCGACCTGGCCACCACTTCGGCGGCCAGCGCTGCGGCGTCCTGGCCGCTGTCCGAGCGGGGCCGATCGGCTCGCCGGATCAGCACCGCGGCGAGCAACCAGCCCAGCAACACGCCGCCGAGCGCGGCGGCCAGGTATCCGACCCACGGCACCGGGTCATCGTAGGTCGACGCATCGACGCTGCCGACCGCCGCCCAGGCCGCCACGGCGGCGTTCGGTGCCCGGACGCCGCAGATTCACCCGCTGTTCACCCGAGCGTCACACCCGGTGGGTGGCCCAGTGGCCATTCGCCGGTTCGATTTCTGGGCGGCGGCCGGCTGGTCAGCGGATGTGCCTGATCTGCACGCCGAGCTACGATCACCGGGGACAACTCGGGAGCGTCGTCGAGCTGACCGATCAGGTCCCGAACCCCGGTGCGCCAGAGCGGTTCGTCCTGGAAATCGGCCCGGCGGGGCGGGGGCTGCATGCGCTGGATGGCGAAGCCGAGCAGCTCTGGATCGCAGACCCAGCCGCGAGCGAGCCTGCGACACAGCTCGTGAGCGGTCTGCGTCTTGCCAGCGCCGAAGGCCCCGTTGATCCAGACGATCATGAGCTCGACGCTATCCAGGAGGGCGCTCAGCGGCCCTGGTTGGCGACCGCCTGCACCGCCGTGGCCGCCGCCTCCGGGTCCAGGTAGGTGCCACCGGCGACGACCGGCCGCAGGTCGGCGTCCAGTTCGTAGCGCAGCGGGATCCCGGTCGGGATGTTCAGCTGGGCGATGGTGTCGTCGTCGATGCCGTCCAGCAGCTTGACCGTTGCGCGCAACGAGTTCCCGTGCGCAGCCACCAGAACGGTCCGTCCGGCCGTCAGGTCCTCGGCGATCGGGCCGTACAGGTACGGCTCCAGCCGGACCACGACGTCGGCCAGGCACTCCGTGGTCGGGGCCTGGTCACCGAGGTCGGCGTAACGGGGATCTCCGGCCTGCGAATACTCGTTGCCGGCACCGATCGGCGGCGGCGGCACGTCGTAGCTGCGGCGCCAGAGCATGAACTGCTGCTCGCCGTAGGTCTGCAGCGTCTGCTTCTTATCCTTGCCCTGCAGGTCGCCGTAGTGGCGCTCGTTGAGCCGCCAATGCCGGCGCACCGGGATCCAGTGCCGATCGATCGCGTCGAGGGTGAGGTTGGCGGTGGAGATCGCCCGGCGCAGCAGCGAGGTGTGCAGCACATCCGGCAGCAGGCCATGATCGGTCAGCAGTTGGCCGGCCCGCAGCGCCTCGGCAGCGCCCTTCTCAGACAGTGGCACGTCCACCCAGCCGGTGAACAGATTCTTCGCGTTCCAGGTGCTCTCGCCGTGGCGCAGCAGAATCAGAGTCGAGGTCATATTCCTTATCCTGCCGCACCCCCGGCCGCTCCCGGCTGCTGCACCGGCGTCGAACCGCTCACGGTGGCAGCAGACCTTCCGGTCCGCAGCAGGCCGGGGAACCGGCGGCGTCCCCAGCCGATCAGCAGCGCGACCAACAGGACGAACGGCACGAACGGCAGGATCGCCCCGGCCAACGTGGCGACCCCGCGCGCCACGTTGGTCAGGACGTCCAGCGCGCCGACCACACCGCCGACGAACCCGGTCGGTCCGGGCACACTGAGGTGAGGGGCCCGGTAGCCGATCGTCAGTGCCTTCTTCGGTGCCGGCGGTCCCGAAACGATCTTGCCGGCGATCGTCAGGGTGATGGTGGACAGCGCGACCTGGTCGGCGACGGCCGCCCGCTTGCGCAGGGTCGCCTCCAGGTCCGCCTCCCGACCCGACAGCTCCGACTCGATGGCGATGACGTCGCCGATCTTGGTGGCCTGGGTGAGCAACGTGCGGATCCGGGTGACGCCGGCCTTCATGGTCGCGATCCGGCCGTCCATGTCCGCCAGCTGACCGGTGACGTCCTCCGACTTCTCCGATCCGGTCATCTCGCCGAGAGTGCCCAGGGCGTTGCGGGCGGATTCGTAGGTGTCCACCGGCACTCGCATGGTGATGGACTGGGTGGTCCCGTCACCGTCGGAGGCGCTGACGTAGCCGCCGACGCCGGCGGCGGTCTGCCTGGCCTGAACGGCCAGCCCTGACACCTTCGCCCGGAGCGCCTGCTGATCGGCGCCGGCGTTGGTGGTCTTGGTCACCGTCACCGTGATGGTGAAGCTGCCGGACCGGACGATCTGTCGTCCTTGCAGAGCCACCGGAGGGTCGACGGGCAGCGCCCCCTTACCCGATGCGCCACCCTGCGCGTCCCCCGCACCGCCGGCCGCCGAGGCCGCGCCGCTCCCGCTGGCACTCTCCGGGGCCTCGGAGGGCGCCGCCGCAGCGGAGCCCGCTGAGCTGCCTGCCGCGGATGTCCTCCCCCCGCCATCCGGCACGAGCGGCGCGCCGGCCGCCCCGGACGCCGGTGTCCCGCCCACCGCAGTGCCGCCAGCGGCGGAGGCACCGTTCTGGGCGGTGGCGTTGCTGGAATCGCTGCAAGCGGCGACCGTGGCACCGCCGAGCACCAGGACCGCCAGCAGTCCCGCTGCTCCCCGCCGGCCCGCCCTTCGCTTCGCAGTTGACCGCATGATCGCTCCCGGGTTCCGCGTGCGGCGCGCACCGCGCCGCACTCCGATGGGAACGGGACGGAGCGGGCGGCCCGACAGGATGCACGGCGCGACCCGAAGTTTGGTCACAGTTCGATCTCGGTGCCGGCGGCCGGCGCTTCGGTCAGATGCCGGAGTCGATCAGATGCCGGAACGATCAGATGCCGGAGTCGGTCAGATGCCGGAGTCGATCAGATGCCGGAGTCGATCAGATGCCGGAACGCCAGCAGGTTCCGCACCGATTCGCCGCGCGAGGTGCGCCAGGCCCATTCCCGCCGGATGGCGCCCGAGAATCCGCGCTCGAGGATGGGGTTGAAGTCGGCGTCGCTGGCGGCCAGCACGATGCCGAGCAGAGTGTCGATCTCGGCGGTCAACACCTCGCCTGCGATCGCCGCCTTACCCAACCGGCCGACCAGATGGATGTCGCCGGCGGCGTCCAGCGCATAGGCCACGGTGCGCAGCGAAGCGTTGCGTTGCAACAGGTATCGGTAGACGCCTTCGGCGTTCTCGTCCGGCTTGCGACAGACGAACGACTCGACCAGCAGATCGTGCGCGCCGACCAGCAGCCATACCAGGGTGCGGTGCCTGCGCTCGCCGGGCAGCGTGACCAGGGCGGCATCGCCGTCCCGGACGAACGGGACGCCCAGCTCCTGCAGCGCCGCCACCAGATCGTCCGGCGTCACCCCCGACGAGCGGGAAGGGGATCCGTCCGCCGGCGTCATCCCAACGCCGACAGGGTTTTCCACTGGTCCCAGTCGTACTTCCAGTCGTAGTTGTAGTCCTTCTCGCTCATCTTCTGCGTCGTCCCGGAGATCTCGACCGGATCGCCGTAGACCACCATGTCGAATAGTTCCTTGGCATCCTTCTCGCCCATGTTCACGCAGCCGTGCGAGACGTTCTCCTTGCCGAGCAGGCCCGCCTTCTCCACTGCCGCGTTGTGGTGGATGAACTCGCCGTTGTTGTTGATCCTGATGGCCCACTTCTCCGGCAGGTTGTAGTAGCCGAACTGCGGGTTCGTCATCTTGAAGTCGGGGTACTTCTCCTGCACGATGTGCGTCCCGCTGACGGTGGTCCTGCCGGGCTCGGACTCCCTGCCGTAGGACACCGGATAGTTCCGGAAGATCGTTCCGTCCTTCCACAACACCAGGTGCTTGGTCGACACCTCAGCCTTGAGCACCAGCGACCGGCCGATGGTGAAGTGCCGGACCAGGTCCTCCCGGCCCCAGCTGTTGCCGTAGTTGACGCCGGCGAGGGCCGCCTTCACCGTTACCTTGGTGTTCGCCGGCCAGTACGCCTTGGGACGGAAGTGCGCCTGGGAGCCGACCCCGAGTCCCGAGAAGTCCTCGTCCTGCAGCCACCCCCACGATCCCTCGATGTCGCCCCTGCTGGTGGTGATGGTCAGCGCCTTCTGGGCCGCCGCCTTGTCGGTGATCGCCGGATAGAAGCTGATGACGATGGGAGCACCGACTCCCACCGTGGCGTTCTCCGGGATCTGGAACAGCGCCTGCACGGTCGACTCCGGCTTGACGGTGCTGAGCGTGCCGGAAATCTGTTTGACGCTGTTGTCCGGTGCCACCGCGGTGCCGGTGAAGGTGTACGTGGTGTCGTAGGCCATCGTCTCGGTGAGCGTGTAGCTGGCCTGGTCCTCGCCGACCTTGCCGGCGATGGTGGTGCCGTCGTCGCCGTTGACGGCCATGTCCTTGATCTTCCCGGAGAAGACGGTGACGGTCACCGGATCCTTCGGGCCGACGTTCTTGGTGCCGAATGCCGGCTTGGAGATGACCCGGATGACGGACGCCAGGTTCCTCGACGGCCGGGCGCTCTGGTCGGCGCTCGACGGCGGCACTGCCGAGGCCGGCGGGGTACCGTTCGCGGCTGCCGCTCCGGTTCCGGCTCCGGCGTCACCACCGGGGGCGGTCACCACGTGAGCGCCCGGCGCACCCGGTGTGGTGGTCACAGTGACGTAGACCTCGCCGCCGGAGGTGCACGCGCTGAGTGTGAGCGCGGACACTGCAGCCAGCACGGCGGTCAGCCCGATCCGGTGGCGGGTCCCGCGTCTTGTCGTCATGATTTCCGAGGATACCGGCGATGGGCGAGCTGCTCAGTCGTCATCAGGCTCAGTCGTCATCCAGGCTGACGCCGACGAACACCGGTTCCGGCTCCAGCCGGACGCCGAACGCGGCCTGGACCCCGTCCCGGATCTCTCTGGCCAGCGCGAGCAGGTCGGCGGTGCTGCCGGTGCCGCGGTTGGTGAGCGCCAGCGTGTGCTTGGAGGAGATGGCGACCCGGCCGCCGGGGCCCTGATGTCCCTTGGCGAATCCGGCCTTGTCGATCAGCCAGGCCGCGGACAGCTTGGCGCCGCCGTCCACCGGAAAGGCGGGGGGCATGGTGCCGCGTCCCAGCCGATCGCCGATGGCCAGGACGGCGAGGTCGAAGGCGGCGGTGTCCAGGATCGGATTGGTGAAGAAAGAACCGGCACTGACCGTGTCGGGGTCTGCCGGATCGAGCACCATGCCCTTGCGGCGACGCAGGCCGAGCACCGCCTCACGCACCTCGGTTCCCGGGGCGGTTCCCCCGGGTTGCACCCCAAGGGTGCGGGACAGCTCGGCGTAGCGGACCTCGGTGGGTCGGCGATGCAGCCGGAACGTCACGTCCAGCACCACCGCCCGATCGGTTCCCCGCAGCATCGAACTGCGGTAGCCCAGGCGCAGGTCGGCGGCGGACAGCGTGACGATCCGGGCGGCCCGCCGGTCGAACACCGTCACGCCGGCGAGGAAGTCGGCGATCTCCGCGCCGTAGGCACCGACGTTCTGCACCGGGGTGGCGCCCACCGAGCCGGGGATGCCGGACAGCGGCGCGAGTTCGGCGAAGCCGTCCGCGGTGAGCTCGGCCACCACCTGGTCCCAGTCGAGCCCGGCGCCCAGCGTCACCAGGGTGGCATCGCCGGCAGCCGGATCCGCGGAGCCGGAGATACCGCCGATATCGATCCTGACCACGGGCATCTGGATCCCGGCGTCCGCCACCACCAGATTGGATCCGCCGCCGAGGATCAGCACATCGTCCCGGCCGCCGACCGTTTCGGCGACCTCCTCCGGCGTGCCGACCCTCACCAGTTCGGGGGCAGGGCCACCCAGCCGCAGGGTGGTCAGCTCGGCGAGGTTCACGGGGCTGGGCACCGGGCCAGCGTAGGCACGGCGGCCCGGGTCGTAGGCAGAGGCCGTGCGGTGGGCAGGGGCCGTGCGGTGGGCAGGGGCCGGATCCCGGCGGCTAGGTTACTCCCGAGTCCGCACTCACACCCGCACCGTATGACACCGCAAGGAGCTCCCGTGGCCACCGCCCTGCATGCCGTCCAGACCTACGCCGCCGCGCCCGAGGTTGTCTTCGCGAAGTACTCCGACCGGGCGTTCCTCGACGGACGGCTGCGGGCCGCGGGTGGTATCGATCCACAGATCACCGAGCTGCTGGTCGGAGGTGAGGGCTCCGATCGGACCGTGAAGATCGTGTCCCGGCAAGCGATCCCGGCGTCGGTGCTGCCGTCCATGGTGTCGGCGATGATGCCGGGCGACCCGGTGATCGTCCGTACCGAGAACTGGCGGAGAACGGACGGCGGCTACCTCGCCGACTTCGATGTGGTGATCAAGAACGCCCCGGCATCGCTGAACGGCACCATGACCCTGACGGCGGCCACCGGCGGAGGCTCTGCCGGGTCGGCAGTGACGATCGTCGGCCGGGCGTCGGTTCCGATCCCGTTGTTCGGGGGGAAGATCGAGGGTGTGATCGTCGAACAGGTGGACGAGCTGCTGCGGGCCGAGGAGAAGTACACCCAGCAGCAGCTCGGGACCTAAACCTGAACGACGCCGGTATCAGCCGGCGATACCCACCACCTGCCCGACAGTCCCCGGCTCGTTCAGAACCCGCAGCATCAACTGGGCCACATCTGCCCTGGACACGGACCTACCGCCCCGCACGTTCCGCCCGACAGCCGTCCGGTAGTGCGAGGTCGCCGACTTGTCCGTGAGCCGCGGTGGTCGCACGATGGTCCAGTCGAGTTCGCTCGCCCTGACAACGTCCTCCATCCGGGCAAGATCCGCGTATTGCCGGCGGAAGACGAGCTTCACCAGCGGGGCCGCCAGGTTCCGGACGAAGAATCCATCACCCGGATCGTGCCGTGGCGGTGCCGGACGCCCCGGCGAGGCCACCGTCGCGACCGGTCCGGCGCTGATCACCACCAGTCGCCGGGCACCGGCGGCCGCCATCGCCGTGGTGATTGCGGTGACGCCCACCTCGGCGATACCGACCTCGGCCCTGGAACGCGGTCCCAGGCAGGACAGCACCGCGTCCGATCCCCTAACAGCGGATGCCAGGACCGTCGGATCCGCGTTCCGCAGGTCGGCGGCGACTCCGCGTACCTCGTCGAGGAGCTTGTCCGGATGCCGCACCACCGCCGTCACGTCGAGTCCCCCGGCCAACGCCCGCGCCAACACCAGCCGGCCGACCCCACCGGTCGCCCCGAACACCGTGATCCTCATCGTCATCGGCTCCGGAAGGCAGCCGCGTGCTCGACCGCCCACTCGGCGAAGGTGGTGGCCGGGCGACCGAGGATCCGCTCCACTTCCCCGGTAACAACCGCCGGGCCCTGGGCGCAGACGGCCAGCCGAGCCAGGTTGGCGTCGGCGAACCCGGCCGGCAGACCGAGTTCGATCATCCCCTTCCGTGCCAGCTCCGGCGGAACCTCCTGGTAGGTCAAGGTTCTGCCGATCGCCTGACCGATGCTGTCGACCATCTCGTCATTGGTCAGCGATCGCGGACCGGTCAGCACCGGTCGCCGGCCGAGCAGATCATCCGCCTGTCGGCCGTCGGCAAGCAGGGCGCTGGCCGCCACCACGGCGACATCACGGGCATCGACCGGCGCGTCCGCTGCCTTGGCGTACGGGCCACGCACCACGGTGCCGGATCGGATCTGCCCACCCCACAGACCGATCGCATTGTGGGCCATCACGGTCGGCCGCAGACTCACCCAGTCGATGCCGCTTCCGGTCACCGCTTGCTCCACCTCCTTGTTGAGGTCGCCGCGGAAGCGAGAGGGTTGCAGCGACGGATCGTCGTCGACGTTGATCGCCGACAGCCCGACCACCCGCCGTACACCGCTCTCGCCGGCCACGGCCAGCAGGTTCTTGGCCGCCGAGCCGACGGCACGCGGGTTGACGAACAGTCCGGTGACCCCGTGAACGGCCGTGGCCACGGTGTCCGGCTGCGACGGATCTCCCTGAACGATCTCCACTGCGGGCGGCAAACCGGCGGTAGCCGGGTCGCGGGTGATCGCCCGAACGGGCACACCGGCGGATACCAGTGCAGCGATGAGTGGGCGGCCGACAGCGCCGGTCGCTCCGGTGATCAGAAACATGTGTGCTCCTTGGACTGCGCTCGTTCTTCGCGGCTCGTTCTTCGCGCCGGGGGCTCCGCGCCGGCGGGAGGACCATGGCGGCCCTCATCACCAGGACGGCGTGGTGATCGTGGAAGTGACAACCACCGGTCATGTCACTTCTCGGCCGGCAGTCTCGTCGGAGATGATGTGAGACTCCGATCGGACCAACGATGACAACACCGCACGCCGGCACCCGGTTCGCCGTGGTCTGGCGGGCCGACTACGCCTACCTGGTGAACGTGGCATTCCGCATGCTCGGCGACATCGGCGATGCCGAAGATGTTGTCCAGGAGGCTTTTTCCCGATTGGCCGTGGCGCTCGGCAGCCAACACGCCTCCGAGGAGGGCGACATCGCGGACGAGCGCGGTTGGTTGACCGTCGTCGTCAGCCGGCTGTGCCTTGACCAGCTCCGATCGGCTCGCTCGCGCCGCGAACGACCCACCGCGAATCTGGAGTCGCAGACACCATTGGCGATCTCGGCTCCGGTGGACCCCGCGGACCGGATCACCCTGGACGACCAGGTGCGGACGGCGCTGCAGGTGGTGCTGGAGAGGCTCGGCCCCGCGGAGCGGGTGGCGTTCGTCCTGCACGACGTGTTCCGGACCCCGTTCCGCGACATCGCCGCCACCCTGGGTCGGCCGGTCGCGTCATGTCGGCAACTGGCCCGCCGGGCTCGGCAGAAGATCGACCAGGTGCCGCTGCGCACCCAGCAGCTGGACGATTCCGAGCACCTATTGATCACCGAGAGGTTCATCACCGCCTGCAGCAACGGTCACATCGATGGCCTGCTGGAGGTGCTGGCGCCGGATGTCTGGGGGCTCGCCGAGGTGGCCGCCGATCCACCGGTCAAGCTGGGCGCCGATCGTGGGGCTGCTGCGGTGGCCGCCAATATGCTGCGATACTACGGGCCGGGTACCACGGTGGTCTCGCATCCGGCGGCCGCCCGGCCGACTCTGCTCGGCTATCTCGACAGGACCCTGTTCGCCGTCCTCAGTCTGAGCGTGGAAGGCGGGCGGATCAGCAGCATCCACGCCCGCATCGTGCCGGACCAATTGCATCCGATGGCGGCCAGGTCCACCCGGCCATCGGGCGTCGGGAGCTACGTTAGCGGCGCGGGTGACGGGGCGCCGTAGGTTCGCGGAGAGCACAACCGGGAATCTGCCGCCGCGGCGCCGATGTTGCATGCTGGGACATACCCGCAGCAGTGCCCGACGGAGGATAAGGAAGATGGCGGCCGAACCCGGCGAGCTGTACACCATGGAGCCCGAGGCTGCCGACGGCCTCGGTGAGCCGGTGCTGGTGGTCGCGCTGGACGGTTACGTCGATGCCGGCAACGGGGTGAAGCTGGCCGTGCAACACCTGCTGCAGGGCGGAGCGAAGGACGGCCCACCGGCCGGCGCCACCGTCGTCACCTTCGACAGCGATCTGCTGATCGACTACCGGTCCCGGCGCCCGAATCTGACCTACGCCGACGGATCCTTCACCGCCTACGACGAGCCGCGGATCGTCGTCCGCCGGCTCACCGACACGGCCGGCGCCCCGTATCTGCTGCTCTCCGGGCCGGAGCCGGACCTGTACTGGGAGCGGTTCTGCGCCGCGATCGCCGATGTGGCGCGGCGGCTCGACGTCCGCAGCGTCGTCGGCCTGTTGGCCATCCCGATGGCCGTGCCGCATACCCGGCCCGCCGGGATGTCGCAGCATGCGAACCGGCCGGACCTGGTCCGCACCGTCGACTCCTGGATGGGAACCTTGCAGGTGCCCGGGCATGTCACGGGTCTGCTGGAGTACCGCCTCGGCGGGCTTGGCGTCGACGCCATCGGGCTGGCCGCGCACGTGCCGCACTACCTGGCCCGCAGTGACTATCCACTCACCGCGCAGCAGCTGCTGCGGACCACCGGTGAGCTCACCGGACTGCAGCTGGACGACGACGGACTGAATGCGGCCATCGGCACTTTCGACGCCGAGCTGGCCAAGGAGATCGACGGCAACTCCGAAGTCGCCGAAGTGGTGCACGCCCTGGAGCAGCAGTACGACACCTTCGTTGCCGCCACCGGCCGCGGCCTGCTGGCCGGATCCGAGGCGCTGCCGACGGCCGACGAGCTGGGGGCGCAGGTCGAGGCGTTCCTGGCCGATCAGGACCCCCGCGGCCACTGAACTCGCGGTGCGCTCACCCCCGGCTCGGTAGGCCGGGCCGACTCGTCAGCGGCCGTCGGCGGTGGTTGGTCGGCAGTAGTGTTCGACCGTGCCCATCCAGCCGACGACGCGGATCGCCCTACCGGAACGCGATCACGGGCCGACCAGGGGAATCGTCATCCGGATCGGGGTTGCCCTGGCCTGCATCGTCGCCACCGCGGTCATCGTGCACATCGAGCGGGGCGGCTACCGCGATCTGGACGGCCGGTTGAATTCGTGGCTGGACGCCTTCTACTACGCCACGGTGACCCTGTCCACGACCGGTTACGGCGACATCACCCCGGTCTCGGACACCGCGCGGCTGACCAACACCATCGTCGTCACTCCGCTGCGGTTGTTGTTCCTCATCGTGCTGGTCGGCACCACGATCGAGGTGCTCACCGAGCGCAGTCGCCATCAGTTCCGCTACGCCCGCTGGAGGAGACGCGTGAAGAAGCACACGGTGGTGATCGGTTACGGGATGAAGGGTCGCTCGGCCGTCGCCGCGCTGATCGACCATGGCTGCAGCGCCGAATCGATCGTGGTGGTGGACACGGACGGCGCCAGCATCAAGGCGGCGACCGGTGACGGCTGCGTCGGCGTGGTGGGTGACGCCCGGCGTGAGGAAGTGCTGCGGCGGGCGGCGGTGCCCAGCGCTCAACGGGTGATCGTGGCGACCGACCGCGACGACACCAGCGTGCTGGTGACGCTGACCGCCCGCCGGCTGGCACCGGCCGCGACCATCGTCGCAGCTGCCCGCGAGGAGCAGAACATCGGCGTCCTGCGGCAGGGCGGCGCGGATGTGGTGATTCCCACCGCGGAATCGGCCGGGCGGCTGCTCGGCCTGTCGACCATCGCGCCGAACGCCGGCGAGTTGCTCGAGGACCTGCTCGAGCCGGTCGCCGGTCTGCAGATCGCCGAACGGGACGTGAAACCGGAGGACGTCGGTCTGTCCCCGGCACGATTGACCGCACAGGGCGAGATCGTCCTGACGGTGATCCGCCGCGGGGTGTCCCACCGGTTCGACTCCGGCCAGGTGAAGGTCTTCCAACCGGGAGACCGGATCGTGGTGATCCGCGCGACCCGGAACGCCGACGGGGTCAGCCGGCGCACCGCCGACCATGCGGTGGCCCGCAACGTCCGTCCGGAACCGAGCGGAGTCGCCGAGGATGGCGAAGAATCAGAACAAGCCCCGGCCGAGCGCATCGAGCGTTTCTGAGTCCCAGCGTTTCGAGTCCGACAGCGTTTCGAGTCCAGCGCAGAACCACCCGTCAGGCTTCCCATCGCTTACGCAGCGTCTTGAAGATGTCCCGAAGAATTCGCGACACCTGCATCTGGCTGACGCCGATGTGCTCGCCGATCTTCGCCTGCGACCAGCCGCGGTAGAAGCGCATGTCGATGACGGTCCTGTCGCGGGCGCCGAGGGTGGCCAGCAGGGCCTGCACGGCGATCCGTTCCTCTGCATGCCGGAGCTCGGTGTCCTCGTCGGCCAACGCCCTGTCGATCTGGCCGTTGTCGGCGGCCGGATCCTCCAACGACGTCGGCCGGGCCGACTGCCGGACCTCTTTGGCCTGCCTGACGGTCCTGATGTCCAGTCCCAGCTCGGCGGCCAGCGTCTTCTCGTCCGGCTCCTGGCCACTGCGCTGACGGAGGTCCTGTTCGGCCTGCGCCATGGCGGCCCTGGCCTCCTGCAGCCGCCTGGGTGGACGCACCGTCCACCAGCTGTCCCGGAAGTACCGCTTGATCTCGCCGGTGATGGTGGGCACTGCGTACTGCAGGAAGTCCTCCGACAGCCCGCATTTCCAGCGGCGGACCGCCTTGACCAGGCCGAGCGCCGCGATCTGCTCGAGATCACCGACGTCCACCCCGCGGCCCCGGTACCGGGAGGCGATGGAACGGGCCACCGGCAGTGTCGCCAGTGCGACCTCCTCCTGGATCTGCAGGCGGCGGACGGGGTCGGTGCAGGTGGACAGGTCGTCGAGGAGCCGGGCGACCTTGGCCGAACGGGCCGAGCGTTGCACAGCCGCCGAGGAGCCGGAGTCGACGGTGTCGGGATCGTTGACGTCGACGGCACCGATTGCTACGTCTGGATCGACCACCTGGAGATGTCGTGTGTTTGACGTCTCGTCAAGATCGGTGGGGACTTCGGGGTCGAGATCACTGAGGGGAAATGCCACAACGCACGCTCCTCCGAGAGGAAGAGATTCAGTGGCACATTTCTGGACCGCCTTCCATAAGACCACAAGGACGGCCAGGTCTCAACGGAAAGTCGGAACAATCCCCCCATTGAGGGTATCTCGGGCAGCGCCGCTCACACCTCGTGATGAGCCGAGCCCTCCGGACTCCCGGTTCCAGACTGCCGCTTCCAGACTGCCGCTTCCAGACTGCCGCTTCCAGACTGCCGACAGCCGCTTCCAGACTGCCGCTTCCAGACTGCCGCTTCCAGACTGCCGCTTCCACGGTGACGTTTCTATCGGCCGTCATCTCGGGATGGGAACCCGCAGTACCGGTGCTGCGGACCGATGCACGTTGGTCGGCTGTGCAGGGGCGAAGCCGGCCAGCACCGTCGCGGTGCCCGGCGGCACTGCGATGACGCCCGTGGTGGCGGTACCGCCGCGTACCACCACCGATGCCACCTTCGCGCCGTTGACGTTCACGTTGACGATCCCGTCCGGAGCGATCGGCGAGTTCGTGATGGCGACCTTCGCCGTGATCACCAGACCGTACTTGTACCCAGTGGCCTTGGCCTGTGCCGGGGACAGGGCGACCACAGAGGCCGAACTCCTGGTCGCCGACAGCGCCATGTACACCTGGAACTGCACCGTCGGCGACATCGAGCCGAGCTGAGCGGTGGCATCGGCCGGGACGAACGATGCGGTGAGCTTCAGTACCCCGGCGGGTGTCAGCCGCGGAATCGTCAGCGTCGCCTTGCCGGCGGCCACCGGAGCGGTGCCGATCACCGTCGATCCGTTGCGGAACACCACGTCACCGACCGCGGCGGACCCGTCGGCCATGGTGACGGTGGCCGTCAGCGAGGCCGGCGAGTTGGTGCCGTAGGTATGCCCGGCGGCGCCGGCGGTCAGCGTCACCGACGAAGCGACGGGCGCGGCGGCCGCCACGGCGATGGGCACCGTCACCGTGGTGCCCGACGGCGACGCGGTGACGGTCAGCGGATAGTCGCCGGCCGGCAGCGACTTCGGCACCGTGGCGTTGATGTCCGCCTTGCCGTTGAGAACCCCGTTCTTCAGTGCGTCTGCCGGATCGAGCACCGTCGACACCGGGAAATCACCCAGCGAGGTGTCCCCGATCCTGACCGTCACCGAGGTGTTCCGCGGTGAACCGAGGCTGGTCAGGTTGAGGCCACCGACGCTGAAGGCCAGCTGATCGCCAGCCGTCACCGCGGTCGGAACATCGGGCAGCGACACCGCGTGCCGAGCGAAGTTCGGGGTCAGCGGTGCATGGTCCTTCAGGTACTGGATCCAGGCGTCCCGGTCGATCAGGCCGGAGTCCTTGACGTTCGTCCCGCCGGTGAAGACCCGGAAGTTGTCCCCGCCGGTGGCCAGGAACGAGAAGGTCCCGATCCGGTAACTGGCGGCCGGGTCCAGCGGCTTGCCGTTGATCGTCACCGAGGTGATGTGTGATCCCCGCTGGGCATTCGCGTCGTAGGTGTACGTCACGTTCTCGCTGAGTCCCAGTTGCAGGTACGGGCGGGACGGGATGGTTCCGTCGGGGTTCGTCTGCCACTGCTGCTCCAGCAGCGTCCTGAACTGGGCCCCGGTGAGGCTCAGGGTCCACAGGTTGTTGACGAACGGCAGCACCGCATTTGCCTCGGCGTAGGTGACGACCCCGTCCGGGCTCTGCAGCAGCTCCGCCCGCAGACCACCAGGGTTGACCACCCCGATGGTGGCGCCGCCCCGTTCCGGCGATGCCAGTGAGGACACCAGCGAGTCGGCGACCAGGTTGCCCAGGCTGGATTCCTTCGACCGATCGTCGCGGGTCGGGGCGACGTAGGTGTCGCCGGGGCCGGTGTAGCCGGCCCCGGTGCCGAAATGCGCTGTGGTGATGTCTGCGGTCACCGAGGAGACCGGCTGGTTACCGATCACCGCGGCCCTGGCGAGCGCGCCGTCGACGATCCTCTTGACCTCGGCGACCCGGGGGAACTGGGCCACCAGGTCCGCGTCGGCAGCGGTGGTGCGCGGGACATTGCGCGCCGTGTGCGCGATCACCGATGGGCCGCCGGCCACTCCGGTGTCCACGGTCAGGGTGATCTCGCCGATGTTCGCGCCGTAGGAACCGGTCTGCAGGATCGGCCTGGTCTTGCCCGCCTGCCCCGGGATCGGGCCGTCCCACGCGTATTCCTTGTGGGTGTGCCCGGTGAAGATCGCCGAGACCTTGGCCGAGGTGTCGGTCACGATGCTGGCGAAGGCGCCGCCGGCGGCCACTTCCTGCTCGAGGGTGGCGCCGTCCGGCGTGCCGGCCGATGCCCCCTCGTGGTAGGAGGCGACCAGCACGTCAGCCTCACCATTGCTCTGGTCGCCGTCGGTGAGCTGGGCGGCCACCCGGTTGACGGCCTGCACCGGATCACCGAAGTCCAGGTCGGCGATGCCGGCCGGGCTCACCAGCGACGGCGTTTCCTTGGTGACGGCACCGATGACGCCGATCTTCAGACCGCCGGCCTGCACGATCTGGTATTCCGGGAGCGCCGGGGTGTTGGTGCCCTTGCGATAGACGTTGGCGCCCAAGTACTTCCAGCCGGCGCCACCGCGCGGATTGGTCGCCGCGTCGTAGGGCGCCTGGATGCGGTTGACCAGATCGTCGTACCCCTTGTCGAACTCGTGGTTGCCGACCGCGGATGCCTGCAGTGCCAACGCGTTCAGCACATCGATGGTCGGCTTGTCGTCCTCGAACGCCGAGGCGAACAGCGAGGCGCCGACGTTGTCGCCGGCCGACAGGAACGCCGTGTTCGCCTCGCCGCCGGCCGCCCGCAACTGCTCGACGGTGCCGGCGAACTTCACCGTGTTCGCATCGATCCGGCCGTGGAAGTCGTTGATGTCCAGCAGGGTGATCTTCTGGGGCAAGGCGGTGTTCTTCAGCCCCAGGACCACCGGGTCGTGGTCGGACGCGGCGAACTCGTCCGGCGCGTAGAACAGCGTGCCGTGGTAGTTGTACCGGCTGTACTGCAGCGCCACCGACTCCGGTGAATTGATGTTCCAGATGTCGGCGCCGGTGGCCCTGGCGCGGGCCTTGGCGTTCAGTAGTACGTGGTCCAGCGAGCCGGAGAGCCCGGCGAACGAGTACGAGTACTTCCCGAGGTCGAAGTCGTGCTCGGCGTCGGTGTAGCCGGCGTCGTAGAGCACCTGCAGCGGGTCCTCCTTGGCGTAGGAGTTGTAGTCGCCCACCATCACCACCGACTCCTTGGCCGGGTCGACCAGCGTCGGGATCCAGTCCCTGAGCGCGCTTGCCTGGCGCACCCTGGACTCGTTGGAGGCGCCCTGTCCGTCGCCGATGTCCTTGTCACCAGGCCACGGACCGGCCGAGCCTTTGGACTTGAAGTGGTTCACCACAAACAGGAAGCTGTCGCCGCCGGCGGCGGGCTTGAACTGTTGCGCGATCGGCTCCCGGGCGTTGTCGAACGCCTGGCCGGTGCTGCTCTGCATGCCCAGCGCGCGGGGGTCGCCGACCGGGCTGACCTTGGCGGGCTTGTAGATGATGGCGTTGTTGATGACGTCCATCTCCGACGCCGCCGGCAGCTCGGCCGATGACGGAACGAAGGCCCAGACGGTGGATCCGGCCGCCGCGTTCAGCGCGTCGACCAGGTGGGACAGGGTCGCGTCCTTGGCCTCGCCGGCGACGATCGAGTTCTCGACCTCCATCAGGCCGGCGACGTCGGCGCCGGATCCGTTGATGGCGGCGACGATCTTGTCCTGCTGGCGCTTCAGGTTCGCCGCATCCCAGGCGCCGCGCGGCCCGTTGCCGGGGCAGCTGTTGACGGTGATCGGGTTGCCCGCGCGATCCTTGTAGGACGTGCAGCCAGCAGTGTCGGCGCCCAGCTTGGTGAAGAAGTTCAGCACGTTGAACGAGGCCACCTTGAAGTCCGCGGCGCCGATGCTCCGGGAGTCGGGGGCGGCGGCTCTGGTGTTGGTCCAGGTCGCCGGATAACCGGCGGTGTTGGCCGGCGTCACCTGCGAGGTGGGCTGGAACCGCCAGCTCGGAGTCGTCGGCGAGCCGCCGATCGAGAAGATCACCGGCTCGGTGAAAGTGACCGGCGCGCCGACCCGCAGCGGGTTGCTCAGCGAGATGTACGGCGGGGTCTGGTTCACGTTCGCCGCGGACAGGAAGTTGGTGGTGGCGCCGTCGTCGAGAACGAAGGCGTTGGCGGCGTTCCTCGCCACCTGTGCTGCCGCCTCGGCGCTGCCCGGCCGACCCACCTCGGTCTGCTGCAGCAGCGGAAGATCGCCCAGGGCCAGCCCGATCTCGCCGTACTGGTTGGTGCCGAAGGTGTTGGTGATGGTGAAGCCGGTAGTCGGGCGGTACAGCATCGACTCCAGTGACTCGCGCTGCGCATCGGTGGTCGGGAAGGCTGCGGTGGTGGCCGGGGCGGGCGCCGTGACGCTGTCGGTGAGCTTCACCAGGTCGGCGGCGGCGGCAACAGTGACCTCGGTGAGCTGGTTGAACTCGCTGACCGCTCCGGTGACCTGCACGTAGTTGCCGATGGCCACGCTCGCGACGGTGGCCGAGGAGTACACGAACACCGCGTCCGAGCCGGCATGGGCGGCCAGGTCCAGCGGACCGCCGGTGCCGGGGGTCTGGATGACGTAGCCGTTGTAGCCACCGGTCGGATAGGCGGCGGTGACCACACCCTTGGTGATGACGGTCTTCCCGGCAAGCGGGGAGGTCGCACCGGTGCCCTGGATCTCTTCGATGGTGGCCGGCACCGGATCGCCGGGCGGCGCCTGGGCGCCGGCCTGCGGTGACGGTGCGCCGGCGGTGAAGTCGGCGCCGTTGTTCGCGGTGTTCGCGTGGGCGGCGTTGCGAGAAATGGAGGTGGTGTTGGACGGCGCAGGAGCGACGGTGCCGGCGAAGTCGTTCGCAGTGCCGAAGCCGACGAAGTCGACGACGCCGGCGGCGCTGTCACAGTCGGCGCCGCAGCCGAGCGCGGCCTGGTTGCTGACCAGCGCCACCTTGCCGCTCGTCGCTGACAGGTTCAGCCCGCCGGACACGTTGGGCGTCGGAAGCTCGGCACCTGTGGTCCCGCCGGCCTCCTTCACCAGGTAGGAGGTGTTCGGCTCGATGGATCCGCTGAGACCGGTGGATGCCCAGGTCGTTCCGGAAGCCGACGCGTACTGCACCGAGTAGGCACTCAGGTCCACCGCCGTCGTGCCCTTGTTGAACAACTCGATGAAGTCGTTCTTGTAGGCGGCGCCGGAGTTCCCGCCGCCCCCGTAGACCTCGTTGATGACGACCGGGCGGGCGGGATCGACCGCCGCGACCATGGACGGCAGCACCAGCATCGACCCAGCTGTCAGGGTCAGTGCCGCAACTGTGGCAACCCAACGATTCCGTACCACGCACGCACCACTTTCGGCCGGACCGGGGACACCGGTCACTGGGGGAGTTCGGGTCAGCGTGCCGCACGCCTCCGACAGCGGACGGCGGCATCAGTGTGTCCGGGCCAGGGAGACGGCGGGCCACGCCAGGATGAACTCTGTGTGACTCGACAGGCAGAGCCAAGCAGATGCGGCACCGTCACGACAACGTCGCCACCCGTTCGGCGGAAGGGCATAGGGTCCGGCGGGTGCGCCGTCCGCCGGTTCAATCCCGGACGGTCACGGCGAAATCGGTCATCGCGGAATGCAACGCCGGGCCGGCCACCAGCCAGCCGCGGTCCTGGCCCGTCGGGGTGAACGGCGTCATGATCGCCCCTGCCTCCCGGGCGATCAGTCCGCCGGCGGCGTGGTCCCAGTGGTTGATGCCCTCTTCGAAGTAGCAGTCCACCGCACCGGCGGCGACCGAGCACAGGTCCAGGGCGGCCGACCCGAACCGCCGGATGTCCCTGATGTGCGGCAGCAACCGCCCGACGAAGGCGCCCTGTGCCGCCCGGCGCCGCGGTTCGTATCCGAAGCCGGTGGCCACCATCGCCCGCCGCATCGACACCGGATCGTTGACCCGCAGCGGTCGGCCGTTCAGGAACGCCCCGCCGCCGCGGACGGCGGTGAACAGGCGGTCGGTGACCGGGTCGAGCACCACCCCGATCAGCGCGCCGCTGTCCTCCCGCTCCACCGCGACGCTCACCGCGAAGTTGTCGAGTTGGTACAGGTAGTTGACCGTGCCGTCCAACGGATCGACCACCCAGGTGTAGCCGCTGCTGCCCGACCGGTCGGCGCCTTCTTCGCCGATGATCGCGTCGTCTGGACGCTCGGCGGAGATCATCTCGACCAGCAGCGCTTCGGCGGCCCGGTCGGCGTCCGACACGGGGTCCGTGTCCGAGGACTTGGTGTCCAGACCCTCGATGTGGCCGTAGCGGCGGAGCAGTTCGGTGCCGGCCGCCATCGTCGCCCTGACCGCCAGCTCCTGCAGCACGCCGGGATCGGCCTGGGTTCGGGGGTCAGCCATGGCATCATTCTGACCTCCCGGCTACTTCTTGACCTTCACCGCCTTCGACTCGGCGGAGACGCTCTTCGCGTTCGGCGCCGCCGCCGTGATCACCACACCGGCAGGGGCGCGCCGCCCGGCTGCATGCCATCCCCTACCGTTCGACCATGGATCTCCGAATCTTCACCGAACCCCAGCAGGGCGCCTCGTTCGCCACCCTTCTCGCCGCGGCACAGGCCACCAGGGAGGCGGGCTTCTCGGCGTTCTTCCGCTCCGACCACATCCTGAAGATGGGCTCTGTCGATGGTCTGCCTGGTCCGTCTGATTCGTTCGTCACGCTGGCCGCCATCGCCGCTGCGGTTGCGGACATCCGGCTCGGCACCCTGGTGACCTCGGCGACGTTCCGTCATCCGTCGATGCTGGCGATCGCCGCCGCGAACATCGACGACATCTCCGGCGGCCGGCTCGAGCTGGGACTCGGGTCGGGCTGGTACGAGCAGGAGCACACCGCGTACGGCATCTCCTTCGGCGAGTCCTTCGCTGAGCGGTTCGATCGGCTCACCGAACAACTGGAGATCATCACCGGGCTGTGGGACACGCCGGTCGGCGGCAGTTTCGAGCATCGCGGCAAGCACTTCCGGCTGACCGGCGCGCCGGGCCTGCCGAAGCCCCAGCAGATCGGCCGCACCGGCACGCCCAGGGTGCCGATCATCATCGGCGGCAACGGTCCGAAGCGCACTCCGGCGCTGGCCGCCAGATTCGCCGACGAGTTCAACATCGGCTTCGCCGACCTGAAGGCTGTGCGCACGCAGGTGCAACGGGTCAGGGCAGCCTGCGAGACGGCCGGCCGCGACCCCGAAACCCTGACCTATTCGGGCGCCCAGGTGCTGTGCCTCGGGCGTGACGATGCCGAGGTCCATCGGCGGGCGCAGGCAATCCGGCTCCCGGCGGAGCGGCCCGACTCCGACCTCGCCGGAACTCCGCAGCAGGTCATCGACACCCTCGGTCGCTGGGGTGAGGCCGGAGTGCAGCGCATGTACCTGCAGGTCCTGGACCCCGACGACCTCGACCACATCGCGCTGGCCGGCCAGACGCTGATTTCCGCTGTTGGTTGATTGACGCTGTTGGTTGATTGACGCTGTGGTTGATTGACGCTGTGGTTGATTGACGCTGCGGCCCGAGCCGGCAGGAGGGCACGTCGCAAGAAAGTCGACTCCAGATCGCTTCTTCCGCCCTTCCGGCGGTCACTTCGGCAATCTGGCGACGCCTTCTTGCAAGCCGGCGGTCCACGGCGACCAGCGGGGTCGGGATCAGGGTCGAACCTGAGACAGTCGAACCTGGGACAATGAAGCCATGGCAGCCACCGGTGAGCTCGAGCGCGTGGGTACACCGCGCCCGGACACCGCGGTGGCAGCGCCTATGACCATCGGCAAGTTCCAGGTGTGGCCGCCGGTGGAGCTGGCCCCGATGGCCGGCATCACGAACCGCAGCTTCCGCACTCTGTGCCGGGAGTTCGGCGCCGGGCTCTACGTCTGCGAGATGGTCACCACCAGGGCACTGGTCGAGCGGTCGGCCAAGACCATGGAGATGATCAGGTTCGGCCCGCAGGAGCAGCCGCGCTCGCTCCAGCTGTACGGCGTCGACCCCGAAGTGGTGCGTCGGGCGGTGCAGATGGTGGTCGACGAGGATCTCGCCGATCACCTCGATCTGAACTTCGGCTGCCCAGTTCCCAAGGTCACCCGGCGTGGGGGTGGAGCGGCGCTGCCTTACAAGCGCCGGCTGTTCGAACAGATCGTCAGCGGGGCGGTGAAAGAGGCTGCCGCTGCGGACATCCCGGTGACGGTGAAGATGCGGATCGGTATCGACCCCGATCACATCACCTACCTCGACGCGGGCAGGATCGCGGAGGCTTCCGGCGCCGCGTCGGTGGCCTTGCACGCCCGGACCGCCCTTCAGCACTACTCGGGTACCGCCGACTGGTCGGCGATCGCCCGGCTGAAGGAGGTCGTCACCAGCATCCCGGTGCTCGGCAACGGCGACATCTTCTCGGCGCGGGATGCGCTGGACATGATGTCCAGCACCGGTTGTGACGGCGTGGTGGTCGGCCGCGGTTGCCAGGGAAGACCGTGGCTGTTCGCGGAGCTGGCCGCCGCCTTCGACGGCCGGACACCGCCGGAACCGCCGAACCTGAGAGCCGTCGGCACGATGCTCCGCCGGCACGCCCAACTGCTGGTCCAGGAGATGGGCGGCCACCACGGGATCCGCGACCTGCGCAAGCACATCCCCTGGTATTTCAAGGGTTTCGCCGTCGGCTCGTTGGTACGGCTGGATCTCGGCATGGTGTCCAGCCTGGCCGACTTGGACGCCCTGATCGCCCAGTTGGATCCGAACCAGCCGTTCCCAGCCGGCGCCGAGGGCCCGCGCGGCCGGCAGGGCTCGCCGCAACCGAAGGTGCAGCTGCCGCAGGGATGGCTGGACGACCCCGAGGCGGACAGTGTGCCGGTCGGCGCCGAACTGGAATCCAGCGGCGGCTGAGATGCGCCGGCGAGCCGGCAGTCCGATAGCGGCGGGCGCCCTGCTGCTGGTGGTGACCGCGTGCGGTAGCGCCGGATCGCCGCACATCGGGCTCGGGGATTCGGGCGCCGCCGACCCAGGCTCCGCCGCGTCCGCCGTCCCCACCGACGACGAGCAATTGATCCACCGCGCCATCGATGCCGTCAACGCCGCCGCCGGCAAGGATCCGGCCGATCAGCGGGCGGCGCTATTGCAGGTCGTCGACCCCGCTCGAGCCGGCGACCAGCGCAGCTGCCGGCCGTCTACCACCACGCTGCGCTTCGAGCCGGCTTGGGCGGACCTGAGGCCGGCTCCCGGCGGAGCCGAGCGAACCTACGTACTGCCGGCCCGCATCCGGATCTACACCGCAGATCGGATCACCGGCACCGACGTCACTGCCCTGACGGTTTCGGTGTCCGGTGGCCGTGCGCATCTGTCGCCGCTGTGTGTCTCCTGAGCTGTGTGTCTCCTGAGCTGTGTGTCTCCTGAGCTGTGTGTCTCCTGAGCGGCCTCTGCCGCCTCTCGGCCCTCCCCGCCCGGTGGGTTGTCTGCAGGCACCGGCAGCTCGGTCGCTGTCGACGCATCCCGATCACCCTGGATCTTGCCGACGCCGGGCAGCGTTCTGAACCGATCCGTACCATCGAGGTCTGCCCGTCCACTCGCGGGAACAGCAGTGCGTCCGAACGGCGGACTCACCCGGTACGCAAGGAGGTCGCGTGAGCGAGCCGCCGCGCGAGGATCCTGGAGAATCCGGCGGGTCGGCACCCTGGGAGCGCCCCCGGCGCTGGAACCAGCAGCGGATGGACGCCAGCAAGGTCGACGAGTTGCTGGCCCGGCTGGGCAACGAGGACGTGATGAGCGGTCGGCGAGGACGGCGCCGAGCCGAGCCGGGCCAGGGCGCGCAGGTTTCCGCCAGTCACCTGATCGCCAGCATCGGCAGCTCCCAGCCGGATGGACCGGCCGACGATCGGGATCCGACCGTCGCCCTGCAGCCGTCGGCCGGACACGAGTCGACCGTCGCGTTCCGCGCGAACGGCGACGCGGTTCCCGCGACCCCGCCCGGTGGCACGTCGGAGCCGGCGGCAACGTCGGGGCCGGAGGGAATGTCCAGGCCGGACGGAATGTCCAGGCCGGAGGGAATGTCTCGGCCGGACGGAATGTCCAGGCCGGAGGGAATGTCCAGGCCGGACGGAATGTCCAGGCCCGAGGGAATGTCCAGGCCCGAGGGACCCGCGACCGCCGACCCGAACATCGCCGCTTCCGATCAGACTGTCGTGTTCCGTCCCACCGCCGAGCCGGATCGCGGCTTGGACCGGACGATCAGCGTCAAGCGCGACTTCGGCGGCCCAGGCGTCGTCAGCATGCCGGCATCGGACGACAGCGCCACCGACGAGATGGTCCAATTCGGCCAGCAGGAGGATGTGCTGGCGATCAGGGAGTCGCTGCGCCAGCAGTATCCGGGTTCGTCGCGGGTCAGTGCCCTCGGCGCCGGTGCCGCCGGCGCCGGTGCCGGTACCGTGGCCGCCGGCTCGGGCCGCCGCACCGGCTCGGGCCGCCGCACCGGAACGACCGTCGCGGCCACCGCAGCTCCGGGTGGCCTCCACGGCCAGCCAGGCAAGAGGCGCACCACTCGCGGTTTCCTGTGGGCCGGCCGCGGACTGATCGCCGTTGTCTCTGCCGCTGTGCTGGCCTATGCCGGCACCGAATGGAACCTGATCAGGACGACGGAAGCGGGCCTGCAGCAGAAGAGCGGCAACTACCTCCAGCCCACCGACCCGAACATCTCCACCCCGTCCACGGCAAGGCCGTCCTCGGACCGCCGCCCGTCAAGTGCCGCGCAGCCCGCGCCGGTGGCGCCGGCGGCGCCCGGCGTCACCGGCAGCCTCTATCGGCCGGAGAACATCCTGCTGCTCGGGTCGGACACCAGGGCAAACGGCAACGGTGACGCCTCCAACAGCGACGGCACCCAGGACACCGCGCAGTCCGACACTCTGATGATCGCGCATGTCTCGGCAGACCGGCAGAACGTCACCATCCTGTCGATCCCGCGCGATCTCCGGATCCCGGCTCCGCACTGCAAGAAGTGGGACTACCGAACGCGCAAGCAGAGTGCGGAGGACGAAACGGTGTCCGCCACTGAGCACTGGAAGATCACCAACGCCTATTCCGTCGGTGGACCCGCATGCTCGGTGTTGGCCGTCCAGCACCTCACCGGTCTGCGCATGGACCGGGTCATCGAGATCGACTTCAAGGGCTTCAAGACCATGGTGGACGCCCTCGGAGGCATCAACGTCAACATCTGCCGCCCGATCAGGGACCAGGAACTCGGGCTGATCGTCGCCCAGGGCGGCGTGCAGAAGATCCAGGGCGACCAGGCGCTGAGCCTGGTCCGCGCCCGCAAGGTGCTGAACGACGGGATCGGCAACGACTTCGGCCGGATCCACCGCCAACAGGTCGTGTTGTCCACCATGCTGCGCCAGGTGGCCAGTGCCGGCACGCTGCTCAGCCCCGGCAAGCTCGACCGGTTCCTGCGCGCGTTCGTCGACGCCACCTACACCGACAACGTCACCACGGATTCGCTGATCGATCTGGCTCATCAACTGGGCAACCTGGCGCCCGGCCGGGTCACCTTCTACACCCTGCCGGCGCACCCGAACACCAGCGACGGTGGCGACACGCAGATCATGGATCCCAAGGGGCAGGCCATCTTCGCCGCACTGGTGAACGACCAGCGGCTGCCCGGCGAGGAAGTCGCTCCCCCCAAGACCGGATCGAGCACCCTCACGTCGACCGGCCCCAAGAAGGCAGCCACCACGTCCGCAGGGCGGAGCACGCCGACGGCCCCCAACAGCACCACGACGACAACCTCGACGGCGCCCAGGAGCACCGCGGTGACGACCTCGGCGGCGCCGCAGACGCTCTCCGCCGACCCCGCGAACATCGACCTCCAGATCGTCAACCTGACGGGCAAGGCCGGAGTCGCCGGGCAGGTGATGGACGACCTGAACGGCTACGGCTTCACGGTGACCGGCAACGACCTGCTCCGGCCGGTCGATCAGACCCAGCAGGACATCACCGTCGAATACTCCGCCCGCCGCCGCGACGCCGCGGTGATGGTGGCCGCAGCGATCCCCGGCTCCCGGCTGGTGCAGAAGGACGGACTGGATGCCCGGGTGCGGTTGCTGCTCGGCACCTCGTTCGACGGCACGGTGAGCAGAGTCTCTGTCGGCCAGACTGTGCCGACCAGGCTGCAGACCACACCGAGCAAGGCGCCGACGACCGTCAGCGCTTTGGCTACCGCGGCCACCTCGACGAGGGCCGCCCCGGCCACGTCTGCCAGTCCGTCGGCCGGCACGCCCGCCGGCCCGTCCGCCGGCTCGTCCGCGAAGCCCACCACCCCCACGGTCACCTTGAAGAGTACGGATCTCCAGTCGGTCAATGCCGGCGACGCCACCTGCGCCTGACCGAGCACCGCACCGCACCGCACCGCACCGCACCGCACCGCACCGCACCGCACCGCACCCGACCGAGCGCAGCACCCGACCGAGCGCAGCGCGCTACCGAGTGCATCCGACTGTTGCCCGGCGCTCCACTCCTCGTTCACATCTCGTTCACCGTTCGACCGCGCCCCGTGCTGGTTCGCCGCCTACGCTGGGAAGATGCGCCAGGCCTATCAGATGCAGCTCGCCGATCTCGGCGCCCACGGCTCGAGGATGTGCGACCTCACCTCAGAGTTGATGCGCGATGCCAGCCGCTCCCTGCTCGATGGCGACCTGGCACTGGCCGAGAAGGTCATCGCGAAGGACATCAGACTGGACTCGATGCGTTCCGCTGCCGAGGAATCGGCGCTGGAGCTGCTGGCGCTGCAGGCCCCGGTGGCCTCCGATCTGCGCGCCGTCGTCTCGGCGCTCTGGGTGGTCGCCGACGTGCAGCGGATGGGCACGCTGGCGATCCACATCGCCAAGGCCGCCCGCCGGCGGCACCCGAGCCTGGTGGTGCCCAGCGAGATCCGGCCGATCTTCGAACGGATGAGCTCGGTGGCGATGCACCTTTCCGGGCGAGCGGCCGAAGTGCTCAGGACCAGGAATCTGTCCATCGCCCAGGGCATGGACGCCGAGGACGACCTGATGGACGACCTGCACAAGCAGATGTTCGCCACCCTGTTGTCACCGAACTGGTCGCGCGACGTGGCCACAGCCATCGACCTGGCACTGCTCGGCCGATTCTACGAGCGGTTCGCCGACCACGCGGTGGCGGTCGCCAGGCGGATCGTCTTCCTGGTCACCGGCGAGAACATCGGCGGGGACACGACCGTGCTGCTCTCGCCGCCCGACTGACGTCACCACAACCGCGGGGCCAGCCAGCTCAACGGGGTGACGTCTGGTGGATTCCTCCACGCGACGACCGGAACACGCCTGGCCGGGGGCCAGGTTCAGCCGAAGCGCCCCGAGATGTAGTCCTCGGTGGCCTTCTCGCCGGGATTGGAGAAGATCTTGGCGGTCTCGTCGTACTCGACCAGCCGGCCGGGCTGACCGACACCGGCCAGGTTGAAGAACGCGGTGCGATCGGACACTCTGGCCGCCTGCTGCATGTTGTGGGTGACGATGACGATCGTGTAGCTGGCCTTGAGCTCGCTGATCAGGTCCTCGATGGCCAGGGTGGAGATCGGGTCGAGGGCCGAACACGGCTCGTCCATGAGAAGTACCTCGGGTTCGACGGCGATCGCCCTGGCGATGCACAAGCGCTGTTGCTGACCACCGGACAGCCCGGCACCTGGACGGTTCAGACGGTGCTTGACCTCTTCCCACAGGTTTGCGCCGCGTAACGAGCGTTCCATGATGTCATCGAGTTCGTTCTTGCGCTTGCGGGTCCCGGCGATCTTGTAGCCGGCGATCACGTTGTCGTAGATCGACATCGTGGGGAACGGGTTCGCCTTCTGGAACACCATTCCGACGACGCGGCGCACGTTCACCGGATCGACGCCGGAGCCGTAGAGATCCTCGCCATCCAGCATCACTTTGCCTTGTACCCGGCCACCGGGGATCACCTCGTGCATCCGGTTCAGCGTCCGCAGGAAGGTCGACTTGCCGCAGCCGGACGGGCCGATCAAGGAGGTGACCGTCAGCGGGGCGATCTTGATCGACGCTTCCTCGACCGCGAGGAAATCGCCGTAGTAGATGTTCAGGTCCTCGACATCAATGCGTTTGGCCACAGTGCAGATCCCTACTTCCTACTTACTCTTGGGTTGGGCCAGCTTGGCCAGCAGACGGGCGGCGACGTTCAACAACAGCACCAGTAGCACCAGGATCAGGCCGGCCGCCCACGCGGCATTCACATCGCTGGTGGCGCCGTTGCGCTTGCCGAGCCGGTCCCAGACCATCATCGGCAGCGTTGCCTGGTCGCCGGACAGCGGATCGAGATTGAAGAAATTGGTGTAACCGACCAGCAGGATCAGCGGGGCGGTCTCCCCGGCGACCCTGGAGACGGCCAGCAGCGCGGAGGTGATGAGGCCGGACATCGCCGTCGGGAGCACGATTCTCAGGATGGTTCGCCACTTCGGGACCCCGAGCGCGTAGCTGGCGTCCCGAAGGTCGCGGGGAACCAGCCGGAGCATCTCCTCGCTGGACCGCACCACCACCGGCAACATCAGAATGGTGAGCGCGATGGACCCGGCGAAGCCGAACGGACGGGCGCCCAGCCCCAGCAGCAGGAAGGTGTAGACGAACAGGCCGGCGACGATCGACGGCACACCTGTCATCACGTCGACGAAGAAGGTGACCGCCCTGGCGAACCTGCCCGTCCCGTACTCCACCAGGTAGATCGCCGTGAAGATGCCCAACGGCAGCGAGAAGATCGCCGCGATGCCGACCTGCTCGACGGTTCCGACAATGGCGGCAAGGATTCCTGAGCGCAGGCCGTCGTCGGCGCCGAAGGCATGGCTCAGCGCGGGGACACCGCGCTGCGCGATGTACACCAGGATCAGCACCAGCGGCACCATCGCCCCGACGAAGCAGGAACGGATCACCGTACTGGCCAGCCTGTCCCTCGCCCGCCGGCGTCCCTCGACCGAGAACGACCAGGCGCTCAACACAATGACGTACAACAGGACCGCCGTGAAGAAGCACGTGAACCAACCGGTCCAGCCGAGCCCGTACTTGGCACCGACGGCCAGTACGACCGCAGCGACCGCGGCGATGTACGGCGCCGCCTTCGGCAGTCGGGCACCTACCAGCGCCGACGGGACCGTCCGGTCCGGCGCGGACGCCGTGGCGCGCGTGGTCGTCATGCCGTGAACTCCTTCCTCCTGGCGATCACCGCACGGGCGATCGCGTTCACCACCAGCGTGATGACGAACAGGAACAGACCCGCGGTGACGAGCGCCGGGATACCCAGTTTCGAGCCGCCTGCCTCGCCGAACTTGAGGGCGATGGTGGAGGCGAAGGTGTCGCCGCCCGGGACGGTGAGGTGCCCGTTGATGGTGAATCCCGAGTTCAGCACGAGTGCCACCGCAATGGTCTCGCCCAGGGCTCGGCCCAGACCGAGCATCGCGGCGGAGATCATCCCGGCCCGGCCGAACGGCAGCACGGCGGTACGGATGGTCTCCCACTTGGTGGCACCCAGCGCCCAGGCCGCATCGATCGTCTCCGCCGGTGTCTGCAGGAACACCTCGCGGCACACGGCTGACACCACCGGAAGGATCATGATCGCCAGCACCACACCTGCCATCAGCAATGACTTGCCGAACTGGTTGGCCGCGGTAGCGCCGGGATTGCCGAGAATGTATGTCCACCCGAAGTAGTCGTTGAGCCAGGACTGGAAACCCTGCGTCTTCGGGATCAGTAGATACAGCCCCCACATGCCGAAGATCAGGGACGGCACGGCGGCCAGCAGGTCGACAAGGCCGCCAAGGGTGGTGGCCAGCCGATGCGGTGCATACTGCGAGATGTACAGCGCGATGCCGATGGCGATCGGTACGCCGATGAGCATCGCCAGTAGCGAGGAGACGACGGTCCCGAAGGCCAAGGCGGCCACCCCGAAGTTCGGTTTGCTCTCGCTGGAGAAATACCACTTCTGGGTCGTGAACAGGTTGCCGGTGTTGGCGTCTCCCGCGGTCAGCGCGGGCCAGGCTTTCCAGATCAGGAAGCCGGCGATCGCCGCCATCACCACCAGCAGCAGGGCACCGGAGCCAGCTGCCAATCCCTTGAAGACTCGGTCGCCCATCCGGTTGGCCTGCCCGGAGATGTCGCGGGCCGGTCCCCCGTGCCCGGGAGCAGTCAACCCACCAGTCGTTCTCGGTGCAGGGGCGGAGGCGTCGGTCGCGCCGTCCGCGCGCCGCCGGGCATTCGCCGACAGATTGGCGGCCATCGAACCGGTGGCTGCGGTCTGGCGGGATGCGGCGACTTCGTGCAGCGCTTCGTCTGCCGCCGCGGCCTGGTCCGTGGCACCGGCGGTACGGCCGACATCCGAGGCGCCGGAGTCCTCCCGGTCTTCGTCGTCGGTCATCGAACCTCTGCCCGAGATGGTCGACATGTTCCCTCGCTCTGGCTGCGTGCCCGGCTCGATCTCATCGGGTAATGGTGGCGCATTATTGGAGCCAGTGTGCAATCGGTCGTTCGGCGTATGCAGTGGTGAGTCGCGCACCTACCAGTAGTGCACCGGGCCGCGGAGCGTCGGCAGGAGTGCCCGCCGCCCCGCGGCCCGTCGTGCAATGATGCGTCCGCTCAGCTCAGGCCCTTGATCACGTCGATGACCTTCGTCTGGATCTCAGCCGGCAACGGAGCTGCGCCGACCTTCGTGAGCGCCGCCTGGCCGTCAGTGGCGGCGTAACCGAGGAAGCTCTTCAGCAGAGCCGCCTTGTCGCCGTTGCCCGCGGAACAGACGATCTCGTAGGTCACCAGAATGATCGGGTACGCCCCCGCCTCCTTGGTGGCGTAGTCAAGCTTCAGGGACAGATCCTTACCGGTGCCGACCACCTTGGCAGCCATGACGGCCTTGCCGGCGGAGTCGGCGGTCAGCTCGACAGCACCGCCACCGTTGTCGATCTTGGCGATCGACAGGTTGGCCGCGGTGGCGAAGCCCCACTCGACGTAGCCGATGGAGCCCTCGGCGCCGGCGATGCCATTGGCAACACCGTCGGAGCCCTGAGCACCGGTGCCGCCCTGCGCTACCCAACCCTTGCCGGTGTCGTAGCTCCAGTCGCTGGTGGCTTTGAGGTACTTGGTGAAGTTCTCCGTGGTACCCGAGTCCTCGGCCCGGTGGAACGACTGGATCGGGGTGGATGGCAGCGTCGCACCCGGGTTGGCCGCCTTGATGGCGGCGTCGTCCCAGGTGGTGATCTTGCTGTCGAAGATGCCCGCGAGGACCTTCGGGGTCAGCGTCAGATCCTTGACACCGTTCAGCTTGTAGGCGATGGCGATCGGGCCGGTGACCAACGGCAGGTCGACGGCGTCGGAGCCCTTGCAGCGGTCCTTCGCCGGACCCTTCTGCTCGTCCTTCAGGGCCGAGTCGGAACCACCGAAATCGGTCTGATTCTTCGTGAAGTCGGTGATGCCCTTGCCCGAACCGCCGCCGCCGTAGGCGTTGACCTTGGCGCCGCACTTCGCGTTGTAGGCGGTGATCCAGGCGCTGATCGCCTTGCCCTGTGCGGTGGAACCCGAGGAGCGTAGGTCGCCGGTGGCGCACTTGAAGCCGGCAGCATCGAAGGTGGCGCCTGTCGCGCCACCCGCGCTCTGCGCGCTGCTCGAGCTGCCCGGCATCTCCGAACTGCTCGAGCTGCCCGGCATCTCTGAGCTACTCGAGCTGCTCGACGTATCCGAGCCACCCGCGCTGTCCGAGCTACTCGAGGTATCCGAGCCACCCGCGGTATCCGAGCCACCCGCGGTATCCGAACCACCCGCGGTATCCGAGCCACCCGCGGTATCCGAACCACCCGCGGTATCCGAACCACCCGCGGTATCCGAGCCACCCGCGGTGTCCGAGCTACTTGACGAAGTCATGGCCTCCGAGGTGGCCGAGTCGACGGCCGACGAGACGGCGCCGGCTGCGCTGGTGGCCGCCGACGGAGCGGCGGTGGTGTTCGAGCCGCATGCGGTCAGAACGAGAGCAGCCGCGGCTGCCATAGCGGCCAGGCCGCTGATTCGCGTGATTTTCACGCTGGTTCCTCCAGGAGTCTGCCAACAGGGACCGATCGGGGGTGCAGGCCGGTGAGCAGGCCAGCGGATGCCCGCGAAGGGCCATCCGCATGGCGACGGTAGGTGTGCTGAATGGACGGATGGTCAGTCCCAGGTGAACGCACGGTGAACGAGGGGGAATCGATGGCCCATCGGGGTGTGACATCGCCCCACCGGCCTCTCGGACCGACCGACGGTAACCGGCGGGAGACGGCGGTTTCGCCAGCCGATGGCGCCCCGCCGCCGGGCCATGATTCGTCCGGCGACTTCGGCGCTCCGGTCGGCCTGCTCAGCGGCGCGAGTAGACCCGATCGGTGATGACGGTGCTGAACCCCAACCGCCGGTACAGCGCCGAGGCCCGGTCGTTGTCGCCCTCGACGTACAACATGACGGTCCGCAACCCGCGCGCCGCAAGGTGGTCGAGCCCGGCAAGGGTCAACGGCGTGCCTAGCCCGCGGATCGGTGATTCCGGGTCCACGCCGAGCACATAGACCTCACCCACCGGACCGGGCACCCGCGCTGCCGGGACCGACCCGTCACCGGCCTGCGGGGTCGGATCGAAGGGGTGGACCTTCGTCCAGTGGAACCCCCAGATACGGTCGTCCGGGTCGACCGCCAGGAAGAACCCCGCCGGGTCGAACCAGTCCTGGGCCATCTCCACAGCCAGCCCCGCACGATCCAGCCGGCCCTGCTCCGGGTGCCAGAAGAACGCCCGCGCGTTGACCGCCAGGAACTGCTCCTCGTCGTGCCCTGGCACAAAGCTGCGGATGCGAAAGCCTTGCGGCAGAGCAGTTCCGGCGTCGATGCCGGCCGGCAACGACAGGCGCATCTGCAGCAGTGTGCGCACCGGCCGCAGTCCGGTCGATGCGGCCAGTCCCCTGGCGGCCTCCAGATCGCCATGCGCCCACACCCGAGGGTTCAGCTCCAGCACCGCAGCCAGCATGGCCCGCCCGATGCCCCGCCGGCGGGCGGCCGGGTGGACCACCAGCTCCGCGGGATCCTGATCGTGCCGGACAGCCACTCCGACGATCCGGCCGGCGACATCGGCCAGCAGGTAGTGGGAATCGTTGCCGCCGAGGGTGTCCAGCAGGTGACCGGACATCGGGGCGACGCCGTCGGTCAGCAACGCGTCTCCGACGATCTCCCTGACCCGTTGTGCCGCAACCGGATCCAGACCGCGTCGCCACCGGCGCAGCGACATCATGCAGGAGTCGTCTCGTCACGCTCCGCCGGCCGGGCCGGTGGCACCATTTTGTAGCCGACATTGCGGACAGTACCGATCAGCGACTCGTGTTCCACGCCGAGCTTCGCCCGCAACCGCCGGACGTGAACGTCGACCGTCCTGGTACCACCGAAGAAGTCGTATCCCCATACCTCGGTGACCAGCTGCTCGCGGGTGAACACCCGGCCGGGATGTTGTGCGAGGAACCTGAGCAGCTCGAACTCCTTGTAGGTCAGTTCCAGCACCCGGCCCCGCAGCCGCGCGGTGTAGGTGTCCTCGTCGATGGTGAGATCACCCAGGCTGGTGATGCCGGAGTTCCCCGGCGCCGCAGTGCGGCCGGCCAGCAGCCGAAGCCGGGCATGCACCTCGGCCGGGCCGGCGCCGGCCAGCACCACGTCCGCCACTCCCCATTCCGGACCGATGGCCACCATCCCGCCCTCGGTGACGATGGCCAGGACCGGAACGGCGAGCCCTTCAGCGCCCAGCAGCTGGCACAACGAGCGGGCGGCAGCCAGGTTGGTCCTGGCATCGACCAGCACCAGATCGTAGGGTCCCGCCGTCACCAGCGAAGCCGCCTCGAAAGCCCCCGCCCGCAGCTTCATCGGCAGCAGATCGATGGCCGGCAGGACGGTGTCGGGCGCTGGATCGGTGGTCAGCAACAGCAGGTCCATTGCTGCATCCGCTCCCAATCGTGTCTGCCGGATGTCCGATGACCAGCGGATTCTATCCAGCCGCCGACTCCTGCGTCCGACACAGCTCCGGCCATCTGCGAGCCGGTGCGATGATCGCCCTGTGCGCATGCTGCCCCGTTCCGGCCGCAGGCCGCCGCGTCCGGACGTCGGGGTCGCCGCCGAGCCGGTGACCGTCACCGCCGCGGACGGCGTGCAACTCCGCGGGCTCTGCGCCCATGGGCCGGCCGGGCACCTGTTCGTCATCGGACACGGGATGAGCCATTCGACCGCGGAGACGTCGACGAGCAGGGTGATCGACCGGCTGGCCCGGCACGGAACCGTGCTCGCGGTGGATTTCCGCGGGCACGGGGCATCGGGCGGGCTGTCGTCGGTGGGCGGCGACGAGATCCTTGACATCGACGCGGCCGCCGGACTTGCCAGGTCGATGGCCGGCAGCGCTGCGGTGACGACGGTCGGATTCTCGATGGGCGGCACCGTGGTGCTGCGGCAGGCGGTGCTGGGCGCGAACCGGCCGGATGTGGTGATCGCCGTGTCGGCTCCGTCCCGCTGGTTCCTCCGTGAGTCGGTGGCGATGCGCCGCGTGCACTGGATGCTCGAGCACCCACTCGGGCCCTGGGTCGGACGCCGGGCCGGGATCAGGGTCGGCGCGCCGTGGGACAAGGTGCCGTCGACGCCGCTGGAGACAATCAGCCGGATCACCCAGCCGCTGCTGCTGGTGCAGGGCACCGCGGACCGATACTTCTCCCCGGCCCAGGCGGTCGACCTGCAGCGGGCTTCCCTGGGGCATGCGGAACTGTGGCTGGAGCCTGGCATGGGTCACGCGGAATCCGGCACTTCGGCGGAGCTGGTCGACCGGATGGCCCGCTGGGCGATCGAGCAGGGAGGCGCCCAGCCGCGGTCTGCTCGCAAGAAAGCGGACTCCAGTTGAGCATGTTGGGTCCATGTAGCGCCGAAATCGGCATCTGGGGACCACTTTCTTGCGAGCGGCTCCTGGGATGCAGCTACCGCCGGCGCCCGCATGTGCAGCGTCAGCCGACCAGGCGCTCCAGCAGGGCGGAGGCGTGGGGCGCCAGTTCGGCGTCGGTGTGGGCCCGCTCCTCCACGTAGGCGAGGCGGCCGTCCGGCGTCACTCCGTAGAGCCGGGTGGCTCCGGTCACCGGAACGGCGTGGGGGGTGCGCATCACCCCGTCGGTGGACAGCGCCCACGACGCCATCGAGCGCGGGCGGCCGTAGAAGACCTCGATGCGGCCCTCGGCGTGTGCCAGGAGCAGCTCGATCGAGCCATCGGGCTGCGGCCGGAACCAGCCCACTTCGCGGGCAGCCGGGATCGGGGCGGCGTCGGGGCCGAAGTTCCAGCTGATCGACTCGAACCTGAGAAACGGCCTCCCGTCGTGCGACACCACGATCTGCTGGCCGAAGTCGGCGGCTGTCTCGGCGGTGCGGGGCTCATTGCCGTAACTGCCGGTGCCGCGCCAGACCCCGATCAGCGGCAGCAGGGACAGGCACTCGGGATGGATCTCCCGGCCCTTCCGGACGTTGGCAGTGTCCGCCGGAACCGGCAGCTCGGCCGCATCAGCGATGTTCAAGTCTCTGGTGGAGCCGGCCCGTTGTTCGGCAGCGGCGACGGCATCATCGCCGTTGCCCCTCCCCAGCGCGGAAGAACCACTGGATCCGACATCGAACTCGGTGTTGCCGCTCACCGCTGCTCACGGACCAGGCGATAGCAGGCATAGGCCATGGTCATCGCGATCAGCAGCGCTGCGATCGCCAGCACGACGGTGAACATCGTGTCCCACATGGGATGCGACTCTACCCGGCTGCCTTGATGATCACTCCGATGTTCACATTGTCGGCGGTCGCTTTCACCACGAGCTCGCTCCCCTCGACGGCGGCGGACGCCGACCGCAACGGGAACGGCAGCGCCGTCAACGGCAGATTCACCGTCAGGTTCTTCACCAGCTGCGATGCCACCGCGGGCGGAACGACGGCCGCCCCCGGGATCAGCCTCGCGGCGGACAGGTGCAGCACCCCGTCGCTGACGATCGGGTTCACGTCGACCTGTACCGGGAAGGTGCGGCCGCCGCTCGCCACCATCGTGGTGATCCGCAGCGCACCGCTGTCGCCGGCACCCACCGTCAGGTCCTGCTGGTCCAGGGCCGACGACAGCGCGGCGGCCGGGATCGCCACCACCAGATCGGCACGTCCCGCGGTGAGCTTGTCCACCTTGCCACTGATCGCGTCGGAGAACGGAAGCTTCACGTCATACAGGTCCGCGACGGCGTTGATCCGGGCCAGTCGACCAGCGCTCAGGTTGCTGCTGCTCACCGTGACGTGTGAATATTTCCCGCCCGCTGCCTGCCAGAGGAAGGAGAAACCATGAATGTTCACGTCCGGCGCGGGGCTGATCCCGCTCTGGGCGGCGATCGCCTCCCCGGTCTTCGACTCGGCCACCAGCCGGCCAGCGATGTCGATGCCCACGACGAGCACGATGAGCACCACGAGGACGATCACGAGCTTGCGCACACCGACAGTGTGCCGGTCGGGCGTCGACTGCGGCGGAGTTCGGTCGACTGCGTGCTTCGCAGGGTTCAGGGCACGGCACCGGCGCGCGGTCAGACTGCCGGCTCGCTCATCGGGCGCACTGGCTCATCCATGTCCCGGACAAGAGCCACCACCTCCTCCGGGTGATCCACCAGCATCGAATAGCTGACCGTCGCCGAACACTGGAACCCGAGCAGACGACTCAGCCGGCCAGCGCCGCCGCGACCACCTCGCGAGCTTCCTGCTGCACCAGTCTCAGATGTTCTGGCCCGCGGAAGGACTCGGCGTAGATCTTGTAGACATCCTCGGTACCGGACGGGCGGGCGGCGAACCAGGCGTTCTCCGTGACCACCTTCAGGCCGCCGATCGGAGCGCCGTTCCCCGGCGCGTTCACCAGCCGGTCCAGGATGCGTTCGCCGGCAAGGGATTCCGCCGTCACCGCATCGGCGGAGAGCCTACCGAGCTTCGACTTCTCCGCCTTGGTCGCGGGCGCGTCGACCCTGGCATAGGCCGGATCCCCGAATTGCCCGACCAGCTCGGCATACCGCTGGCTGGGCGATTTCCCGGTCACCGCCTGGATCTCCGAGGCCAGCAGCGCCAACGCGATGCCGTCCTTGTCGGTGGTCCATACGGTGCCCCGGCGCCGCAGGAACGACGCGCCCGCCGACTCCTCGCCCCCGAACCCGAGCTGTGAATCGATCAGCCCGGGCACGAACCACTTGAAGCCGACCGGCACCTCGACCAGCCGCCGCCCGAGATCACCGACCACCCGATCGATCATCGACGACGACACCAGCGTCTTGCCCACACCGGCATCGGCCGGCCAGTCGGACCGGTGGCGGTACAGGTAGTCGATGGCCACTGCCAGGTAGTGGTTCGGGTTCATCAGCCCGGCGTCAGGGGTGACTATTCCGTGCCGGTCGGCGTCGGCGTCGTTGCCGGTGGCGATCTGGAAGTCGCCGGCACCGTCGGCCATCCTGGCCACCAGCGAGGCCATCGCGTAGGGCGAGCTGCAGTCCATCCGGATCTTGCCGTCCCAGTCCAGCGTCATGAACGCCCAGCGCGGATCCACCTGCGTGTTCACCACCTGCAAGTCCAGCTCGAGCCGCTCGGCGATCGCCTCCCAGTACTTCACCGATGCTCCGCCCAACGGGTCGGCGCCGATCCGCACGCCGGCCGATCGGATCGCGTCCACATCGACGATGCTGTCCAGGTCGCCGACGTAGCCGGCCATGAAGTCGTAGAAACCGGTGCTGTCGCCCTTGCGGGCCTTGTCGTAATCGACCCGCAGCACTTCCTTGAGACCGCCGACCAGCAGCGCGTTGGCCCGCGCAGCGATCCAGCCGGTGGCATCGGAATCCGCCGGACCGCCGTTCGGCGGGTTGTACTTGAAGCCGCCGTCACGCGGCGGATTGTGCGACGGCGTCACCACGATGCCATCGGCAAGTTTGTTGTCCCGCTTGCGGTTCGCCTTCAAGATCGCGTGGCTGACGGCCGGCGTCGGAGTGAACCCGTCGTTGACGTCCAGCATCACGGTGACGTCGTTGCCGGCCAGCACCTCCAGCGCGGTGCGGGTCGCCGGGCCGGACAACGCGTGGGTGTCGGCTCCCATGAACAGCGGCCCGCTCGTGCCCTGGACCGCTCGGTACTCGCAGATCGCCTGGGTGATCGCCAGGATGTGGTTGCGGTTGAAGGCTGCGTCCAGGCTCGAGCCGCGGTGCCCGGACGTGCCGAACACCACCTGCTGCTCGGGGACGGACGGGTCCGGCTCGATGTCCTCGTAGGCGGCGAGAAGAGCATCGACGTCGATGAGATCGGCCGGTTCGGCGGGTTTCCCTGCGCGCTGATCCATGGCGCTCATTGAACAGGGTCGGACCACTTCCGGCAGAGCCGGGTAGCCCCGGACGACTCCCGCCCACCGTCGTCCGCAGCGGGTCAGACCACCGCGGTCTCGCGATCCTCGGCAGCCTCGGTGAGACCGATGCGATCGTGGATCCGGCGCAGCGGTTTCGGCGCCCACCAGGCCGCGCGACCCAGCAGCCGGATGGCGGCGGGCAGCAGGATGCCGCGGATCAGGGTGGCATCGATCAGAATCGCCAGACCGGAGCCGATGCCGAACATCTGGATGAAACTCACCGACGACGTGCCGAAGGCGAAGAAACTCACCGCCAGGATCACCGCCGCCATCGACACGATGCGACCGGTGCGTGACAAGCCGTCCGCAACCGCGACCTCGTTCGACGCGCCGAGATCGTGCATCTCCTTGATCCGGCTCACCACGAAGACCTCGTAGTCCATCGAGAGTCCGAAGACGATGCAGAACATCAACACCAGCATCGAGGTGTCCAGCGGCAACGGGGTGAATCCGAGCACGCCGGACAGCCAGCCTTCCTGGAAGATCAACACCAGCACGCCGATGGTGGCCGAGAGGCCGATCACGTTAAGCGCCAACGCTCGCAGCGGCTGCAACACGCTTCCGGTGAACAGGAACATCAGCACGAAGGTGGACAGGGCGACCAGCCCGATGGCCAGCGGCAGCCGGCTGCCGATCGCCTGCTGGCTGTCCACCAGTTCGGCGCTCTGGCCGCCCACCAGCACCTCTGCCGTGCTGGGCTCCGCTCGCAGCTGGCGAACCAGTGTCTTCGCCCCGTCCGAGCGGGTGTCGAGTTCGGTGACCACGGTCAGCCGCTGCGCGCCCGGAGCGGAGAACCCGGCGTCGGCCGGTGACGAGGCCACCCGGACGCCGCCGGTGTAGGTGCCGGCACTCGATTCCACCCGCTGCACGCCGGCGAAGGTGGAGGCCCGCTGGGCGAAGTCCGTCACGTCGGCCGAACGAGCGGTCATCACCACGTCGACGGCGCTGGTGTCGTCGGCGGCGAAATCATCGCGCAGCGCGTCGCCGGCCTGCCGGCTGGACGCCGAGGTGGGCAGCACCCGATCGTCGGGTGTTCCGAAGTCCATCCGCAGCAGCGGCGTGGCCAGCAGGACGAGCAGGGCCAGCACCGGCACCGCCGTGACCAGGGGCCGCTTCATCACCGCGCGGGCGATCGTTCCCCAGAACGGCACCACCGTGTTGGGCAGATGCTTCGACCATGGCAGCCGGCCGGCATTGACCCGCGGCCCGAGCACGGTGAGTAGCGCCGGCAGCACGACGAGCGCGCCGAGCATCGCAATGACGATCACCCCGATTCCGGCGTAGGCGAACGAGCGCAGGAAGTACATCGGGAACACCAGCAGCACCGCGAGCGCCGCGGCCACGGCCGTGGCACTGAAGAGCACGGTGCGCCCGGCCGTTTGGACGGTGCGGATCACCGCGGCGTTGACGTCACCCCGCTTGCCGTATTCCTCGCGGTAACGGCTGACTATCAGCAGGGCGTAGTCGATCGCCAGGCCGAGGCCAAGGCTGGTGGTCAGGTTGATCGCGAAGATCGAGACGTCGGTGGCGGAGCCGAGCACGGACAGCTCGGCGAAGGTACCGAAGATGGCGAAGCCGCCGATCGCCAGCGGCAACAGCGCCGCCACGATGCTGCCGAAGGCCAGCCCCAATAGGGCAAGCATCAGCGGTATCGCAATGGCCTCCGCGCGCACCAGATCCGCACCGATCTGGCTCACGATCTCGTTGGTGACCCCGACATTGCCGCCGACGACGATGCTCAGCCCGTCGTGCTCGCCGCCGTACTTGGCGATCAGGTCCGCGGCGACGGTCTCGGGGGCGTCATCGGTCAGCGTGACGCCGACGATCGACTTGGTGCCGTCGTCGGATCGCAACGGCGGCGCTCCGGTGTTCCAGAACGAGGCCACCGATGCCACCCCTGGTTCGACGCTCAGCTCGTCGGTGAGCCGTTGGCCTTCGGCCCTGGCGGCCTCCACGCTGCGGTGCGCGTCGACTACCATGATCAATTCGGGGCTGCCGGGAAAGTGGGTCACGATGGCCGCTTTCGCCCGGCTGGACTCCGAGGCCGGGTCGTCGAAGCCCTCGCCCTTGAGCTTGTCGAAGGCGGTGAATCCGAGGACGGCGGCCCCGATCAGCGCGAGCAGGGTGACCGCCAGGACGAGCTTGGCATGGGTGGTCACGAAGTGACCGAGCCGGGTCATCATCGTTGACTCCGATCTGTGCAGGCGTTAACTTGACGCCTGTTAACTTGTCATGAATGTTTACTCTTGTCAACATGGAAGAGATGGACAAGACGGAGCGGCGCAGCAGCTATCACCATGGCGACCTGAAGAACGCCTTGACGGACGCCGCGATCGAACTGGCCGCCTCCCACGGGCCGGAGCAGATCACCGTGCGGGCCGCCGCCAAGATGGTGGGGGTCACCCCGACCGCGGCATACCGCCACTTCGCCGGTCATGACGAGCTGCTGGAGGCCGTGCAGCAGCGGGCGATGGACGCGATGACCGCGGCGATGTCCCGGCGGACGGCGGCCATCGAGCCTCCCACGAATCCGGAGGCCGCACAGGCGAGGTTTGCCGCCTGCGGCCAGGCATACGTGGAGTTCGCTGTCGCCCAACCGGGATTATTCCGCACCGCATTCTGCCGTGGCAATCAACTCGGCGTCCGGTCAGACCAGACCGACTACACCTCAGCGGAGCCGTACCAGCAGTTGATCCGGACGGTCGACGACCTGGTCCGGACCGGTCTGCTCGACGAATCCGACAGGGCGCTGACCGAACTGGCCGCCTGGTCGTCCGTCCACGGCCTGTCGATGTTGCTGGTCGACGGGCCGTTCCGCGGATTGCCGGACCCGGCCAAGCAGCAGTTGATCGGCGACGTGGTCCGATTCCTGAGTAGCCGTTACGCGCCGGCCGCGGACGGAACTGCTTCCTCGTTCGGCTGAACGCCCAGCAGCTGCGCCAACTCCGCGGTGCGCGGGCCGACGGCTCTTTCGGTGCCGTCGACGGCCACGATAGGGGTCAGTAGCCGGACGCTGGACAGCAGATAGGCACCCTCGGCGGCGAGCAACCGGGCTGGTTCGACCGGCTGGTAGGCGACGCTCCAGCCTGCGGCTTCCGCTGCGGCGAACAGCCGCCGGACGGTGATGCCGTCCAGCACGCCGTCCCGAGGCGGGGTGACAAGCGAGTCCCCGTCGGCCAGCACCACCGTGGCGGTCGGACCCTCCAGAACGGTGTCGTCGGAACCGATGAACACCACGTCGTCGTCACCGAGTGACTTCGCGTGCCGGATCGCTGCCATGTTGATGGCGTAGGACAATGTCTTGGCCCCGGGCAGCAGCCACGGCATATCGGCCACCTCGGAACCAGTGAAACCCCTTGGCAGCGTGCGGATCCGGGCACCTGCGCGCTGCCGGCGCGTTTCCTCCGCCACCGCGGAACCCATCACCCAGCAGGTCGGGGCGCCGGTGGATTCGGGTCCGCGGGTGCCCAGCAGCCGCAGCACCATCTCGGTGTCGCCGCCGGCCGCCCGCCAGGCGGCCAGCACCGCGTCGATGGCCGGGTGCCACTCGGGGCCGGCCGGCAGGTCGATGTCCAGCATCTTGGCCGAGGTGGCCAGTCGCGCCAGGTGCTCGTCCAGATCTCTGGGCACACCTTCCACGGCCAGGGTGGTCTCGAAGACCCCGTCCCCACGGAGCGCCCCCAACTCGTCGGCGCGCAGCAGAGGTTGGTCGTCGGGGCGCAGATTTCCGTCAAGTGTCGCGATCAGCAGTCCGGTCACGACGACCAGAGTAGGCCCATGCCCGATCGGCGGATGCCAGGTACCGCGTCGCGACCGATCGGCCGTCACAGCTGGCGGCGGTGGGGATGCGACGGAGCCGGGCAGGTCACGGCGCTGACATGGTCGATGCCCGGAGTCCGCCGGCGCTACAGCTTCCGCAGGAAGATCTTCTCCACCGCATGCCGCGGACCCTTCCGCAGGACCAGGTTCGCCCGTGCCCTGGTGGGCAGGATGTTCTCCCGGAGATTGGGTTCGTTGATCGAGCGCCAGATGCCGGTGGCCAGTCTCACCGCCTCGTCATCGGTGAGCGATGCGAACCGATGGAAGAACGACTCCGGATCGGCGAAAGCCGTACGCCGCAACGACAGGAAGCGCTCGACGTACCAATTCTGCACGTCGGCAGGCGCGCTGTCGACGTAAATGGAGAAATCGAAGTAGTCGCTGACTGCCAGAGCGCTGGCGGCGTCCTCGCTGGCCCGCGCCGGCTGCAGAACGTTCAGGCCCTCGACGATCAGCACGTCAGGGTGATGGACGACGATCTCCTCCCCAGCAACGATGTCGTAGGTCAGATGGTCGTACCTGGGAGCGCGCACCTCGGCAGCGCCCGACTTCACGTCGGCGACAAACCGCAGTAACCCCCGACGGTCGTAGGACTCCGGAAAACCCTTGCGGTTCATCAGGTTGCGTTGATCGAGCACCGAATTGGGATAGAGGAAACCGTCTGTGGTCACCAGTTCCACCCTTGGCATGTCCGGCCATCGGGACAGCAACTCGCGCAGCACCCGCGAGGTGGTGGACTTGCCCACCGCCACCGAACCGGCGACACCGATGACGAAGGGCGTGCGCTCGGCCTTCTCTCCGAGGAACGTCGAGGTGACCTGGTGCAGCGAACCAGTTCCGGCGACGTACATGCTGAGCAACCGGGACAGCGGGAGATAGATCTGCTCTGCCTCACCCGAGTCGATCGGATCCGACAGACCGCCGAGCCGGGTGACCTCTTCCTGGGTCAGCGTGAGCTCCGCCTGGTCGCGCAGCGCGGCCCACTCGGCCCTGTCCAGTTCGACGAACGGGCTGACGCCACCCTGCACCGTCTCGCTGCGCGGGTACTCACCGATCCCGGGCACCGCTACAGGGATGATGCCGGCCAGCCGGGCCAGTTCGTCGGTGGACACCGATCGAGTCAGATCCTCGGCTGCCGCGACCTCGTCGTCTGCTGCCATAGCCGCCGATTGTGCCTGTTGGCGACCGCCCGGGGGCCGGCGGACCGCTGTGAACAATCGCACGGCATCCGAGCCGGACGCCGGGCCGTCGGCCGCTGAGGAGGCAGTATGGCGATGGTGAGAGCACTGTTCAAACCGACCGCGGCTCCCGGCTTCGAGATGGCCGAATGCCAGGAGCCGGAGGCCGGGCCCGGCGAGGTGAAGATCCGGGTGCTGCGCACCGGAATCTGCGGCACCGACCTGCACATCATGAACTGGGACGCCTGGGCGCAGGGAGCGATCAGCCCACCGCTGATACCCGGGCACGAATTCTGCGGGGAGGTGGTCGAGCTCGGTGACGGAGTCCGGGACGTCGACATCGGCGACTTCGTCTCCGGCGAGGGGCACATCGTCTGCGGCACCTGTCGCAACTGCCGGGCCGGGCGGCGCCATCTGTGCATCAGGACCTCGAGCATCGGCGTCGACCGGGACGGTGCATTCGCCGAGTTCGTGGTGATCCCGGAAACCAACGTCTGGGTGCACAAGCGGTCCCTGGCGGACACCGCGCCGGCTGACCTGGACATCGCCGCGATCTTCGACCCTTTCGGCAACGCTGTGCACACCGCGCTGTCGTTCCCGTTGGCCGGTGAAGACGTGCTGATCACCGGCGCCGGCCCGATCGGCCTGATGGCGGCGGCGGTCGCCCGCAAGGTCGGCGCCCGGTACGTGGTGATCACCGACGTCAGCGAGCCCCGGCTGGCGCTGGCCCGCCGGCTGGGCGTCGACGTGGCCCTCGACGTGACGCGCCAGAGCATCGCCGGAGTGCAGGGGCGGCTCGGCATGGTCGAAGGATTCGATGTGGCGCTGGAGATGTCGGGCAACCCGGCCGCCCTGCCAGACATCATCACCAACTTGAACCACGGCGGCCGGATCGCGCTGCTCGGGCTACCGAGCGCGCCGATCCAGATCGACTGGATCAAGGTAGTCAGCCACATGATCACCATCAAGGGCATCTACGGACGGGAGATGTTCGAGACCTGGTACGCCATGAGCGCGCTGCTCAAGGCTGGTCTGGACATCTCGCCGGTGATCACCGACACCTTCCCGATCGGGCGGTGGCGGGAAGGGTTCGACGCCGCCGCGCGGGGAACCGGCGGCAAGGTGGTCCTGGATTGGACGACGCCATAGCGTCAGCAGCAGCGCAGCACGGCGATACCCACCCGGAAGGAAGCCGATGTACGGACACGTCCGCGAACAGATCGTCGCCACCCTGGCCGAGATCCGGGATGCCGGGCTGTACAAGAACGAACGTCAACTGGGCGGCCCGCAGGACGCCACCGTCAGCTCCGGTGGCAAGGACGTGCTGAACTTCTGCGCGAACAATTACCTCGGACTGGCGGATCATCCCGCGGTCCTGGCGGCCGCCCGAGAAGCCTTGGACGACTGGGGTTTCGGGATGGCCAGCGTGCGGTTCATCTGCGGGACGCAGAGCCAGCACACCGTGCTGGAGCGGAAGATCTCGGAGTTCCTGCACACCGAGGCCGCGATCCTGTACTCGTCGTGTTTCGACGCCAACGGCGGTCTGTTCGAGGTCCTGCTCGGCGCAGATGACGCGGTGATCTCCGACGAGCTCAACCATGCCTCGATCATCGACGGCATCCGGCTGTCCAAGGCGCGGCGGTTCCGGTACGCCAACCGCGACATGGCCGATCTGGAGCGGCAGCTGATCGCCGCCGGGGACGCCGGGCGCCGGTTGATCGTCACCGACGGGGTGTTCTCGATGGACGGCTACCTCGCCCCGCTCGACGAGATCTGCGAGCTGGCCGACTCCCATGCGGCGATGGTGATGGTCGACGACTCGCACGCGGTCGGATTCGTCGGGCCCGGTGGCGCCGGCACCCCGGAATTGTTCGGTGTCCAGGACCGGGTCGACATCGTCGCCGGCACCCTGGGCAAGGCACTGGGCGGCGCATCCGGCGGGTACATCGCCGCCCACCAGGAGATCGTCGATCTGCTGCGGCAACGGTCCCGTCCCTACCTGTTCTCCAATGCGGTGGCGCCGCCGGTGGTGGCCGGGTCGCTGGCCGCGCTCGATCTGATCGCCGGCGGCGGGCAGCAGCGGGAGACGTTGCGCCACAACACCGAACTGTTCCGGGAACTGATGACGGCAGCCGGGTTCGACCTGCTGCCCGGCGAGCACCCGATCTCCCCGGTGATGTTCGGGGACGCGAGGCTGGCCGGGCGGATGGCCGACGCCATGCTCGAACGCGGGGTGTATGTGATCGCGTTCTCCTATCCCGTGGTTCCGCAGGGCAAGGCACGGATCCGGGTCCAGCTGTCCGCCGGCCACTCGGAGGCGGACATCCGCGGCTGCGTCGACGCATTCGTGGCGGCCAGGGCGTCACTGGCCGGGTGAGTTCGGTGAGCGCCGGCCGGCCGCTCCCGGCGGATCGCTGATCAGCGGCCGGTTCTGCGCGCCTACCATGGGGTCATGCGTTCTCCGCTGCTCGACCTGCCCGGTGCCGTCGCCCGTGTGGGCCAACCGGGCACCGATGACCGACCGGACCCCGATGCGGCCATCGCCTGGCACTACGGCGACCCCATCGCCGAACAGAAGGCGGCGGTCACCGGCTCGGCGCTGTTCGATCTATCGCACCGGGACGTGGTGACCGTCACCGGCGACGATCGGCTGAGCTGGCTGCACACCCTCACCAGCCAGGCGCTCGACTCGTTGCCGGACGGCGGCGTCACCGAGGCGCTGCTGCTCTCACCCACCGGCCACGTCGAACACCACCTGGTGGTGACGTCGGTCGGGGACGCTGTCTATCTGGACACCGAGCCGGGACGCGGCGGGGCCATGCTCGGCTTCCTGGAATCGATGCGCTTCTGGTCCAAGGTCGAGGTGGCGGCGTCCGACATCGGACTGCTGCGGATCGCCGGTCCGGAAAGGTCCTTCGACGGCGCACCGGCGCACGGGGCGGCCGCGATCGCCGGAGGCTTCGCCAGGGTGCGGGCCGGAGCCATCGAGGTCGCGGTGCCGCGCGCCCGGATCGGTGCGCTGGCCGGCCGGATCCTGGCGTCCGGCGCCCGGCCGGCAGGTAGTTGGGCGGCCGACGCGTTGCGGGTGGAAGCGCTGGAACCCAGGATCGGCATCGACACCGACGAGCGGACCATTCCCAACGAAACCAGCTGGCTGTCGTCCGCCGTGCACCTGAACAAGGGCTGCTACCGCGGTCAGGAAACGGTCGCCAGGGTCAACAACCTCGGCCGGCCACCACGCCGGCTGGTGATGCTCAACCTGGATGGATCGGTGGACCGCCTGCCCGCCAACGGTTCCGAGGTGGTGACCGCGGGCGTGCAGGGCGCCGGCCGCAGGGTCGGCACGGTCGGCACCTCTGCCTATCACCACGAGAACGGGCCGGTGGCGCTGGCACTGGTCAAGCGCAGCATCCCGGTGGAGGCCGAGCTGCTGGCGGACGGTGTCGATGCCAGGATCGACCCGGATGGGTATCTCGACGATGGCGACGGCACACCCCGTTCGGCCGTCGAACGCCGGGCATTGCCGAACATCCGTCGCCGCTGACCGTCAGCCGTGAATCGCCGGGAGATCCTTTCCAGGCAAAGCTGTTCCACTGGTCCGGCCACAGATCCTTGTCCGCTGCAGTGCTATCAGAAGTGTGAGGTCGCAGGTGCCCGACTTGGTGACCATCGACGAGATCAGGGCAGCAGCCCGGCGGATCGCAGGTCAGGCGATCCGAACGCCGCTGCTGTTTGCCCCATGGGCCACCGCAGGGACCGCTCGGTCCGCCGCCGGACCCGCAGGCGCGGCTCACCCCGATGACGACCCGGTCCCCGCTCCCGCCACCGAGCTGTGGCTGAAACCCGAGCTGCTGCAACCGATCGGCGCCTTCAAGATCCGCGGCGCGGTCAACGCGATCGCCGCGATGGATCCGCAGCAGCGGGCCCGCGGCGTGCTCGCGCACTCCTCCGGCAACCACGCCCAGGCCGTCGCCTACGCGGCCCGGCTGTTCGGAGTCGACGCTCACATCGTCATCCCGGACAACGCGCCTCCGCGCAAGATCGCCGCCACCGAGGCGCTCGGCGCCACCGTCGAACTCGTGCCGCTGGCACAGCGGTTCTCCCGGCCGTTGGAGATCCAGGCGGAGACCGGCAAGCCGATGGTTCCGCCCTTCGATGATCGCGACGTGATCGCCGGCCAGGGCACCATCGGACTCGAGATTGCCGAGGATGCACCGGATGTGGCCGCCATCCTGGTCCCGGTGTCCGGTGGCGGCCTGATATCCGGCATCGCCGCCGCCGCGGCTGCCCTGCTGCCGGACACCCAGGTGATCGGCGTGGAACCCGAGCTTGCCGGGGATGCCACCGAGTCGTTCCGCACCGGCATCCGGGCGGACTGGGAGCCGCAGCGGACGGCCCGCACCATCGCCGACGGGCTGCGCGCCCACCGCATCGGTGAGCTGCCGTGGCAGCACATCCAGGCCCAGGTGCACGACATGGTCACCGTCACCGAGGACGAGATTCGGTACGCCACCAGGCTTCTGGTGCTGAATGCGCATCTGGCAGCCGAACCCAGTGGGGCGGTCGCCACCGCGGCTCATCTGTACCACTCCGAATCACTGCCGGCGGGGAAGCGGGTCTCGATCCTCTCCGGCGGCAACATCGACCCTGCGGTGCTGCGGGACATCCTGGCATGACGGCAGCACCCGTCGAATTGGTCCAGGTGATCCGCTCCGGCTTCCTCGAATGCTCGCACTACGGGTCGATGGTCATCACCAGGCCGGACGGCGGCGTCGCCTACGCCCTCGGTGATCCCGATGCGCCGGTGTTCCCCCGCTCGTCGAACAAGCCGTTCCAGGCGACCGCCATGCTGGAGGTCGGCGCGGAGCTGGCCGGCGCCGACCTGGCGCTGGCCGCGGCATCCCATTCCGGCGAGCCGATGCACACCGGGCGGGTGGCGTCGATGCTCGCCGCCGCCGACCTCACCGAGCAGGACCTCCAGTGCCCGCCCGACCTCCCGCTCGACGAAACCACCAGGGCCGCCGCCGTCGCCCGTGGCGAGCACCCGCGGCGCATCTACATGAACTGTTCCGGCAAGCACACCGGCATGCTGACCGCCTGTCGCAGCGCCGGCTGGGACACCGGCAGCTACCTGAGTCCCGACCACCCGTTCCAGCGGGCGGTGGTCGCGGCGATCACCCGGCTCACCGGTGAGGTGCCGGCGGCCAGCGGCGTCGACGGCTGCGGGGCCCCGCTGGTCGCCATCAGCCTGGCCGGCCTGGCCAGGGCATTCGGGCGGGTGACTACCGGTCCGGACGGCAGCGCCGAACGAACGGTCGCCGACGCCATGCGGGCGCATCCGGAGATGGTGGCCGGTACCGGCCGGGACGACACGCTGGCGATGTCCGCCCACCCCGGCGTGCTGATGAAGGGTGGCGCGGAGGGCGTGCACTGCGCTGCGCTGCCGGACGGCAGCGCCGTGGCGCTGAAGATCTCCGACGGCGCATCGCGGGCCAGGATGCCGGTGATGGTGGCAGGATTGCGGGCGCTCGGCTTGGACTCCCCCACGTTGGATCGATTGGCGGTCGGCCAAGTGCTCGGTGGCGGCCGCGCTGTCGGCGCCGTGCGGGTCGCACCGTCGGTCGCACCGAACCTGTAAGCTGTGTTCACGAACAATTACTGACTCCGGGGTCGCCCAAGAGGCCGCCCCGCTTCTCACGTGCAAGGGGGTCCGCCATGGGGCGAGGCCGTCAGAAGGCGAAGCAGACGAAGGTCGCCCGGGAGCTCAAGTACCACACCTCCTCGATCGACGTCACCTCCCTCCAGCGGGAGCTGGCCGGTGAACCGGTCGTCCCCCCGGCAAGAGTGGAGGAGAAGCCGCAGGACGACCCCGACGACGACCGCTACGGCGGGTACGTCGACGACGAGGACGACGACGGCACCGCCGGGCGCTACGCCGCGGCCTGGCAGTGAACTGATCGGGCCGCGTCTCCCTTCGCAGTCGTCCGTCGTTCCCGCATCATCGCCCCCGAACCGCGCTGTCATCGACAGGTTTGGACCGCCAGGACTTCGGATACCGGTGCACTACTGCCCGTTCTGGGCCGTTTGCGTCGCGCACAAGGAGGACATCTGATGACGAATCCCCTAGGTCCCGATCAGGACATGGAGGACCGCATGGCCGGTGATTCCGAACTCGAGCGCAGCCGGAATCCACTCCGCGACCGCAGCCGGGAGGCCGATGACGACGCGGACCGCGCCGACCAATCCGGCGCCGACGACGAGAGCGCCTTCGTCGCCGACCCGGCAGCCGCCGAGCAGGCCACCCGGGAACGTATGCAGGAACAGATGGCCATCGAGCGGGACGCCGGTCACCCGGTTTCCTCCGATCCGCAGGAGGACCTGTCCGGACCGGTGACGGCCAGGGCGGCCGGCGCCTCTGAGACCACCGGCGACGATGTCTCCACATCCGACGCCTCCGGCGCCGGCCACACCGGCTCGGCGCCCGCCGGGGATGCGGCATCCATCACCGGCTCGCACACCGCGGACGGGACCATGGTCAACAGCGCCGACCCCAGCCCGGGCGACCCCCAGCCCGCCGGACCCGACACGCCGAGCGAGTATCCGGCGCCCGGTTCCCCTGACACCGCGCCGTCCGGCGTACCGGCGCCCGCCCCCGCGGGCGAACCGGTGCCGGATGTCGCCCCCATCCCCGGTGTGACGCCGGATCCCGGCGCCGTGCCAGGTGAACCGTCGTCCCCGGGCGCGGCAACCGGCTCCGGATCTACTCATGGCTCGGACCCGAGCCGGCCGTAACCGCATGTGCCGACCGGCGCGTCAACCAATGACGCACACACTCATCGATCAGAACCGCGGGTGGTCTCCGCAGAGCGTCACCCTGTCGATCCGATCACCGGACACTTCGACCGTCCCGATGGTCGAGGCGGGGATGTGCTTGGCGGTGAGGACCGCCAACGCCCTATCCACATCCTCCGGACCCACCACTGCCGCCATCCCGACGCCCATGTTGAACGCCTTCTCCATCTCGCTCCGGTCGACCCGGCCCCTGCCGGCGATGAAGTTGAACACCGGCAGCGGTGTCCAGGCCCGGCGGTCCAGCGCGGCGGTGAGCCCCTGCGGGATCACTCGGGACAGGTTGCCGGCAAGGCCGCCTCCGGTGATGTGCGCGAAGGCATGCACGTCGGTCTCCCTGGCCAGGGCCAGACAATCCAGAGCGTAGATCCGGCACGGTTCGAGCAGCTCCTCGCCCAGGGTGCGCCCGAACTCCTCCACATGGCCGTCCAGTGGCAACCGGGCGACATCCAGCAGCACGTGCCTGATCATCGAATAGCCGTTGGAGTGCACGCCGGAGCTTTCCATACCGATCACCACGTCGCCGGGCCTCACCCGATCGGGTCCGAGGATGGCGTCGCCTTCGACAACGCCGATAGCCGTGGAGGCCAGGTCGTAGTCGTCGGAAGCCATCAGCCCTGGATGTTCGGCAGTTTCGCCCCCGACCAGCGCGCAGCCGGCGCGGAGGCAGCCTTCCGCGATACCGGACACGATGGTGGCGATCTTGTCCGGGTCGATCTTCCCGCAGGCGATGTAGTCCTGCAGGAACAACGGCTCCGCACCGCAGGCCACCAGGTCATCGACCACCATCGCCACCAGGTCGATGCCGATGGTGTCGTGTTTGTCCATCGCCTGGGCGATGGCGGGTTTGGTGCCGACACCGTCCGACGACGACGCCAGGATCGGGTCCCGGTACTTGTGCAGCGGCAACCGGAACAGTGACGCGAAGCCGCCGATGCCGTTCAGCACCTCGGGGCGGCGGGTCTTACTCGCCAACGGCTTGATCTTCTCGACGGCATCCTCGCCGGCCCGGATGGAGACCCCCGACCCGGCGTAGGTGGCGCCGGATCCGTAGGAGGTGCGCGGTTCGGTCACGTCCTGCCCGCCGGGGCGGTTCCCGCCAGCCGGCCCTGTGCGGCGGGATCGCCGGTGCGATGAGGGGCTTCGCCTTCCCAGCCCTCCAACACGTGTTTGCCGATCACTTCCGGGATCGGAATGGGGTAGGCGCCGGTGAAACACGCTGTGCACAAACGATTCTCGGGCTGCTCAGTGGCGGCGATCAGCGAATCCAGTGAGATGTAGCCGAGAGTGTCCGCGCCGATCGACTGCCGGACCCCCTCCACCTCACTGGAGCTGGCGATCAGCTCGACCCTGGTGCCGAAGTCCATCCCGTAGAAGCATGGCCAGCGCACCGGGGGCGCGGCGATCCGGACGTGCACCTCGAGCGCCCCGGCTTCGCGCAACATCCGCACCAGTGCGCGCTGGGTGTTGCCGCGGACGATCGAGTCGTCCACCACGATCAGCCGTTTGCCGCGGATCACTTCGCGCAGTGGGTTCAGCTTGAGCCGGATGCCCAGTTGCCGGATGGTCTGTGACGGCTGAATGAAAGTCCGACCCACATAGGCGTTCTTCACCAGTCCCTGGCCGTAAGGGATGCCGGACTGTTGGGCGTAACCGATGGCGGCCGGAGTTCCGGATTCCGGTGTCGGGATCACCAGATCGGCCTCCACCGGCGATTCGATGGCCAGCCGGCGGCCGATCTCCACGCGGGTGGCGTGTACGCTGCGGCCGGAGATCGCGGTGTCCGGCCGCGCCAGGTAGACGTACTCGAAGACGCAGCCCTTGGGATCGGCGGGCGCGAACCGGCGGCTGCGCAAGCCATCGGCATCGATGGCCAGCAACTCGCCCGGCTCCACCTCCCGGACGAACGAGGCACCCACGATGTCCAGCGCGGCGGTCTCCGAGGCGACCACCCAACCGCGCTCGAGCCGACCGAGCACCAGCGGCCGGAAGCCCTGTGGATCGCGTGCGGCGTACAACGAGTGCTCGTCACAGAAGACCAAGCAGTAGGCGCCGGAGAGCTGTGGTAGCAGTTCCAGCGCCGCCGCTTCCAGCGTCTTGTCGAGGCATGCGGCGGCCAGCAGCCGGCTGATGATGTCCGAGTCGGTGGTCGAGTTCGGTCGTTCTGGGCGGTGCGGGGCGTTCCTGTCCCCTAGCAGCTCGGCGAGCCCGGCGGTGTTCACCAGGTTGCCGTTGTGGCCCATCGCGATGCCGGATCCGACCGGGGTGGTGGCGAAGGTGGGTGAGGCGTTCTCCCAGGTGACGGCGCCGGTGGTGGAGTACCGGCAGTGCCCGATCGCGACATGGCCGCTCAGCGAACCCAGGGTCTGCTCGTCGAACACCTGAGAGACCAGTCCGAGATCCTTGAACACCACGATCTGGCTACCGTCGGCGACGGCGATACCGGCCGCTTCCTGGCCCCGGTGCTGCAATGCGTACAGACCGTAGTAACTGAGCTTGGCGACATCCTCGCCGGGCGCCCACACCCCGAAGACACCGCATTCTTCGCGGTACTCGTCCTCGGGCTGGTCGGGCGGCGCCGGTTCGGCATCGGGCTGAGCGGGTTCGGTCTGTCGGAAGGATGACATCCTGGAGGGACGGACCGGGCTGGTGGCCACGAAGTGCTGCTCCTAACGCGGGAGGGTGAAACCTTGTTGCCGCGTGAGGTAACTCTACCGGTCCCGCCGACCGGTCAGCGGGACTCGCGCTGTGCGCCCACGTGCCGGAGCGGCTGGACCGGGCCTGATCGCGCGGTGCACAGTGGTGGCCATGATCACTGTCGAACTGGCCGGCCGGCTGCTGGCCGCTGGACTGGTCTGGGACCCGGTAGCCGGGGACCGCTTCGTGGTACCCGGCCGCGGCATGGACGACGAGGTGTTCGTGGTGAGCCGGATGACCGTCGACGTGCACGAGTTCCCGCAAGGCCGGGTGATCGGCTTCAACGGCACGACGGAATGGGCGATGGATTCACTGGAGCTGACCGAGGTGCTGTGGATGCCGGCGGAGGGCCGGTTGCGTGAGGAGCTGGGTGCGCGGTTCGGCGGATTGCGCCGGGACGGCGACGATTGGGCGGTGACGGTGCTGCCGGCAGGGCGCTCGGCCGCGGACGTGCACGGCAGCTCGACCGACGCCACCGCCACGACGAACGGCCCGGTCAGCACCGAGCACCGGCACACCGACCCGGAATGCGCCTACGCCCTGGCCGTTCTCGAAGTGCTGGATTTCTGACGTGCCGTGGTCGCAGTCGACACGACATGCCAGACGTCACCGGGAATCCGCTCAACCGCGGAACTCATTGTCGCCGGGTCGGAACGGACCGGGCCTACTCGGTCACGGGTCCAGCGGAAGGAAGGCGGCCAGATCCGCCCTGGTGCCGCTGGCCCGGACCAGCCCCCGGCTGACGGCGGCGGCAAAGCTCAGACGCCCGGCCACCAACGCCAGCCAGGTCGCCGGATCGGTTTCCACCACATTCGGCGGGGTGCCGCGGGTGTGCCGCAGACCCTCGATTGCCTGCACAGCGGCATATGGCGGCACCCGGATCTCCACCGATCGGCCTGGATGCTGCTGCGCCAGCCAGTGCAGGGTGGCCCTGACGGCAGTCTTGGTGGCCTCCGTATCCAGCGTGTCCGGTGACGATCGGGCGGCCTGGACCGCGGCGGCAACCTCCTGCTGGGTGACGACACGGCGGGGCACGCGGCGACTGTAGCGGAGCTACAGGTGCTGGTCCGGCGGCTGCAGCCTCGGTATCCGCGGCAGTTCGCAAGAAATGCGTGGCCAGAAGGCCGAACGGGCACCCAACGCGTCCGAATCGCCATCTGGAGACGCATTTCTTGCGGATCCATTCGCCCGCCGCGATTTCTCGCACACTGGGGGGATGAACGGATCCGTCCGCTCCCCCGACGGCGCAGTGCTGCGCCGGGCGCCAGGTTCCCGATCCGATGCGGGCACCGCCGTGCTGGTGCTGCACGGCGGCGACGGGGAACCCAACACCCGAATGATCCGGCCGTGGTGGCCACCGGTGCTGCTGATGTGGGGTTTCCTGCCGGCCCTGCTCCGCTCACCGGCCAGACCCGCCTGCTACCTGCTGCGGAACTCCTTCCAGGGCTGGAACGGAGGCCATGGCCCGATCCGGGACGCGCGCTGGGCGCTTGCGGTGCTGCGCGAGCGTCATCCCGGCCGGCCGATCGCGCTGGTCGGGCATTCGATGGGCGGCCGGGTTGCGGCCGTGCTGGCCGCCGATCCGGACATCGCCGGGCTCGTCGGCCTGGCGCCGTGGCTGCCGATCGGCGAGCCGATTCCGGATCTAGCCGGCCGGCGCGTGATGTTGATCCACGGCTCCGCGGACCGCAGCATCCCGCCGGGCCAGACCCGCCAGTGGGCCGAGCGGGCGACGGCGGATCTCGACCGGCGCGGGCTGCCGTCCGGAGACGTCAGTTATCTGGAGATCCCCGGCGGCGGACACACCATGCTCCGCCGGTTCACCCGGTGGCATCGGCTCGCAGCGACCGGCGTCAACGAGGCGCTCAAGGTGCGGACCGCCCCGGCCGACTGAGCAGACGCCCACCACCCATTTGTGAGCACCCGGGAGCGGGCGACGGCGGATTGTCGTCCGGCGATGACGGGTGACAGCAACGTCGAGGAGAACCAGAATGCTCAGTCGGCCGGCCCGGGCGGCGGCGGCAACTGGTGGGCAGCGTCCGGGACGCAAGCACTCCCCACTACCACTAGCCCGTACGGCGTCGGATCTTGGATCCGAGCCAGACGAGCGGGTCGTACTTGCGGTCGGCGACGCGTTCCTTCATCGGGATGATCGCGTTGTCGGTGATCTTGATGTGCTCGGGGCAGACCTCGCTGCAGCACTTGGTGATGTTGCACATGCCGATGCCCTGCTCGGCGCGGGCGAAGTCGGCCCGGTCGGTGCGGGCGTCCAGTGGGTGCATGTCGAGCTCGGCCGCCCGGATCAGGAAACGCGGCCCGGCGAAGGCCTCCTTGTTGTCCTCGTGATCGCGCACCACGTGGCAGGTGTCCTGGCAGAGGAAGCACTCGATGCACTTGCGGAACTCCTGCGAGCGCTCGACATCGATCTGCTGCATGCGGTACTCGCCGGGCGCCAGGTCCGGCGGGGCGAAGGCCGGGATCTGGCGGGCCTTGGTGTAGTTGAAGGACACGTCCGTGACGAGGTCCTTGACAACCGGGAACGCCCGCATCGGTGTGACGGTGACCGTCTCACCCTCGGTGAAGGTCGACATCCGGGTCATGCACAGGAGCTTGGGCATGCCGTTGATCTCGGCGCTGCAGGAGCCGCACTTGCCGGCCTTGCAGTTCCAGCGGACGGCCAGGTCGCCGCTCTGGGTCGCCTGGAGCCGGTGGATGATGTCCAGGACGACTTCACCCTCGTTGACCTCGACGGTGTAGTCGACGAGATCGCCGCCACCGGCGTCACCCCGCCAGACCCGGAAGTGCGCGTCGTAGCTCATGATTCGCTCCGCTCCGGCACCTTGGCCAGCTCGTCATCGGTGAGGTACTTGGTCAGCTCTTCCCGTTTGAACAGGGCGAGCAGGTCCTCGCGCATCGGGACCATCGGCTGCTCCTCGACCCTGATTTCCGCCTCGGCAGGGATTCCTTCGACCGAGCAGACGAGGTTCTTCAGGCGCCAGGCCGGGTCCATCCCCGGATAGTCGTCACGGGTGTGGCCGCCGCGACTTTCCTGACGCAGCAGGGCGGCCCGGGCGACGCACTCACTCACGGTGAGCATATTGCGCAGGTCGATGGCGAGGTGCCAGCCAGGGTTGAACTGGCGGTGACCGGAGACCGTGAGGTGCCGAGCCCTGGCCCTGAGCTCGGCGAGCTTGGCCAGCGCCTGCTCGACCTCCTCGGCCTTGCGGATGATGCCGACGAGGTCGTTCATCGCCTGCTGCAGCTCCTGATGCAGGGTGTAGGGGTTCTCGCCGCCTTCCTCCTCGAAGGGGGCGAGGGCGCGGGTGGCCGCGGCATCGATGACCGACTGGTCGACAGTTGGCCGGCTGTCACCGAGTCCCCGGATGTAGGCGGCGGCACCGAGCCCGGCCCGGGCGCCGAACACCAGCAGGTCCGACAGGGAGTTCCCGCCGAGCCGGTTGGAGCCGTGCATCCCGCCGGAGACCTCGCCCGCGGCGAACAGCCCCGGCACCCGCGCGGCTGCCGCGGAGTCCGGATCGACCTCGACACCACCCATGACGTAGTGGCAGGTCGGTCCGACCTCCATCGGTTCAGCGGTGATGTCGACGTCGGCGAGTTCCTTGAACTGGTGGTGCATAGACGGCAGCCGCTTCATGATCTCCGCGGGGTCGCGGCGCGAGGCAATGTCCAGGAAGACCCCGCCGTGCGGCGATCCCCGCCCGGCCTTGACCTCCGAGTTGATCGCCCTGGCCACCTCGTCGCGTGGCAGCAGCTCCGGTGGACGCTTGTTGTTGTCGGGGTCGGTGTACCAGCGGTCGCCCTCGTCCTCGGTCTCGGCGTACTGGCCGCGAAAGACGTCGGGCACGTAGTCGAACATGAACCGCTTGCCCTCGGAGTTCTTCAGGACGCCGCCGTCACCGCGGACCGACTCCGTGACCAGGATGCCCTTGACCGACGGCGGCCATACCATTCCCGTCGGGTGGAACTGGACGAACTCCATGTTGATCAACGTCGAGCCGGCGCGTAGGGCGAGGGCGTGCCCGTCACCGGTGTACTCCCACGAGTTCGACGTGACCTTGAAGGACTTGCCGATCCCCCCGGTCGCCAGCACCACCGCCGGCGCGTTGAAGCGGACGAAGCGGCCGGATTCGCGCCAGTAGCCGAACGCCCCGGCGATCGCGCCCTGAGGGTCGGTCAGCAGGTCGGTGACTGTGCATTCGGCGAACACCTTCAGCCGGGCCTCGGCGTCGCCGGATTCGCGCTCGTCGTCCTGCTGCAGCGACACGATCTTCTGCTGCATCGTCCGGATCAGCTCGAGGCCGGTGCGGTCACCGACGTGGGCGAGCCGGGGGTACTCGTGACCGCCGAAGTTGCGCTGGCTGATCTTGCCGTCGGCAGTGCGGTCGAACAGCGCGCCGTAGGTCTCCAGTTCCCAGACCCGGTCCGGCGCCTCCTTGGCATGCAGCTCGGCCATCCGCCAGGAGTTCAGGAACTTCCCGCCGCGCATGGTGTCGCCGAAGTGCACCTGCCAGCTGTCGTGGCTGTTGACGTTGCCCATGCTGGCGGCGATCCCGCCCTCGGCCATCACGGTGTGCGCCTTGCCGAACAGGGACTTGCAGATGATCGCCGTGCGCAGACCCGACTCGCGCGCGGCGATGGCGGCGCGCAGACCGGCACCGCCGGCCCCGATGATCAGCACGTCGCAAGAGAACTGCTCCACCTCGGCAGTCATCAGTTGATCAGCCTGAAATCGCTCAGTGCCCCGGAAGACACCAGGGCGATGTAGGCATCGGTGAGCATCAGCGTGCCGAGCGTCGTCCAGGCCAGCTGCATGTGTTGGGTGTTCAGCTTCGATATGAAGGTCCAGGCTCGGTACCGCACCGGGTGGGCGGAGAAGTGCTTGAGCCGGCCGCCCATCAGGTGCCGGCACGAGTGGCACGAGGCGGTGTAGCACCACAGCAGCACGACATTGGCGAGCATGATGATCGTGCCCAGCCCGATTCCGAATCCTCCGTCCGCGCCGCGGAAGGCCCTGACGAGGTCGTAGGTGTTGATCAGCGACACGACCACAGCGGCATAGAAGAAGTAGCGGTGGATGTTCTGCATGATCAGCGGGAAGCGGGTCTCCCCGGTGTAGGTCCGGTGCGGTTCGGCGACCGCGCAGGCCGGCGGGGAGAACCAGAACGCCCGGTAGTACGCCTTGCGATAATAGTAACACGTCAACCGGAAGCCCAGCAGGAACGGCAGCACCAGGAGTGCGAACGGCACGAACGGCGGGAAGTGGCCGAACCAGGTGCCGAAGTCCCGCGCGGCGGGGTGGCACGAGCTGGAGACGCAGGGCGAGGAGAACGGCGAGAGGTAGTGGTACTTCTCGACGAAGTAGGCGCGCTGGGAGGACGTCCTGATCAACGCGTACAGCAGCCAGATGACCAGCAGGGTGAAGGTGACGGCCGGCTGGACCCACCACCGATCCGTCCGCAGCGTGCGATCGGGGATCTGGGCGCGCCCGGCGGAGCCCACACCCGTACCGGCCGGGCCGGCCGGGGACGAGGTCCCCGCTGGGCTGCTGCGGCTCATCCTCGACTCCTCACCTGCGGTGGTCCGGACCGTCATCGGTCTGACGCCTGGTGCACTGTAACGCGTGTGACTCGGGTCGCCGGAGCGGGCTCGAGTAGGGCACGACCGCGATAGGGAACCGGACCCCGGGTGGCCGCGCGGACTGCCACCGGCCGAGCTTGGACCTCAGCCGAACGGGTCAGCCGAACAGCGCGGGCAGGGTCGCCCGCCAGACTTCGCTCAGCCGGGCGACCGGCAGCGTTGCGACGTCGGCAATTCTCAGCTCCGGGACATCTGCGTCCCCGCCGACGGCGCCGAGCTCGACGCAGGTCTGAGCGCGGTCGGCGCAGAGCGCAACGAACGCCTCGACCTTTCCGGGCGGCACCGTCACCACCGCTCGGGCCGCCGACTCGGAGAGCAGCGCCACGAACGGATCGAGGCCGGACGGCAGCCGCACCGACATCCCGCGGTCGCCGATGATGCACATCTCCACCAGGGTCTGCGCCAGCCCCCCGTCGGACAGGTCGTGCGCGGCCGTCAGCATGCCGGCCGAGGACGCTGCCGCCAGCACGCCACCCAGACGGCGCTCGGCGGCGAGGTCGACCCTGGGCGGCAGGCCGCCGAGGTGGCCGTGCACCACGTTCGCCCATTCGCCGCCGTCCAACTCGTCCCGGGTCTGGCCGAGCAGGAACACGGTGTCGCCCGCAGCGCCGGCGCCGGCCGGGACGCGCCGCCGGACGTCGTCGATCACCCCCAGCACGCCGACCACCGGGGTGGGCATGATCGCCGTGGAACCGGTCTGGTTGTAGAAGCTGACATTGCCGCCGGTGACCGGGATTCCCAGTTCCCGGCAACCGTCGGCGATCCCGTGGATCGCCTGGGAGAATTGCCACATGACCGCCGGATCCTCCGGGGAACCGAAATTCAGGCAGTCGGTGACGGCCAGCGGCACCGCTCCGGTGACGGACACGTTCCGGTACGCCTCGGCCAGCGCCAGCTGCGCGCCGGCGTAGGGATCCAGCATGGTGAACCGGGAATTGCAGTCGGTGGCCATCGCCACCCCGAGATGGCTGCCTGACCCATCGGCCGCGTCACCGGAGATGCGGATCATCCCGGCGTCGGCCGGTTGCGCCAGCACGGTGTTCCCACGGACGTAGCGGTCGTACTGGTTCGTCACCCACTCGCGGGAGCATAGGTTGGGCGAGCCGGCCATGGTGAGGATCAGCTCGCCCAGTTCCTCCGGTGAGGGCCGGCGCAGAGAACCAGAGCTGTTGGCCTGTAACGCATCCTGCGATTTCGGCCGCTGCACCGGACGCTGCAGCACCGGGCCTTCGTGGGCGACGGTACGCGGGGGAACATCGACGACGACCTCGCCGCGGGAGGTGATCACCAGCCGCCCGGTGTCGGTGACCTCGCCGATCACCGCCGCCGGCACCTCCCACTTGGCGCAGACGGCGAGGAACGCCTCGACCTTCGACGGCTCCACGACGGCGCACATCCGCTCCTGCGATTCGCTGGTCAGCACCTCGGCGGGCGTCATCCCGTCCGCCCTGCGCGGCACCCGATCCAGGTCGACCAGCATGCCGCCGTCGCCCGCCGAGGCGAGTTCCGCTGTGGCACAGGCTAATCCGGCAGCCCCCAGGTCGGAGATGCCGGCCACCAGATCGGCGGCGAACACCTCGAGGGTGCACTCGATCAGGACCTTCTCGGCGAACGGATCGCCGACCTGCACGGCCGGCAACTTCTTGCGACCGGCGCCTGCCTCGTCACCGGCGAACGAGTCGGAGGCGAGCACCGACGCACCGCCGATGCCGTCCAGACCGGTGGCCGAGCCGTACAGGATCACCTTGTTGCCCGCACCGGATGCATGCGCGGTGTACATGTCCGCGGCTCGCAGCACCCCGATGGAACCCGCGTTCACCAACGGGTTGGCGGCGAAACTCGCGTCGAAGATCAGCTCGCCGCCGATGTTCGGCAGGCCGAGACAGTCGCCGTAGCCGGCGATCCCGGCCACTACCCCGGGCACCAGGCGCTGGGAGTCGGGCGCATCTGCCGGGCCGAACCGCAGCTGATCCAGCACCGCCACGGGTCGGGCGCCCATCGCCAGGATGTCCCTGACGATGCCGCCCACGCCGGTCGCCGCGCCCTGGTACGGCTCGACGTACGACGGGTGGTTGTGCGATTCCACCTTGAAGGTCACCGCCCAGCCGTCGCCGATGTCGACCACACCGGCGTTCTCGCCGATTCCGGCCAGCATCTTGGAGCGCATCTCTTCGGTGGTGGTGTCGCCGAAGTACTTCAGGTGGACCTTGCTCGACTTGTAACTGCAGTGCTCGGACCACATCACGGCGTAGGTGGCCAGCTCCGGATCGGTCGGTCGCCGGCCGAGAATAATCGAGACGCGCTGGTATTCCTCGTCTTTCAGCCCGAGTTCGCGATAGGGCTGCGGACGATCGGGGGTGTGGGTGGCGTTCTGGACGGTGTCCTGCGCCTGCGCGGCGATGCCGGCGGTCATGCCCGTGCGGCGGCGACGGCGTTCTCAGAGGGGGCGGCCACGTCCTCGGTGGCGGCTGCCTGCAGCGCGTCGACCACCGCGGTGAACATCGCCAGGCCGTCTTCGGTGGGGCCGGTGAGGGTGTCGATGGCATGCTCCGGGTGCGGCATCAGCCCGGCGACCCTTCCGTCCGTGGACCGGATCCCGGCGATGTCGTGCAGCGAGCCGTTCGGATTCCCGCCGGCGTCCCCGCTGCCGCTGCTGCCCTCGCCGACGTACCGCAGGATCACCAGGCCGTCACCCTCGAGCTGCTTCAGGTCGGAACCCAGTGCCACGTAACGACCTTCGGCATTTTTCATCGGGATGACGATCTCGTGGCCGACGGTGTAGCCGGAGGTCCACACGCTCTCGGTGCTCTCCACCCTGAGCCGCTGGTCCCGGCAGACGAACCTGAGCCCGGCGTTCCGCATCAACGCACCGGGCAACAACCCGGCTTCGCACAGCACCTGGAAACCGTTGCAGATCCCCAATACCGGCAGGCCGCGGCGAGCGGCATCGATCACCGAACGCATCACCGGCGCCTGCGCGGCGATGGCGCCGGCCCGCAAGTAGTCGCCGTAGGAGAAGCCACCCGGGATGAGTACCGCGTCCACACCCTTCAGATCCTCGTCCGCGTGCCAGAGCGGCACGGCGTCCGCGCGCGCGTAGCGGGCGGCGCGGGCAGCGTCGACATCGTCCAGGGTCCCCGGGAAGGTGATCACCCCGACGCGAGCGCTCACTGAGCCACCTCCCCGGCAGCCGCCGGATCCGCCGCACCGCCCGGAACCGCCGCACCGCCCGGAACCGCTGCACCGCCCGGAACCGCTGCACCGCCCGGAATCGCTGCACTGGCCGGCCGGCGCACGGCCCAGTTCTCGATGACCGGGTTGGCGAGCAGGTGGGAGGCGATCTCCTCCAGGTCGGCGTCGGATATCGAGTCGTCGACCTCCAGCTCGAAGTGCTTACCCTGGCGTACCGACGACACCCCGGCGTGGCCGGTGCGGGTCAGTGCTGCCAGGATGGCCTTGCCCTGCGGGTCGAGGATCTCGGGTTTGATGACGACGTCGACTGCCACACGGGCCATGAACACTGCTCCTGAAGGGCGCGGGATCGGTCACCTCAGCCTATCCCGGGCGCGGGCAGGCTCGGATCGGCTGTGCCGTGAGCTAGGGCCGGACCGGGTAGTCACCTCCGTCGCCCACCTCCTCGTCGGCGATCACCCTGCGTCTGGCCACCCTGACCGGCTGGTTCTGCCACCGCCGACCGAACAGGTAGATCACCGGAAGGGTGAAGATCAGCGGTCCGATGATCGCCACCGGACGCAGCAGCCACCAGTTCAGGGTGGGGGCCACCGCCTCGGCCGCGCGGCCGAAGATCGCCCATTCCACCGCGCGCTCCAGCGCCATGCCGGTGGTGTGGAACAGGAACAGCGGCATGGCGAACCGGGTGAACAGCGCGGTCATCCTGGCGAAGGTTTTCCCTCTCGAGAGGGCACGCAGCACACCCGGCCGGATCAGCTCGGCCACGCCGACCTGGAACAGGGTGAGCGCCAAGATGCACACCGTCGGCGGCGCCATGTTGGAGCCCTGGCCGGGCACTCCGACCATCGAACCCGGGTAGAGGCCGGAGAACACCAGCCCGATCAACGCGAACAGGCCCGTCAACGTCATCATCCTGCCGAACTGCCGCGAGCGCGGGGACTGGTACTCCCAGTCGATCCGGCCGTCGCTGTACCTGGGGGCGTCATCTATCCCGGTGAATCGGGCGTGGAAGAAGCCCAGCTGGAAGGCGAATCCCCAGACGAAGACCATGTTCAGCAAGCCGATATTCGGCACCTGGTAACGGAATCGCAGGATGTCCACGATCACAGCAGACCCGCCCAGCACCACCAGCACCAGCATGTCGTAGCGGCGGTGCAGCCATACCAGTACCGGCATCAACAGGATGAGTACCAGATACGCCGCGACGAACCACAGCGGCGAGACCACCATCGTCACCGCCCGCCACATCCAGCTGATGTTGAACACCGACGTCACCACGATGCCGATGACGATCCAGGTGGCCAGCAGGGCCGCCGCCGGTGCCGCCAACGACCTTGCCTGCCGCGCCGTGAACCGCCAGATCGTGTCGCCTCGAGCCGCGGCCCGTTCCCAGGCACGCAGGTGAACGTAGGCGCCGATGTAGAAGAAGATGGGCATCACCTGCAGCAACCAGGTGAAGATCCACAGTCCGGACGTGAAACCGAGCGGGCTGGTGGCTGCCGGGCCGTCGTCCCCCCAGATCAGGATGGTGAAGCACCAGTGCCACAGGATCACCACCAGCAGCGAGAAGGCGCGCAGGAAGTCGGCATACGGGTCACGTGGAGCCTTCCGGACCATCGTCGTCATCTGGAGCTCCCCTGCATCGCCGGTGGCCGGGCGCCGCGGACCCGCCGGTCCACGAGTCCGTCCTGGCCGGTCTCACGGGACGACGACTCCGCCGTCGCTGCCCTGCCGTTGGGCTCAGGATAGAAGAATGACCGCCCCGGCCAGAACGCCGAATGTCCGCCACCGGCCGGCCCGTCGCAGGTACGCCGGGCTGGCGGTGGTGATCGTCCTGCTGGTGTTCAGCAACCTGATGGCGAATCGGGTGATCGCCCCGTGGGCCTACATCCCGTGGAACTTCTCGATGGCGATGGTGCTGCTGCTGGTGGCGCACCGGGCGGGGGCCGGGCCGGTCGCCGTCGGCCTGGGCATCCGGCACTGGCACCGTCCGGTCGGCATCGGGATGCTGCTGGCCGCGCTGACCGCGCTGGTGTTCGCAACAGGCATGCTGATCCCCGGTGTCCGGCAGGCGTTCGTGGACACCAGGGCGGCGTCCTCGTCGGTCTGGACGATGTTGTACCAGGTGCTGATCCGGATACCGCTGGGCACCGTGGTGATCGAGGAGGTCGCCTTCCGCGGGGTGCTACCGGCACTGATGGGCGCGTCACCGGCCATCCGCTGGCGCTGGGGACCGGTGCTGGACGCCTCGTTGCTGTTCGGCCTGTGGCACATCCTGCCGTCGATCGGCATCGCCACCGGCAACGAAGCGGTGAGGAACGCGCTGGGCGGTGATCAGCTGGTCACCACACTGCTGGCGGTCGGTTCGATGACGCTGGCCGGGGTGCTGCTCTGTGCGCTGGCCCGGCTGGGCAAGGGCATCAAGACGACCATGCTGCTGCACTGGGCGACCAACTCGCTCGGCTTCGTCGCGGCCTGGTTGGTGATGCGCTGACCTTACGGATCTGGTCGTAGGGTCGTGGTCATGGAGATCACCAAGTTCGGTCATTCCTGTCTGCAGGTGCGCGACCGCGACGCCAACGTGCTGATCGATCCGGGAGTGTTCTCGCCCGGTTTCGAGACGCTGACCGGGCTGACGGCCATCCTGATCACCCACGTCCATGCCGACCACCTGGATGCGCCCAGGATCGCCACCCTGACCGAAGCCAATCCGGACGCCGCCGTGTACGCCGACGCGGCAGCCGCCGAGGAGCTGGCGAAGGTCGGGGTGAGTGCGACGGTGGCCACCGCCGGCCAGGTGTTCGACGTCGGCACCAAGGTCGAGACCTTCGGTGAGCAGCACGCGGTGATCCACGATGATCTGCCGCGGGCCACCAACGTCGGCTACATGGTCGCGGAGCGGCTCTACCATCCCGGTGACGCACTGTTCGTGCCCGGGAAGGCCGTCGAGATCCTGGCCCTGCCGGCGATGGCGCCGTGGATGGCGGTCAAGGAAGCCATCGACTACCAGCGTGCGGTCGAGCCGCGATGGTCGGTCCCGATCCACGAGAAACTGCTGACCATCACGGACAGCTACTACGGGCGGCTGGAGAACATGGGCCCGGAAGGTACGCGCTGGCTGAACCTGGACGACGGCAGCACCCGCGAGGTCTGACAGCGGCGCCGGCACAGCTGAACCACTGAGCCGTCGGCCGTCACCGCCGAGCCGTCGGCCGTCACCGACCGAGCCAGGTAAACGGGCGGATCAGGAACCCGTGGCATGATTCAGCGCGGTCCCGACGCGCCGCCGGCCTGGCATCGTCGCCGCAACGCGCGGGGCCTGCGCCGTTGACCGTGTATTCGCACCTGGCCGGTGACTGCCGGCCCGTGAGGGGCCCGCAGATGAACCAGCATCGCAAGAGCACGCCGAGATCCGCCGACGCCGGAGCGGCAGCCGGCAGCGGTGTGACCGCCGTCGCCGATCCGGCTCCCGCTCCCGCGAGTCCGGCTTTCGTTCCGGAAGGACCGGCCGGATTCACCGATCGTTCGGTGATCGTTCGGCTGGTGATGGGTAGTTCGGTGATGCTGTTCCTGGAGCTGGCACTCATCCGCTGGCTCGGCTCCAACGTGCTGCACCTGTCGTACTTCACGAACTTCGTCCTGCTCGGCTCGTTCCTCGGCATCGGGATGGGCTTTCTGATCTCCCGGAAGAACTGGTCGATCCTGCCGGCGTCCTGCGGGCTGCTGATGGTGCTGGTGGTCGGCGTCCACCTGTTCCCGGTGTCCATCGACCGCACCGGATCGAACATCATCTACTTCACCGCGGCCGATCCGACCGGCCCGCCGTCCTGGCTGGTGCTGCCACTGATCTTCGCGGCGGTGGCCGTTCTGCTGGCCGGGCCGGCCGAGGTGGTCGGCCGCTGCTTCGGCCAGCTGGCCCCGTTGACGTCATACCGATGGGATCTGGTCGGCTCGCTGGTGGGAATCCTGACGTTCACCCTGATGTCGTTCCTGCGGGCACCGTCCGTGGTGTGGGGCGTCATCGCGTCGGTGGTACTGGTGGCGCTGAACCGGCCGGGTCTGAAACTGATGGCCGCGTTGTCCGGAGTCGGCGTCGTGCTGGTGTTGCTGGCGGAGTCCACGACCGCCGGGGTCTCCTGGTCGCCGTACTACAAGGTGGTGACCGAGGACGCGGGTGAGTTCAACGGCTCGACACTGGTGAAGATCTCCGTGAACGGCGTCCCGCACCAGCTGATGGGACCGGCCGAGTGGAAACTCACCCAGGCCGAAGCCCAGTACCGCACCCCGTACATCCGGGCCAAGAACCAGAAGTTGGACAACGTGCTGATCGTCGGCGCCGGCTCGGGGTCGGATGTGGCCATCGCCTTGTCCAAGGGCGCCAAACACGTCGACGCGGTAGACATCGACCCGCGCATCGTGCAGATCGGCGCGGAACGGAACTCCGACCACCCGTACTCCGATCCCAGGGTGACGGTGCACATCAACGACGGGCGAGCGTTCCTGCAGTCCACCAGCAGCAGGTACGACCTGATCCTGTTCGCGCTGCCCGATTCTCTGGCGCTGGTCAACGGGGCGTCGCAGATCCGGCTGGAGTCGTTCCTGTTCACCGATTCCGCGCTGAAGGCGGCCCGCGATCACCTGAAGCCCGACGGCACCTTCTCGATGTACAACTACTACCGGGAGACCTGGCTGATCGATCGGCTGGCCGGGACGGCCGCCGCCGCGTTCGGCCATTCGCCGTGTGTGGACCAGACCGCCGACAACCAGGCGGTGGTGACGGTCGCCGTCGACCAGGCCAACCAGACCTGCGAAAGCGTCTACCGGCCGACTTCGGGTGACGTCATCGCCCCGGCCACCGACGACCGGCCGTTCCTCTACTACAAGGGCGGCGCCATTCCGGCCATCTATCTGTGGACGCTGGGCGGGATTCTGTTGATCTCGCTGATCGCGGTGCGGCTCCTCGGCGGGTCGTTCCGGGCGATGCGGCCGTACGCAGACCTGTTCTTCATGGGCGCGGCGTTCCTGTTGCTGGAGACCAAGAACATCGCCACCTTCGCGCTATTGTTCGGCACCACCTGGCTGGTGAACGCGCTGGTGTTCGCCGGGGTACTGGTGATCGTGCTGGCGGCGGTCGAGACCACCCGAAGACTCAGAACCCCCCGCCTGCCCGTCGTCTGGGGCGCCATCGTGGCGTCGCTGGCGCTCGCCTACATCGTCAACCCGGACTGGCTGCTCGCCTGGCCGTTCTGGCCGCGGCTGATCGTTGCCTGTCTGCTGGCATTCCTGCCCATCTATCTCGCCAACATCGCCTTCGCCAAGCGGTTCGGTGCCACCGACCACGCCCAGGCGGCGTTCGGACTGAATCTGCTCGGTGCGATCGTCGGCGGCTGTCTGGAGTACGGGGCGCTGCTCACCGGCTACCGCAATCTACTGATCGTGGTGGCGGTGCTGTACGGGTGCGCGTTCCTGCTCACCCCGCGCCGCGGTGGGGTACTGATCAGCACCTGACATGACGCCCCGCAGACCGGTGTTCGTGCTGCACGAGCATCACAAGCCGCGACACCACTTCGACCTCCGGCTCGAGGAGAACGGGGCGCTGCGGTCCTGGGCGGTGCCGCTCGGCATGCCGACCGATTCCCATCAGGATCGTCTCGCGGTGGCCGTGCCCGACCACGATCTCGACCACGCGACCTACACCGACGCCGACAAGTCGATCGCGGACACCGGCTGGTGGGAACTCGTCGATCGAAACCAACGGCGATTCGTCTTCCTGCTGCACGGGCAGGCCGGCGACCCGCGCCGCTACGCGATGATCAACACCGGCCGGGACTGGTTGCTGCACCTCACCCGTGAGCAGCCGCCGTGATCAATTCGTCCGTGATCAATTCGTCCGTGATCAATTCGTCCGTGATCAATTCGTCCGTGATCAATTCGTCCATGGCAGCGGGCCGTCGCCGATGTCCACCAGCGAACCGGACAGCGTCCTTTCCGGATCGTTGACCACCGCCAGACAGGTGCCAGGTCCCTGCAGCCACTCGAATGTCTGGCGCACCCTGATCCGCAGCACCCCGGCCGCGTTCGGGTCCGCCGCACCGGTGATGTAACGGGCGAATTCCTGGCAGGCAGCCAGGTAGTCGGCGCCGGTGGGTGATCCGGAGGCCAGGTAGGCCCGGCCCAGGACCTGGGCGGTGTGCGGAGCCGAACACGGGGTGGCCCGCAGATCGCCGGTGCCCGGAGCGGCCCCCTCGCAGGACCCGAGATCGTCGGCCGGCCGAGGTGCGTGCAGCACGAACGGTTTCGTGCCTGCCGCCGTGAGCGTCACCGCGAAGCAGGCGATCCACGGTAGCCGGTCGGACCCCGGAGACGTCGACGGGAACGCCAGTTCACCCTGCAATCGGACCACCGGCCGGAATCCGATCTCCACGGTCCCGCGGCGCCAGACGTGGTCACGGCCCTGAACCAGCCCGTCGGAAATCCGCTGAATGGCCGGCGTGCAGAGGCCGTTCTCGTGCCGCTGGTACTCGGCCCCGTCTGAGGCCACCGGCGCCGTTCCGGCGTAGTCGACAGCCAACACCTCGCCGGCTCCCGGCTGCCCGCACGAACTGATGCTGCCGGTGGTCAGCGGGAACGGTGGCCAGCCGGCGTCGGCCACCGCGGTCGGCGGCTGGTCCCACCTGGAGTGCACGCCGATCAGGCAATCCCCGGCCACGGGTACCGAGACGGCCCTGGCGGCTCCGGCGACCCGACGGCCGTCCAGTAGCGGCAACAGCACGGCGGCGAGCACCGCCACCATCAGCACCGCGAAGCCACCCAGCCGCCGGTCCATGCCCCAGTCTAGGTCTGCCCATGGGATCCCGGCCAGGGTCGCCGGACCGAGGACGTAGGTTCTAGCCATGGAATATCGCCGCCTCGGACGCTCCGGGCTGAACGTCTCTGTCCTCACCCTTGGAACCATGGGATTCGGCGCCGCCGGCGGATTCGAACGGATCGGCACCGTGGACGTCGATGTGGCGCGCCAGCAGGTCGACATGTGCATCGACGCCGGGGTCAACCTGTTCGACACCGCAGACATCTACTCGCGCGGGTCCTCCGAGGAGGTGCTGGGCAAGGCGCTGGGCGATCGGCGGGACGATGTGCTGGTGGCGACCAAGGTCCGGTTCCCGATGGGCGACGGTCCCAACGACGCCGGGTTGTCCCACCACCACATCGTCCGCGGCTGTGAGGCGAGCCTGCGCCGGCTGGGCACCGACCACATCGACCTGTACCAGCTGCACGAACGGGACGGTCTGACGCCTGCGGAGGAAACCCTGCGGGCGCTGGATCTGCTGGTTTCCCAGGGCAAGGTGCGCTACGTCGGAGTGTCGAACTTCGCTGCCTGGCAGGTGACCAAGTATCTGGGCATCGCCGAACGGGACGAGTTGCCTCGCTTCGCCAGTCAGCAGATCCACTACTCGCTGCTGTCCAGGGACGCGGAGTACGAGCTGATCCCGATGAGCATCGACGAGGGGCTGGGCAACCTGATCTGGAGCCCGCTGGCCGGTGGGATGCTCACCGGGAAGTACCGGCGTGGCGTACCGGACGGGACCGTCCGGTACGACGAGCTGAACGAGGACACCGAACCACCCGTGCACGATCCGGATGAGGTGTTCGACTTGGTCGACGTGATCTCCGAAGTGGCCGCGGCCCACGGCGTCTCGCTGGCCCAGGTGTCGCTGTGCTATCTGCTGGGCCGGCCGGCGGTGACCAGCCTGGTGATCGCCGGGCGCACCACCGAGCAGCTGGCCGACAATCTGGCCGCGACGGAGTTGACGCTGACCGACGGCGAGCTGGCGAAGCTGGATGCGGCGTCTGCGCGCCGGCTGATCTACCCGTTCTGGCATCAGGCCGCGACCGCACCGGATCGGTTGTCCGAGGGCGACCTTTCGCTGCTGGCACGGCATCTGAAGAACTGAACGGGCGTCGACGCCGGCGCAGGTCCACGGCAGCGTCACGTCCAGGGCAGCGTCACGTCCAGGGCAGCGTCACGTCCACGGCAGCGTCACGTCCACGGCAGCGTCACGTCCACGGCAGCGTCACGTCCACGGCAGCGTCACGTCCACAGCAGCGTCACGTCCACAGCAGCGTCACGTCCACAGCAGCGTCACGTCCAGGGGCAGCGTCACGTCCAGGGCAGCGGTCCGTCGCCGATTCCGATCAGCGAACCGGACAGGGTGCGGGACGGGTCGCTGACCCGGACCCCGCACTGCCCCTCGCCATAGCCCAGCGCCTGCCGATCGCCGGAGTCGGCGTCGATGCGCAGTTGCCCGCCAGCTGTCGGGTCGGACCTGCCGGTGACCCGCACCAGGTAGCCCCGGCAGGCGGCCAGGAAGTCGGCCACGGTGAGCCCGCCTGCTCCGGTGGACGCGTAGCCGACAGACTGCCTGGTGTGGGGCTGCGCGCATCCGGTCAATTCCTGAGAACGACCCGCTGAACCGTCGTACTCGGCGGGAATCTCCGCGGACCGGTCAGCGGCGATCTTGTCCCGGTAACACACCCCGAGCTCCGCCCCCGGATGGTTCCCGTCAATCGCCGTCGGCAGTTCCGCGGTTCCGGAGAACGTCGTCGAGTAGCAGACGGTCCACCGCTCACCCGCCGTCATCGCCGCAGGCGTCGGCGTCGCTACCTCTCCGGCCAGCAGCAGAGATGCCTGATAGCCAATCCGCTTGTTCCCGCTCTGCCAGGTGTACGGCCCGCCCTGCAACCGCTGCGAGGTTGCCATCACCGCGTCGCTGCACAGCGCCCCGATCTGTTCCAGGTAGGCACCGCGGCTGAGCCGGTCGGTGAGCCGGACGGCGTCCTGCCTGCCGATCACCCTGGACGCGCCGGGTTCCGCGCAGGAGGCGAGCCGGCCGGTCGGTCGATCGGCGAGCGCCTGCGGGTCGGACGCCGACCCACCGGATGTCCACGGCGGCAGAGTCGCGAGCACGCAGTCACCGAGTACCGGGATCTGCGCACGCTCGGCAATGCCTGAGATCCGCCGCCCGCCGAGCACCGGCAGAATCGCGGCCGCGAGCAGCGCGAGGACCAGCACGCCGATGCCCGTCAGCCGCCGGTCCATGGGTCGAGTGTAGGGAGGACCGGCAGCTGTGCCGAAGTGTGAATTGACAACACGTTGGCACAATGACAAGCTGCTGTCATGGTTACTCGAATCGCTCACGTCGCCATCTACGACACTCTTGCCGACTGGGAGGTCGGTCACCTGCTCGCCGAGTTGCGGACAGGGCGCTTCACCGGCGCCCCCTTCGATGTCGTCACCGTCGCCGAGTCGCACGAGCCGATCACGACGATGGGCGGTCTACGCCTGCTGCCCGACGCGCTGCTCGCCGACGTCGACCCGGCCGACAGTGATGTCTTCGTCCTCCCCGGTGCCACGATGTGGGACGCCGGGGGCGGACAACCCTTTGCCGACGCGGCCAGGCGCTTCCTGGACGCCGGCGTCCCGGTCGCCGCCATCTGCGGCGCTACGGCCGGTCTCGCCCGGGCCGGCCTGCTCGATGAGCGGAAGCACACGAGCGCCGCCGCCGAGTACCTCGCGGCGAGCGGCTACGCAGGCGGCGACCACTACCTCGACGATCGGGCAGTCGTCGATGGCGACCTCGTGACGGCCGGCCCGCAGTCTCCGGTGCAGTTCGCCCGGGCGACGCTGGAACGCCTCGGGTTGGCTTCCGCCAAGACGCTCGAGGCCTACGAGAGCGTCTTTCATCGGGCAGACCCCGCTGGCTTCCCGACGCTGATGCAGGCCCAGGGGGCCGCGTGAGAGCGGTCGCCGACTCTCGCGCCGGTGCGGTTCCACCCCGGGAGGACTGGCCCGATCCGCCTCCGGAAACGGCCGCCGGCGCGGCCCTGACCGACGTCATCATCGCCACCTTCCGGCTCAACGGCAGGCTGATGGACATCGCCCAGCGGCTTGCCCAACAAGCCGGCCTCACCGCAACGGACTGGCAAGTACTCGGCGGAGTCTTGGACGAGCCGCACAGTGTGGCCGAGGTCGGGCGGATGATGGGCATGACCCGACAAGGTGTCCAGCGCGTAGCCGACCTGCTCGTCGCCCGGGGTCTGGCTGAATACCGACCCAATCCCGCGCATCGGCGCGCCAAGTTGCTGGCCTGCACGGACGCCGGATACTGGGCAATCCGGCAGATCACGCTCGTGCAGCGGCCATGGGCCGATCGGACCGGAGCAAAGGTCGGTACGAAAGAGCTGCAAGTGACGCTGACAACCATCCGGCGAATCGTCGCCACACTCGAGGCCCAGGAGGTCGCCCCAGTCGAACCCCTCGGCCCGGGGCGGGCGCCGGTGGCGGAGATCCAGCTCCAGGCGGCGACGACGCCGAGAACCAGGGCGGCCGGGTCGGGTCCCGTCAGCCGACGGCGGGGCGGTAGGTGAGGTCCGTCTACCTCGTCTACATCGCCCTGCAACGCCGCGTCGAAGACGCGCTGCTCCAGGGGGGCGGTCAAAGCCTGACCCATCACCCGTACCCGCTCCACACCCGCCGTTGCGGGATCCGACGGTTCGCGAAAGGTCCATCCACCTATGTCTTCGGTATTCAACGTCCGTGATTTCGGCGTATCGATAGTCGCCTGGGACGACTCACCGTTGTGCAAGATCACCCATCCCACCCTGACCGCCCTCAGCCGCGACATCCACGCTCTTGGCGCGCATGTCGCCCGGCGCCTGACGGACGTCCTCGCCTCCGCCGAACCCGGCGCCCACCAGGACACACCAGCACACATCACCGCCCGCGGCAGCACCGCACCGTATGTCGCACACGATCAGTCGCGGTGACAGCCTTCACCCACCCGCAACTCGGTCTCCGGATACCGGTGTCACGATCGGCGACCGGGCGGTGTCTAGGGGTGTGAAACCGCGACACCTCGGTCGCGGTAGGGCTGGAAGGGCCGAAGGGATCACCATGAGCAGCACAGCCGCCAACGCCGTCGTCCCGGCCGTGGACCCCGAGCTACGCGCACGCCGGGCCCGCGTCCCCCTCGATCTGCGGAAGGGATTGCTGGGCAAGCTGTTCGCCTGGTACGCGCGGCGGACCTACGGAGCGATGCTGGAACCCGGGATGGCGATGTCGCACAACACCAGGGTGCTGCTCGCCGACGCCCTGTTCGAACTGCAGATCGGCAAGTTTAGCGCCCTCGACCCGGTCCTGAAGATGCTGGCCACCACGGCCGTGGCAGTGAAGATCGAGTGCAGCTGGTGCCTGGACTTCGGGTACATGGAGGCACACCATCAAGGGATGGACCCGGCGAAGATCAGCGGGGTTCCGCGCTGGCCGGAGTCCGGGGTCTACACCCCCACCGAACGCAGGGTGCTGGAATACGCGGACGCCGCGACGGCCACCCCACCGGCCGTCACCGACGAGCTGGCAGCGCAGCTTCGGACCGAGCTGGGCGATGCCGCATTCGTCGAGCTGACCATGATGGTGGCCGTGGAGAACCTGCGATCCCGCTTCAACGCGGCCCTGGGCCTTGCCTCGCAGGGGTTCTCCGAGTCCTGCCGGGTACCGGCCAGCTGATGGGCGGCGACCCCACCGAGGACAGCGCGGCCGCCCACATCTTCGCCGAGCATCGATCCCTGCTGTTCACGGTGGCCTACGAGATCACCGGGTCGGTGGCTGATGCCGAGGACGTGGTCCAGGACAGCTACCTGCGCTGGGCCGGGGTCGATCCGTCGCAGGTGCTCCTGCCGCGGGCGTACCTGGCCAAGATCGCCGCTCGACTGGCCATCAACAAGCTGCGATCCGCGGCCCGGCGCCGCGAGGATTACATCGGGCCGTGGCTCCCGGAGCCGGTGCTCACCTCACCCGACATCGCCGATGACGTGGTGCTCGCCGATTCGGTGTCGATGGCGATGCTCGTGGTACTCGAGACGCTGACGCCGCACCAGCGGGCAGTGTTCGTGCTGCACGAGGTCTTCGGGTTCTCGCACCAGGAGATCGCCGAGGCGGTGAGCAAGACCGAGCCGGCGGTCCGGCAGATCCTGCACCGGGCGCGGCAGCAGGTGCTCGAGCGCCGTCCAGCTCGAGCCGGGTCCGCCACCGGACCGGAGAAGGATGCTGTGCTGCAGCGGTTCCTGACTGCGGCCAGCACCGGGGACCTGCAGGGACTGATGGATGTGCTGGCGCCGGATGTGGTGTTGATCAGCGACGGCGGCGGGATCAAGTCCGCCGCCCTGCGGCCCATCCTGGGCGCCGACAAGACCGCCAGGTTCCTGGTCGGCGTCGGCGCCAACAAGATCGACGGCGAACTGCGGGTGGAGCCCGCGTGGTACAACAGCTCGCCGGCGTCGGTGGTCTACATCGGGGGTGAGGCCGACTCGGTAGGCACCATCGAGGTGGTCGACGACCGGATCGTGGCGATCTACCTGGTGCGGAACCCGGAGAAGTTCACCGGCCTGGATACACCGCGCGTCCTGTCGCGGTGATCTGCCATCAGTCCGTGGTGCGCTTGCGGTAGGCGCGAAGCGCGAGCGGGGCGAAGATGGCAGTCAGCACCAGCGACCAGCCGATGGACACCAGTACCGCGTTGCGGATCGGCCAGTACGACCCCGGTGGCGGCCCGGGAACGTTGCCCCACAATTCACGCAGCGCCTGCACGAAGGCGGAGATCGGGTTCCACTCGGCGATCGGGCGCAGCCAGCTGACCATCCTTTCACTGGGGGCAAACGTGTTGGCCAGGAACGTGATCGGGAACATCGTGGTGAACATGACGCCGTTCACCGCCTCCACTGACCGCATCGCCGAGCCCACCAGGATCCCGAGCCAGATCATCGCGAACCCGAACAACAGCAACAGCGCGAACGCGAGCAGCGCCTCCCCGATGCCGTTGCGGATCCGCCAGCCGATCAGCAGGCCGGTCACCGCCATCACCACGATGCCGATGCTGGAATGCAGCAGTCCGGCCAGGCTGCGGCCGACCAGGACCGCCGCCGGGGAAATCGGCAACGACCGGAACCGGTCGATGATCCCCTTCTGCAGATCGTTGGTGAGCCCCAGCGCGACGACGAAGGAGGCGAACGCCATCGTCTGGCCCATGATCCCCGGGAGCAGCCACTCCCGGTAGTTGCCGGACTGGGTGGCAATGGATCCGCCGAAGACGAAGGCGAACAGCAGCACGAACATCACCGGCTGGATGGTGACGTCCATCAGCATCTCCGGCTGCCGTTTGATGTGCGTCAGATTGCGCCGCACCAGCACCATCGACTGCTGCCAGATGTTCGTCTGCCTGATCTGCGGCCGGGATGCGGTGCTGAATTGCTTCAGTGCGGTGGTGGTCATGCTCGGACCTCCGTCGGATCCTTCAGTGAGCCCTGCTCGGAGTCGATCGGGTCCTCGGCCCGGTGGCCGGTGAGCGCCAGGAACACGTCGTCCAGACTGGGCCGCTTGAGCCCCAGATCGTCGATCTCGATCTTGCTGCCCTCAAACACCGCTGCGACCCTGGTCATGTCGGAGAGCCCGCCGGCCGGCGAAGTGAGCTGGCGGGCGGATTCGTCGACGTGCACCTCGGAGACGTGCGACCGCAACAGTTCCGCGGCGATCTGCAGGTCCCCTGCATGGGAGACGGTGATCACCAGGGCGGCCTCACCGGACGCGTCCTTCAACTGCAGCGGGGTGCCGGCGGCGATCACGGTGCCGTGATCCATCACGACCACTTCGTCGGCCAGCCTGTCGGCCTCCTCCAGGTACTGGGTGGTGAGCAGCAGCGTGGTGCCGTCGTTCACCAACTGCCGCAACACGTCCCACAGCTCGATGCGGCTGCGCGGGTCCAGCCCGGTGGTTGGCTCGTCCAGGAACAACACCGGCGGGACGGCGACCAGACTGACCCCGAGATCCAGCCGGCGGCGCATGCCGCCCGAGTACTCCTTGACCACCTTGTCGCCGGCGTCGGTCAGCGAGAACCGCTCAAGCAGTTCGTCGGCGACCCGTTTCACGTCGCGGGAGGACATTCCGTACAGCTGGCCGATCATCCGCAGGTTCTCCCGGCCGGTCAGCAGCTCGTCCACCGTGGCAGCCTGGCCGGTGAGCCCCATCGACCGGCGGACCGCGTCGGGTTCGCGGATCACGTCGTGCCCGGCCACCTTCGCCGTACCGGACGTCGGCTCTGACAGGGTTGTCATCATCCGGACGGCGGTGGTCTTGCCCGCTCCGTTGGGGCCGAGCAGGCCGAGCACGGTCCCTTCCGGGACGACGAAACTCACGTCGTCCACGGCGACCTTGTCACCGAAGTTCTTGACCAGATGGATGGCTTCGATGGCGGCTGCGGCGGGCATGATCGCAGGGTAGCTGCCGACCCCGACAGACCGCACCGGAAATCTGCCGGCCTGCCGTCGAGAGGCGACCGACAGGCTCTCTCGCCCGGACATCTGCCCACGTTCGGCCCGAGGTGTCGGTCGAGGGCATCTTGGTACCGCTGCTGTGGGCGTCGCGCGGCGGTGCCGGGTGGGGCGCTCAGCCCGCCGCGGCGGCGAAGTAGTGACCCTGCTTCAGATCCGCGACCAGTCCCGGCCCCGACGGCTCCCAGGAGAGCAGCTCGCGGGTGAGCGCGTTGGAGACCGGCATGTCGAGAGCGAGGAAGCCGGCGAGGAACCCGAATTGGGCCTCGGCCCGCTCGGCCGTGATCGATGTGACCGGCAGATCGAGCCCCCGCCCGATCGCCTCGGCGACGTCGCGGATGGCGACGCCCTGTTCGCCGACCGCGTGCAGCACAGACCCGGCTGGCGCGCCCTCGATCCCGAGGCGGACCAGACGGGCGGCGTCGGAGCGATGGACCGCGGGCCAGCGGTTGATGCCCTCGCCGATGTAGGCGGCCGAGCCGGCCGCGCGGTCAGCCGCGACGATCATCGCGATGAAGCCGTTGTCGCCGTCCCCATGGACGGTCGGGGCGAAGCGGACGCTGATCGAGCGCACGCCGCGCTCGGCGAGCGCCAGCGCCGCGCGCTCGTTGAGGACCCGGCCGCCCGCCCGAGGGGACGGCTCGCCCATGTCGCGCTCGGTGGCGAGCGTACCCGGCTTCAGGCCGGCGACGCCCGAGGCGATCGCCAGCGGCCGATCGGTCCCGGCCAGCGCCTCGCCGAGCGCCTGGATCGCCGCCAGGTCCGAGCCGACGGCGGTCTTGAAGTCGCCGGTGAAGGCGACGTCGTGGCGGAACGCGAGGTGGACGACGCCGTCGCTTTCGGCCGCCGCGGCGTGCAGCACGTCAAGATCGCCGATATCGCCGCGGCGAACCTCGGCGCCGGCGGCGGAGACGGCCTCGGCGGACGCGTCGGAGCGGGCGAGGCCGAGGACCTCGTGATCGGCCGCGAGCAATTCGGCCACGACGGCGGAGCCGATCCAGCCGGACGCGCCGGTGACGAATATGCGCATGGGATACCTCCAGTCGGGGGTGCGACCGGCGCGGGGCGGGCGCGAAGGGCGCACGCCGGGCGCTGGACACGCAACTATGTCAGTTACTGTCATCAGTCTACACGCGATGACATTCGCTGTCATCGCTGTAGCATTCCGTGCATGGGTCGTTGGGAGCCGAACGCCCCCGGACGCCTGCAGCAGGCGGCGTTCGAGCTCTACACCGAGCGGGGCTACGCCCAGACCACCGTGGCCGAGATCGCGGCGCGCGCCGGACTCACCGAACGCACGTTCTTCCGCCACTTCGCCGACAAGCGCGAGGTGCTGTTCGAAGGCGGTGATCGCTTCCGCGCCACGCTCGTCGACCCGGTCGACGCCGCCCCCCCGTCGGCGACCACTCTGGAGGCGGTGACGGCGGGGATCGAGGCGGCCGGTTCCGTGTTCCCGGCGCCAGAGCTCGTCCGCCGGCGCCAGGCGTTGATCCTTGCCAACCCGGAGCTGCAGGAACGCGAGCTGATCAAACTCGCCTCGCTCGCCACCTCGCTCAGCGAGGCGCTGCGTCGGCGCGGGGTGCCGGACACAGCCGCCGAGCTCGGCGCCGAGACGGGCGTCGCCGTCCTCCGGATCGCCCTCACACGCTGGATCGAGGATCCCGCCGAGCGGCCGTGGGAGGTCCATGTCAGCGAGGCGATGGGCCAGCTGCGCTGGCTGACCGCCGAGCGCAGCGTCGCCGCTCAGGCCTGATCCGCCACGCCAACCAACGACATCGGTCACACAGACCGCACCGGACCCCTACAGACGTGGGTCCACCGGCTCGGACTCCAACGCCAGCACTGCGAACACCGCTTCGTGGATCCGCCACAGCGGCTCGCGCCGGACCAGGCGGTCCAGCGACTCGAGCCCCAGTGCGTACTCGCGCAGGGCCAACCCCCGCTTGGCGCCGAGGTTGCGCTGTTTGAGCCTGGCCATGTTCTGTTCCAGGGTGTAGTCGGGGCCGTAGATAATCCGCAGGTACTCGCGGCCCCTGACCTTGAGTCCGGGCTGGGCGAGTCCCTTCCGGGTGCGCACCAGATTCGCCAGCGGTTTGACGACCATGCCCTCGCCGCCGGAAGCGGTGAGCTGTTCCCACCAGTCGGCCCCGGCGGCGCGGGAGGAATCGTCGGCGAGATCGACCACCAGGCGGCGAGTCGGGCGGAACGTCACCGGATCGGCTTCGACCATCCGGTCGATCAGGGCCAGGTGCGTCAGATGGTCCTGGTGCTGCCACGTCGCGCCCTCCGACGCGAGCAGCTGGAATGGCGCCAGCTGCACTCCGGCGAGTCCGGAGACCGGCCAACAGTATCGGCGATAGGCGGCGGTGAACGCCTCGGCGTTGCCCGCGCGTGAGCCGGTGCGCTGCAACAGGTCTGCAACATCGAGTCCACGCGTCGCGGCCGCGTTGAGACCGTCGACGGCCACGGGTAGGGCGGCCCTGGCGGCTGCCCCGACCGACGCGTACTGCTCCCGCAACAGTCCCTCTGCCTTCACCGACCATGGCAGCAACTCGGTGTCCAGCAGCAGCCAGTCGGTGCCCAGTTCGTCCCAGAGCCCGGTCGCATCAACGGCGGTCCGCACCCGCTCCAGCAGCGCTTCGGTGAGCGCGTGGTCCAGGAACGAGCGACCGGTGCGGGTGTAGATCACCCCGGTGCGGGCAGGGTGCCCAACGGTCTGACCGCCGAAGCGGGCGGCGGCTGCCGCAGCGTCCCGGCAGACCAGCAGCACCGCCCGCGATCCCATGTGCTTCTCTTCGCAGATCACCCGATCGATGCCGGCGCGGGTGTAGCCGGCGAACGCCTCGTCCGGGTGCTCGAGCAGGTCGTCCCGGGCGGACGTGGCGACCGGTGACATGGTCGGCGGCAGGTACGGCAGCCAGTGCGGCGGCAACGCGAACCGGCTCACCACCTCCAGGGCGCCGGCCGCATTGTCGCCCCTCACGGAGATCCGGCCGTGGTGCGCCGTCTCGATCGCCCGAGGACCCAGCACATCGTCGATGTCCAGGTCGTCTCCCGGCCGCGGCTCCGCGGCGCCGGCGTCGGATGCCACCGGGAACGGCTTTACCGGTTCGTACCAGATGCGTTGAGCGGCAACCTGAACGATCTGCTTCTCGGGATAGCGCAGCGCGCTGAGATGGCCACCGAACACGCAGCCGGTGTCCAGGCACAGGGTGTTGTTGACCCACTGCGGCGCAGGGATCGGGGTGTGCCCGTAGACCACCATCGCCCGGCCGCGGTAGTCCTCCGCCCACGGGTAGCGGATGGGCAGGCCGAATTCGTCGGTCTCGCCGGTCGAGTCGCCGTACAGGGCGAACGAACGGACCCGGCCGGATGCCCGGCCGTGATAGGCCTGCTTGAGCCCGGCATGCGCGACCACCAGCCGACCGTCGTCCAGCACCAGGTGGGATATCAGCCCATAGCACCAGTCCTTGACTGCTGCCCGGAAGTCCGGCGGTTCAGCGTCCAGCTGTGCCAGCGTTCCGGCCAGGCCGTGGCCGACCTTGACCTTCCGCCCGTCCAGTGCCCGGACCAGCTTGTTCTCGTGGTTGCCGGGAACGGCCAGCGCGTGGCCGGCGGCGGTCATCCCCATTGCCAGCCGGAGCACGCCCGGCGAGTCGGGCCCCCGGTCGACCAGGTCCCCGACGAAGACCACTGTCCTGCTGTTGGGGTGCACGGCGTCGATCGGCCGGCCGAGATCGTCGGTAATCAGTCGGTATCCGAGCAGTTCCAGCAGCGATTCGAGTTCGGCGCGGCAGCCGTGGACGTCGCCGACGATGTCGAACGGGCCGTGATCGTCGCGGTGATCGTTCAGCAGCTTCTGCCGGCTGACGGTGGCCGCCTCGATCTCGTCCACCCCGTCCAGCAGGTGCACCTTCCGGAAACCCTCTTTGGCCAATCCCCGGATCGACCTGCGGAGCTGGTCGCCCTGCCGGCGGATGACGTGCACGCCGAAGTCGCGGTCGGGCCGTTCCCGGTTGCGGGCGGCGGCCACCGATTCCGGCACGTCCAGCACGATGGCCACCGGCAGCACGTCGTACGCCTTCGCCAGGTCGATGAGCTGGCGGCGGGCGTCACGTTGGACATTGGTGGCGTCGATGACGGTGAGAAGTCCCGCTTCCAGACGCTTTCCGGCAATGAAGTCGAGCACTTCGAAGGCGGCCGCGGTCGCAGATTGATCGTTCGGATCGCCCGACACCAGGCCGCGGCAGAAGTCACTGGAGATCACCTCGTACGGCCCGAAGTGCCGAGCGGCGAAGGTCGACTTGCCGGATCCGGAGGTGCCGATCAGTACGACCAGCGACACCGCGGGAAGCTCGAGGACGCTCATCGGCCGGCCCCGCGGAGTCGATGGAACAGCGCCAGTTGGGTCGGCGGTCCCAGATCGGGATCGACCTCGCCGACCGGCCGGTGCTCGACCCGGTAGCGGTTCTGCGCGGCCGCGTGTGAGGCCCAGTGGGCGAACTCCGCTCTGGTCCACTCGAACCGGTGGTCGGGGTGCCGCATCGTGCCGGCCTGCAACCGCTGGTACCGCGCGTTGTACTCGGCGTTCGGCGTGGTGACGACCACCGTTGCCGGGCGGGCCGATTGGAAGACGCTGCGTTCCAGCGCGGGCAGCCGCTCGGCGTCGAGGTGCTCGATCACTTCCATCAGGACCACGGCGTCGTATCCGGCGAGCCGCCTGTCGCGGTAGGTGGCCGATGACTGGAGCAGGCTGATCCGCGCCCTCTGATTGTCCGGCAACCGGTCGAGGTCGAGCCGGCGGGCGGCCCTTTCCAGTTCGCGCGCCGACACGTCGACGCCGACGATCTCGGTGAAATCCGGGTCGGTCAGCAGCTCACGCAGCAATGCTCCCTCACCGCATCCCAGGTCAACGATGCGGTGCGCGCCGGCGTCCCTGAGCGCCGCGACAACCGCTGACTTGCGGTGCTGGACCAGGCTTCTCGCCGGGCCGGCGAGCGGGTCACCATCAGCGCCGGCACCCGGGCCGGCGTCAGGGCCGGCGTCGGGGCCGGCGTCGGGGCCGGCGTCGGGGGCACCGTCGATGTCGCTACTGGGAGCGGCATCGTCCAGGGCGGCGAGCCGCTCGCTGACATCGGCGAGGTAACTGCGCTGATGTGCCAGGTACCGCGCGGCGATGAGCTCACGGTGCGGATGCGCCGGCAGCCAGGATCCTGCCCTGGTCATCAGCTTGTCGACCTCGTCGCCGCCGACCCAGTAGTGCTTGGTGCCGTCGAGCACCGGAAGCAGCACGTAGACGTGGGACAGCGCCTCGGCCACCGTCATCGCCGCGGTGAGTGTGAGATCGACGTACCGCGAATCGCCCCAGGTGGTGCCGCCGAGTCCGGTGATCTGCGGATCGAGGGGCTCGGTGCGGGCCGTGACCGACCACCCGAGCGGGCCGAACAATTCGCCGGCGAGTTCTGCACCGCCGCTGCACGGGACGGCGGGGATGCGAACGGTCAGTGGCAGCGGAACGGTCACCAGCTCCGGGCGAGCGGTGCACTCGCCACGCAACGCGGTGCCGAATACCCGGCCGAGCGCCACCGCCAACATCGACGAGGCGGCGTACGGCCGGTCGTTGACGTACTGCGACAGGGCGAACCCGTCACCGCCGAACCGCTTGCCCCGCACCAGGTCTATCGGGTCGATCTCCAGCAGCAGCGCGACCGTGCACCTACTGTCCGTCGCCTCCGGGTAGAAGACGTGCGCCGTGCCGACCGGCAGGGAGAAGCTCTGGACACGCTCGGGGTGTTTGTGCAGCAGGTATCCGAGATTCGTGGCATCCGGAGCGGTCGAGGTCATCGTGAGGTACACCGGCTCATTGTTTCGTGCCAACCGCCCGGGGGCCGACCAATTGTTCCGGACACGTGCTCGGGCTGCGCAGAACAAGCCACCGCAGCACCGACCACCGCGGCGGGAGGAGGGCGAGACATGGCTCCTCGTCGGATGGTTGTGTCAACTGGAACTGGCCCCACCGTGACGGCTTGAAGTGGCCCCACTTCGAATGTTGGATGTGCACGCAGGTCTGCCACCCGATCTTCGGGTCGTTCCTTGGCCCGGCTGCAAGGCGTGTCCAGTACTGATCGTCCGCGGCGGAGGGCTCCAACCGGGCGGTGGCAGACGAGACCGGCGCCGACCCCCGGCCTTCCGCTTCGCACTCAGACACAGACCCAACAGGTTGACAGATTCCGTCTGCTGAATCGGAGTCGAGACCCTATACGGCCACCGATGGCTCGTTGCCAGGACATGAACATGCTGGAGGACAGGATGCCCAGGGCGAAGCCGTCGGGGTCGGGGATGAGGAAGTTGGCGTCTCCGCAGATGACGTCTGCCTCGGAGCGGGCTGCGGGGTAGAACTGTCGGTGCTCGCTGACATGTCGGGGGATCGCCAGGTAGGACGTTGATGGTTGGGCGATCTGACCGAACAGGTGGGGCGGATGGTCCTTGGTACTGGTAGTCGGGCTCTTGCTGCTGGCTCGATGATGGCAGACGGCGGCGATTCGTCCTCGCAAGACCGGGCTCCGCTGGGCGTCGCGGGCATCCATCGTGACGAGCCACAGGCACCATCGGTCCTTGTCGTGCGTAGCGGCCAGCTGAGGGGATTTCTGGGTGGTTCGTGGGTTTGCCGGGTCGCCGACCTGGCGGACGCTGGCCCGGCAATCGTCGAGGCAGTCGCGTTCGTGGCAGACCTCCCAGAGGACGCTATCCACGTGACCGTTCGAGAACGAAGGCGCACCGCTCCTGCTCAGAGTTAGACGGCATGGGTGACCCCACGCCCCGAACCCACAGATGCGCCAAAGCGCATGCTCCGCACGCCGCCGCCGACGATCCGCGCTGGCTGCGCTTGACCCTCTGCGCCAATCGGGCATGGGCGGCGCAGGCAGCCTAGAGATCACAAAGCGCGCATCGGGTCTCTTCCGCTACGCCCGATAGGGGTATAAGGTGTGATTTCCGACACCTGGTCGGGTTCCTAGGTCAACGTACTGCGGAGGTGTGATGTGTCGGGTCTCCGTCAAGCGACTCACAGTCTTCAGTGTGGCCATGCTGTTGCTGCTGGCAACGCCACTGACCCATGCCTCGGCGGCACCTCCTGGCGCTGACCGAAACCAGGACTGCGTCCTCGCTGCCGGCGAGAACCAGTCGCCCGTGTGCTTCTCTACCGCCGCGGACGCTCTCCGCTATGCCACCGGGGGCAGAGTCAACGCGTCAGAATCGGCCGGGTACGCGGAACTCAAGGGGGCGATCACCAAGTCCAACCAGGTCGCTAGTGCCGCAAGCGCGGACTCGGCTCGAACGACGGTCGTCATAGCCGTCCAATGCGTCTACACCGGCTTCAGCACGTGTCTGTCATTCACGGACTCGACGGCCTGCCCTGGTCACTCAGCTAAGGTTTGGCCGAACTTTCAGTCTCCGTGGAACAACGCCTTCAGTTCCGGCTACCTGCTCGCAGGGTGTGCGGGTACCGGATACGACAGCCCAACTATCGGCGGCGCCGGAGGGTTCTTCAACTTCGCGTGTGAGGGCAGCTATAGCTACTATTCTGGGTTTGACAACTTCGAATCGTCGTTCCGTGCGTTCAACGGCGGCTGCTGACGAGGGTACATGCTCAGTTGCGAAATTCTAACCTGACGCCCAATGACCGGAAGGATCTGTGAGCAATGTCCGTAACGCGTAAGATCATGTCCTTAGCGGGGGTCTTGATCCTCACAACGGCAGTTCAATGGTTATCGTCGGCGACTGCTTCGGCAGCACCCAAGGGTGCCGCTACTTCTGGATCGAGTTGTGTCCTGGCCGCCGGAGCAGGTCAGACGCCTGTCTGCTTCTCCAGCTTCCCTGCAGCGCTTAGCTATGCAACCTCGGGTCGCGTGAAGATCTCCGACTCCACGAGCGCCCGAGAGCTCGACGGCCGTATTGATGCTGCCAACAGCGCCGTTGAGTCTGGGGAGATGGGCCCGCTCGCCACGGAAGTTATCGCAATACACTACAACAGCATCAACTACGGCGGAATAAACCTCACCCTCACGGATACGACTAATTGCCCCGGCCATCCCACGAGGCTTTGGCCAAACTTCCGGGCCCCCTGGAATAACATTTTCGAGAGCTCCAGGCTCTTCGCGGGATGTCGAGGTAACGGGTACGACAATCCCGTCATCGATGGTCCTGGAGCGGCTTATGCCTACACCTGTGAACAATGGGTGCCCAACCTCGGCTCAGCCTCCACCATTTCTAACAAGATGTCATCCTTCAAAGCATGGTCCGGAGGCTGTTAAGCAAGATCAGCGAGCATACAGTGCGATCAGGCTTAGGTGGTTGAACATCACCAACGGGCTGGCCGTCTGTCGAGGGCAAACGGCGCGTACTACGGCCTCGTGATACTCAGAGAAGCACCATTCTTCAGTGGCCGGCCGTAGGACGAAAGGCGGCCACGTTGCGAGCTGGATCTGAACGCGGTCGGCGGCTCGCCGCGGCGCACCGACAGCCTTCCGAAGCCCACGAGCCAGTCGGCGACCCATCGCCGACCGAGGCTCTGTTAACTTTCCCGCGGCTCATGCGTCTAGGAGGACGTCAGCAGAGTTAGCAGGGCGAGGACCGGAGGTGGGCGGAGATGGAACGCGCGAGCGATGCGGCGATTGCGGCGGTGTCCGCGTCAACCCGTCCGGCATCGCTCGCGGAGGTCTTCAGCCGTCACTATCTGCAACTCGTACGCCTCGCCTGGTTAATGCTCGACAGTCGCGAGGCCGCAGAGGATGTGGTACAGGACGCGTTCCTGAAGTGCCAGCGGAGGTGGGACAGAGTTGACGACCCCGCCAAAATCGTCGCGTACGTCCGAGCTGCCGTCCTCAACGGCGCTCGCTCCAGACTGCGGCGCCGTAAGACTCGCAGGGCAGCCCGGGCCGACCCGAGTATCCCCATGGTCGTTCCAGATCCCGTCGGCGCGATCGTGGATCGGGAGGACTCTCGCATAGTCATGTCGGCGATTAGGGCCCTTCCGGCGCGGCAGCGCGAAGTCGTGTTGCTGCGCTACTTCGAAGATCTGTCGATACCGGAGATGGCGAACACGCTTGGGATCTCATCGGGAGCGGTCAAGGGATCGCTCTTCAGAGCCATGGGCTCCCTACGCACGACGTTGGAGGGTTTGACACGATGAACACGGACACGGAGTCCCGCGTCAGGGCAGCGTTACATGCGACAGCGAGCGAGCTCCGTCAAGAGGATCTTCGCCGACCCACGTTCCCGAGCGCAGCTCACCGGCACTGGCGCAGTGCGCCACTCATCGCTGCTGCAGCGGTGGCCGTCGTCGTCGTCGGGATCGCGATCGGCATCTGGGTGACCCGGCCAGACCGCACCGCCCAGGCGACAGCCGGCGTGGCGATCAGTACCTCCGAGGTCACTGTTGACGGACTCAGGATCCCCGTTCCTAGCGGATGGCAGGCAATAGAACAATCGGCTCAGAACAACCGGGTCCAACTGTGCTTGGGACCCGAAACGCCGACCGCGATGACTAACGACTGCAGTAATGGCGTGACCATCAAGATCGCTCGACCTCAGGGCGATGGCACGTTCGATCAGCTCCCCGGTGACGGCCCACGACGAGCATGCTCACCGGCGGTTGGAGGAACGACCACGACGATCACCACCACACCCGCAGATATCGGCGGCCGCCAAGCCGAACGGTGGTCCATCACCTGCGGGACCGGCCCGGTCATTAGTACCTTCTGGCGCATGTCAGACATGTCCTTCACCATGCAGAGCCCGTTCGATGGATCGCTCCAGGGCCAGACCGCTGAGTTGGCCGCCGCAATCGATTCCTCGGCCTGGGCGTTGAAGCCGGCTGCACCCGCTGAGAGTTCGGCCGCGCTGTCCCCAACCGGCTGATAGGGATAGCCAGAACACGAACATGTGGCACTTCGTCTTCACCCCGCCCAACACCACGTAGACCTCACCGAAGTCGACCTCGGCCTCCTGACCGGGTGCGTGGTCCTGGGCGATGAACACGTCCTCGACCCGCCGGCCCGCCTCCAAATCGATCTGCGCCCGACGGATCCGTACATAATCGCGGACCGTTGAGCACGACAGGTCCGTCGCGGCGTGTTCGTCGATCAGCCGGGCCAGGATTCTCGTCGCGCTATGGCGCTGCTTGCGCGGCGCGTCCAGATCCGCCCGGAGCATCCCGTCGATCGCCGCCTTGAACGGATCCAACCGCGGCGCCGACCGGCTCGGCGGTTTCCGTGCCGGCGGCGAAGCCGACGACAGGGCCCTTGCCGCACCGTCCTGCGGTGCACGCCATGACGCGTCGCCAGCGCCCGGATCGAGAGCTCCTCGACCCGGGCATCCCGACGAATCGCAGCGAACAGCTCCACCCGAGATCCCATCCCGGCCACCAACAACCACGTTGAGTCAGTCATAAGAACCAAGGCTCAAGTGGGCCAGATCAAACCGTCACGGTGGGGCCAGACCAACCTGTCACAGTCAGTCGGACGCAGGGATCCAAGCCCACTGCTTCATCGGCCGTTCCGTCCGCGGTGACCAGGAAAGGTCCGAAAGGATCAGCTTCGACGCGTGATCGAGAACATGTAGCAGCCGTAGGCGATGTTGCGGCTGTGGATCTGCGATACGTCGGGGTTCGCGAGCATTGCGGCGATCACCGTCTCCGGATGTTCGCCGTCGTGCAGCCTGGTTGTCTCGTGGATCCACCCCCGATGATCATATGCACGCAGCACTTGCGGTCGTCCCCGCCAGTCCGGCGGATACTCCTCGAGGCTGGCAGGCCCAGAACACCGCTGGGCATGGGCGAACACCGCGCCGACTTCGCGGTACGGGCTTGCCGGCAGGTCCGGCTCGTAGCCGAACAGGAACGCCTGCTCGCCGGGGCGGGCATCACGCAGGCAGCACCGCAATGGCTCGCCACCGCCTGCCACCAGGTGCTCAACGGGGTAGCCCGAGGCGTCCATCCCGCTGGCTCGCACGTCGTCGAGCACATTGCCGGGGATCGGCCGGATTTGGAATGCAACCCTCGCAGACGTAGTAGTCATACCTCCAGATTCCAGGGTGGGCCGGGATCGTGCTGGCGGTTATCCGACGTCGTAGTTGCCCGCCCTAGCGGTCGCACGCTGACTGGGATCAGCGCATCGAGAAGTTCGTCTACGGCGACAGCTGGTTACCGGCTGCTTCGCCGTCGACCACACTCCGGACGAGTTGGACCTACAGCCGAGCGGAGAGGTCAGGGTCGACGCTTCGCGTCTCGTCCAGGAGGAGGTCGGCCCCGAGAAACCCGGTTCGGATCGATCTCAGCTGACGATGGGGGGTGCGAGTGCCTCGGTGAGTCCTGATCGCGCCTGGCGCTGGAGGGCTCCGACCACTGCCTGGGAGTCCTCGTTGACGTCGATGCTGACGATCTTGCGGCGGCGAAGGTGGACGATGTGCACGCCGTGATTGGCGTAGGGCTCCCCGTCGAGCAGGGTGGCGGTCGCGGTCCAGGCGACGAAGACGACCGCCGAGCGCAGGCCGCCGATGACCCAGACGTCGGTGACGGTGAGCGTGAGGTTGGGGACGAGGCGCTGAAGGCGCTCGAACCACAGGCGCATGTGCGCGGCGTCGTTCCGCTCGCCGCCGAGCGCGTGCTGACCGCTGAAGTTGTGGCGGATGTCGGGCATCGCGGTGGCCAGTATCTGGTCGTAATCGTGCGCATTGACGAGGTCGAAGGTCCTGCGGGCCTGGGCCTCGATGAGCCGATGGAACATTGCGGCCTCCTGGTTCTCAGTCGGGATCGTGGTCTGCGAGTGCCTGTGCGCCATGGCTTGCCAGGTCGACCAGGGCCAGGTGCGGAAGTCGGGGTAGCAGTCGTCCTGAAGGTCATCCAGGGCGTGAGTCTCTTGCGCGTCGGCCGTCCGCCGCTCGGATCTGCCACTGTGCGTCGGTGCTACCGTCCCAAGGGGGTCGAGGCCGCTGAGGCTCAATGTCGCGCCATACCGACAGCGCTGACACTCCAGGTGGGGGCATCGTCACTTGAGGAGCTGGTATCCCCTGCTCACTGATGCCGTGGTCAAATCCGCCGGGAACCAGGGTGTTGAAGACCCGTCCCACCTCGGAATCGCATCTGAACCCGTGCAGCGTGCCCGGTGCAATGTAGATGTACGTTCCCGGTGGCGCGTCGATTTCTCGGTCGTCGAGGAGGAACACCAGGTTGCCCTCGAGGACGAAGAACGCTTCTTCTTCATTGTCGTGCACGTGCGGTGGGGCGACAACGCCGGGCGGACAGAGTTCTTCGAAGGTGGTCGAGCGGCCGTTGGTCGTCGCGCTCGTAGACAAGAAGCGCCAGTAGGTGCCGACATTCCAGAACGCGGGCGCCTCATCTGCTGTGATGGCCCACCCCGCGTGCCAACCCGGGTGCTGGCGGACGAAGGTTCCCTTTGCGCGATCTTCAGCCATGAGGTGAACCCCAACCTTTCGTAACGGTGTCCGGACTGGGGAGTGTGGTGCGCGCCGATTGAAAGTGGCCCGCTCAGGGGGTCGGACGGGTCACGGGAGAGCGTCGGCCAGCAGGTCGACCTGGCCGGGATCGGCGTCGCACGGGATGAAGACCAGCTCGCCGCAGCCGGCCTCGGCGAAGGAGTTGACTCTCTCGCGGACCGCGGCGGCGTTGGTTGCGGCCCCTTGGGCGATCGATGCGGCGGCGTCGCCAAGCCAGGCGTCGTAATGGCGGAGATACGCATCTGCCTTGGTCGGTGCGTCATCGCCCAGTGCGAAGTAGGCCAGTGCCATGGTGCGCGGTGCGTCGTCGCGTCCGGCCTCACTCCAGGCCGCGGACAGTTTCTGCGCCCCACCCCGGAACTGGTCTGCGGTTCCCCCGCCCAGTATCCAGCCGTCCCCGCGACTGGCGGCACGCTGGAACGCTGCCCCGGCCATGCCGCCGAAGATCAGCGTTGGCCTTCCGTCCAGCGGTTTCGGTCCGATCTCGCTGATGGGATTGCTCGACCCCACGCCGGGTTGGGCCCAGATCAGGTCGAGTTCGTCGAGCATTGCGTCGAACCGGCGCCCGCGGGTGGCGAAGTCGACGCCGGACGCGGCGTAGTCGTCCTCGCGGCTCCCCGCGGCGATGCCGATGAGGAGCCTGCCGTTGGAGAGGTGGTGGATGGTCGCGAGTTGCTTGCCGAGAAGGGCAGCGTTTGCCCGGTAGGGACCGATGAGGATGGTGGTTGCCAGGCGAACTCGGTCGGTGACCGCGGCGGCGGCGGCGAGCTCGATCAGCGGCTCATAATTCGGGTAGACGAGACGATCGAGCACCGCGAGGCAGGAATCCGCGGTGTTCGGCGCGGCGGGCCCAGTCCAGGATCTGCGCGCCGGTGACGCCGGCGACGGTCCCGGGCAGTCCGATGCCTATCTCCATGTGGCCTGCTTCCTCGTGCGGCGAAGGGAACTCGATGAGCGCGCCTGGTCATAGACGCGCTAACTGGAGACTACGACCAACTTTAACATGAACTCTCCACTTACGCATCAGGTGGGGCTTAACCTCCTTGCATGGCAAGCCCTGACAATCCGCGCGACCGGCCGCTCCGTCGAGACGCCGAGCGCAATCGTCGGCGGATCCTCACCGCCGCTGCGAGCCTGATCGCCGTGCACGGTCTGAGCGTGAGCCACGATCAGATCGCGCAGGCGGCTGAGGTCGCGGTCGGAACGGTGTATCGCCGGTTCCCGGACAAGTCAGCCTTGGTCGAGGCGTTGTTCAGGGACCAGGTGGACCTGGTAGTCGCGGCCGCTCACGCAGCTCTGGACATCGCTGACCCATGGCAGGCCCTGGTCGCGTTCATGACCGACACCCTGCAGTTCCAAGTCGGCAACCGGGGCCTCGGAGAGCTGAGCGCCGGCAGCCCACACGGCTTCGCGCTCGCTTCCTACGCCCGCACCCAGATCGCTCCCGTCGTCACCGAGCTCCTCGCGCGGGCACACCGGGCTGGCGTCGTTCGCAGCGGCGTCATCGAGCAAGACCTCGCACTCGTGCCCGTCATGATCGGTGCCATTATCCGCCGCGCACGCGCAGGCGATCCCGACCTGTGGCGCCGCACGCTGGCCATCGTGCTCGACGGACTGCGCTCGGTACATGAGGACGAACTACCGGGCAGCGCGCCCAGCAGTTTCCAGCTGGCCCGAATCATCAGCCGCAAGTCCGCCGCCGAGTCCACGGACGCGGCCGAATAGGACTGAGGCGACAAGTCGACGGCAGGTTTCCCCAAAACCCCGGCGACCGCCGCCGAGTAAAGAAAGCCACCGCCGCCGGGTAGGGAACCTCGAGTCCCTGCCCGGTGTCGGACCCCACCACCACACTCACCACCAACAACCCGAACGGGGGAGAGCATCGATGGTCACCAAAACCGGTGCAGCATACCAACTACGGGCCGGATGGATCGTCCTCCCGAAGACCGGGCAACCCCGCCGCATCTCACTGGCCCGCTGCCAAGGAGCGCCGCCTCATGTCGTCGTCCACTGGATCGGCAGCGACCAGCGCACCTTGTACCCCGCGCGCCAGCTGCTGACCGTCGAGGTCGACCAGTGAGCGCCCGCACCGTCGAAACGCTGACTGACGCCCGACACGTGGCCACCCTGCGGGCAACAGGCCAGCGATCGCAGACCCTGTACCCCTGGCTGGACGGACGATGAACGGCGCTCCCTGGTGGGTAACGCTCGCGGTCGGCGCTCTCACCGCAGCAGCGGCCCTCGGAGGCACCGTGATCGCCAGTTGGCGACAGAACCGCCGCGCCGGCCGCGAGGAGTGGTTCCGACGCGTTCAATGGGCACAAGGACTGACCACCAGCCCCGACGATGCCACCCGTGAAGCTGGGTACCGGCTGCTCGACAATCTGTCGACCTCACCACTGGCAACCACCGACGACCAGGAACTATTGCTCGAACTGACGCATAGCCCGGCCCTGGCCGCCGCAGAGATAGAAGTACAAGACGTGGACGACACGGCATTCGTGCGAGACAATGAAGACGACCAGACACCCCAGGAGGGGCCATGACAACCAGCGCAGGCGTTCCGAGCACCACCCGGCCGGCGCCAGACAAGCGCGTGGTCAAGGTCAGCGGCTCGACCATCGCGGCGGCGCGCGCCCAGGTCGCCATCAGCAAGCGACTCGGCCGTCCAGTCTCCAAGGTCGTCGAGAAGATCGCCGCCGTCCGGTAATCGAGCACCTGGCCTCATCGCCAGTGATGCCGTGGCATCACTACACCAGCTCGAACACGTGTACTGGGTAGCTGCTTAAGTCAAGTACGACTTCCCAGCATGGTGGACGATGCCAGACATGATCCGATCGGCGGGGACGACTATCCGCCGAACTTTCCAGGCTTTGCTGCGGTGCCGATGGATAGGCCGAACAGGACTTTTCGAGGTGCGCAGGTTTAAGCGGAAGGTGTATTCATCCAGGTGATGCCCGCCCTTGCAGCAGGCCGTCAAGACCGACCCGCAACCACTATTCGCTCTACGGAAACCCGTTGCTGCAGTTGTGTTCCATTCTGAACTTGACTTAAGCAGCTATCCAGTACACGTGTTCTACCCTGGTCATGTGCAGTACCTGAACCGACTACCACCACCCAAGGACCAGAGCCGGCGCCCACAAGGCATGTTCCCGGTCATCATCCGCCTGGTGCTCCCCGATTCGTCAGAGGAGTGGAGACCAGCGCGAGCCTTCCGCTGGACACCGAGCGGCGCCGTCATGGTCAGCTGGGAAACCACACCCGGAGATCCACGATCGAGCACCACGGCCCGGCTACCGCTCAGCGACGTCGCCCGGGTGCTGCGCCGCCGGCCAACATCTGCGAGTGTCGGACCCACCCTGGTAGAACGACACTCGTAACCCCAAGCGTCTCCCCGCGTCGGCGCCCCGAAGAAGCCAAGGTCTCGCTCGCGCCCGACACACCGAATTGGGGCAGAGCGGTTCACCGCCAGGCCCATCCTGGGCAGCCCGCCGGATCGCACTCGCCCGCTGCCAGGGAGCACCACCACACGTCGTGGTCCACTGGGCCGGCACCGCCGAGCGCACCACCTATCCGGCCGGCGAACAGATCCGCGTCGAGATCTCCCAATGATCCGGGGACACGCCGACAGTAATAATTTGACTCCATTTGACCCATTCAATATATTGACGCTATTAATCTAGGAGGTTTCCCATGGCGGGACGACTGACCGCAGTAGCCGACGACCTCACCGCGCGCCGGCGCAGCAACACCCCACCGAAGACCGAACCCGGAACACCGACAGGTGATACCGCGGTATCACCCGAACCGACCGGCGTGCCCGACCGGGTCGCCGTGGCTGACATTGCCCGGCACCCGCTGAACCCGCGTGGTGTGGTCGAGGAAGGTGTCGACGACCTCGCGGCCAGCATCACCGAAGTAGGAGTGCTGCAGCTGGTCGGCATCCTGCCGTGCAAGGTGCCCTCCAGCGGGCTGATCTACCAGGAAGCCCTCGCATCCGTCCGGGACGTGTTCGGCGATCTCGTGCTGCCGGCAGTCCGGCAGACCCGCTCCGTCACCGAGGCCCACGCCAAGCAGGTGCCCGTCACCGCCCGGGCCCGCTGGCGGGCCGTCGCCGACGACTACCGAGCCGTCGTCGACGAGCTAGTCAGCCGTGGCGCTCTCCCAGCCGGGACACAGGTCCGCGCGTGAGCAACACCAGCCGCGCACAATGCCGGCTCTACGACGACGAAGCCGACCGGCTCCGCCGCCTCATCCACTGGGAACGCACCACCATGCAGGACTGGCTCCGCAGCCTCATTCTCGCCGAGCTCGAAGCCGCCGAAGAAGCCCACGGCGGCACATTCCCACCACTGCCGGCCGGCCGCACCCAACTACCCGTCGGCCGACCGCTCCGCAGCACCGGACACTGACCGCAGGGACGAGTGAGGCTCGCCGGCTAATGCGTACAGGGGGGGACATTGAGCGGTGCCGTCATGGTCAGTTGGCAGCAGGTACCGGGCGACCCTCGCATCGCCAGCGGGGGAGTGACGCCCTTCACGACAGGTGAAAGCGATCTCCCCGAGCCATCGCGCGGCAGTCCGGCCGTCAGCCCTGTACGTCGACGTAGGACAGCGAGTCGGCTATATCGACCGACCCATCGGTGAACGTCACGTCGATTTCCCCGGAGCCGTCGTCCCGCAACACTGCGGAGGCCAGCACCTTGTCCGGCTCATCTTCGTCCAGTCGGACTGTGGCCCCGGGCCGCAGATCAGTCAGATTGGATGCCGGGATCTTCTTCCACACGCGGGCAATCGTAGGTGCCCGGTCCGACAGCACATCAACAAGGCTGGTAACCCCCGATCCCAAGCTAGCCGGGCTGCTGGAAACGCAGCCCGTGCTCCGAGGTTGTCCGCGCCTTCGACAAGCACATCGGCACCATGACCTCGACGAGGCAATCGCGGCCCGAGTACGTCCTGTGTCCCGCCGGCGTGCGGCCCAGACAGCCGCAGGGCTGCCAACCCACTAGGGTGCGACCAGGGTGGTATTGGTGTCCGCCAGGGCAGCTCGGGGGCCGTTCGATCAACACAGCAGAAACGGTAGGCCGAGTGCCAGACACACCGCGGGGGGATCCTCGCAGTCGACGATCGAATCGAGTGCCTCAACGGCCCCCCCGCTGACAGGATGGCCTCTGATTGCCGGCGCGCTGCTCGGGGCGGCTGCCGTTCTGGGTCCTGTCTCCAGGTTCGTGATCGCCGCGGCGTATCGGTCCAATGAACTCGCTGCCGATCGTTTCGCCGCTGACCTGGTCGGAGCGCGCGGCGGCGCGTTACCGGCGTGGCTATCGGCGCGTGGAACCTGGCCGACCAATCCAATCCACAGTGCCTGGCTACGGGTTGCCGGTTCCCCACCCGTCACCCAACGACGCCAGCAACTCTGGATCAGGGCGACCGCCCACCGATCTGCAGGGGTTCACAGCCAGGGCAGCAGCTCTGTCTCGACATTAACGTGCGCCCCGCCGATCTGATCCCGGAACCACGGTTGCCGGCCAGCATCCTTGAGAAGCTTGTCCCCGTCTCCCTCGGTCAGCACAGGGCCAAATCCGTGTACAGAAGCGGTCAGCAGCAAACAACGACCGGTCTTACGATCGTAACTATTCACCTGGGTTGATCGGCGTGTCGGTTGTTCCAGTGAAAGTGGTTGCGGGATAATGTGTTTGTGGCCAAACCGACGTACGATGAACTGGTCGAGCTGGTCGCCGCGCAGGCCGAATT